>Ga0051980_10000034_pt1 | contig 79232 bp, 84 predicted proteins | sample CryGey13umfilter_2_FD_55014 | JGI IMG/M metagenome (GOLD analysis project Ga0051980, IMG submission 55014) | Groundwater microbial communities from aquifer in Utah, USA - Crystal Geyser 4/9/14 3 um filter | ecosystem: Environmental > Aquatic > Deep subsurface > Groundwater | place: USA: Utah...
CAGAGTGTCTGTTTGCTTGCTTGTTGATTTACCACTTGAAGCCGATCGAGGCGTCATGTGGCGTTATGATGAGAGCGGTGCCAGAGCCTGCGTGAACCACGGCGAAGAATCTAACCAAACCGTCATTCAGAGGTGAACGTGAATCACACCGAAGAATCTCATTACTGAATCACTAAGTAAATGCCGGTTCAGCACAGGGCGAATGAGATCCTTCAGCGTAATCTGACGCTAGCTTCAGGATGACGGTATGAGTGTGGGACGACTAATTAAAATACGACAAACAAAACTGTCATTCCGAGCTTAGTGTGAATAACGGCGAAGAAGTTTAATTACGTGACAGGTAATGATCAAACCTCTAAATTTATGGTTTGGTTGACTAATCTACGATTTTGCGAGAAACTGCTTTTGTCTATAAGCTTATCTAAAATAAGCTAAATAATGAAAAGGGCATGAAAATTTCGGTAATTGGAACGGGTTACGTTGGGCTAACGCAGGGGGCGTGTCTTGCACATTTGGGGCATGACGTTTTTTGTGTTGATCTCTTACAGGATCGGGTTGATGCTTTGAATCGTGGAGAACTGCCAATGTTTGAGGAGGGATTGCAGGAACTTGTTGAAAAGGGTCGAGCTGAGCAGAAAATTAAATTTACAACAAACCTAAAGGAAGCTCTCGCTGAGAAGCCGGCCGTGGTTTTTGTGTGCGTGCAAACACCGAGCTATTCCGATGGTACTTGCGATTTATCTTATATCGAGCGTGTTTTGCACCAGGTCGGACCACTTATTAATGCTTCAACACTTGTTGTAATAAAAAGTACGGTGCCACCAGGCACGAGTGATGCTTTTCATTCTTGGCTGGGTAATAATGATATTCAGATCGGTATAAACCCTGAATTTTTACGTCAGGGAACTAGCGTTCGGGATTTTCTGCACCCGGATCGAATTGTGATTGGAACGGAAAGTAAGGCCGCGGAAACTGTCTTGCGCCGTTTGCACGCTGGCATCGACGCGCCGGTGATTGCAACAAACGTGAACACGGCGCAGATGATTAAATACACTGCCAACTCAATGCTTGCGCTACGCCTGTCGTTCATGAACGAGATCGCAAATATCGCCGATATCATGGGCGGCGATATTAAAAAGATAGAGGAGGCGGTGGGTCTAGATCCGCGAATTGGTTCAAAGTTTTTACGAGCTTCGGCTGGTTTTGGTGGCTCATGTTTTCCGAAAGATGTTTTAGCACTTCACCATGCTGGTGTGCGAGCGGGCTACACCTCAAAGCTGATCGCACCGATTATTCACGTGAATAACGAACAACCGCTCAGATTTGTAAATAAAATCTCCACAAAACTTGGCGGACTTCGGGATAGGGAACTTGCAGTTTGGGGACTTACCTTTAACAAAGGAACAGACGACGTTCGTCACTCGCCAGCGATGAGAATTGTACAGGCACTTCGGGACGAAGGCGCAAGACTCCGAGTTTTTGATCCGCAGGGTATGGATAGAGCTAAAGAATTGCTCCACGACTCGGTAACTTTTTCGGGTTCAGCTATGGAGGCGGTTAATGGGGCAGAGGCTCTGCTTGTTTTAACCGAATGGCCAGAGTTTGAAAAAGCTTCATGGCAGGAGGTAAAAGCTAAACTAAATCGCACTCTGCTATTTGATGGAAAAAATTATTTACCTCACGAAAAAATTCGTGAGCTTGGCTTTGAAGTTTACGGTATTGGTTTATGGCAACCACCGGTTCAGTAATATTGAGATGGACTTGCTCCATCTTTTTAGTTAGTGTCGCTATCTGGTCAGTCGCGTTTAGCGAACCTGGCGACGGTGCTTATATTTTTGACAAGGCATCGGAACGGGTGAGTGGCGAGATCTGGCAGGTTGAGAATACGGAGCGCTACCAAAAGATTACGCTTAGAGATGTTCATGTAAATGATGAACGCATAAATTCCGAGGCGCGAACACTTATATTATCACCAGCTTTTCCACCGCTTTCGATTGGTGAGAAAATTGTGTTCAGGTGTAACTTGGAGAAACCAGAACCATTTAATGGTTTTCGTTACGATCGATTTCTAGCTTCTAAAAACGTTTACGCAACTTGTTTTTTAAAAGAAGCTCCACTGGTAATTGGCTACGCAAAACCAACCTTTAGAACAAAACTACTAAGTGTCCGCAAAAATTTTATTAAACACCTGGACTCAACTTTCGGTGAACCGCAGGCTTCACTTTTGGCGGGTTTGTTGGTTGGTGAAAAACGATTTACGAGCGCCTGGGACGAAAAATTTCAACGCACCGGTACATCGCACATCGTCGCCGCGAGTGGTTATAACGTCGCAGTTGTTTCGGCAATTATGTTCGGACTGCTTACTTATTTGGGTTTACGCAGACCGCGAGCTTTTTCTCTGATTTTGGCGTCGATAATTGTGTACGTAATTTTGGCGGGCGCTGATGCACCGGTTGTCCGGGCGGGAGTGATGGGGGTTTTAGTTTTACTATCACAACAATTTGGCCGGAAAACAACCATGGTTAATGTACTGCTTGTGACAGCGAGTACGATGCTTTTCATAAACCCCAGACTTATGCGTGACGACATCGGCTTTGAGCTCTCAATGTTCTCAACGATCGCGCTTATCTACTTTGCACCACTGCTTGAACAAAAACTGAAGTTTATCCCCGAAGATTTTTCAATTAGAGAATCAATTACTTCAACGCTTTCAGCAACCTTTTTTGCCTTACCGATTATTTTTTTAAGTTTCGGTCAACTATCAATTTTGGGGCCAATTGCCAATTTATTTGTACTTTCATTTTTACCAGCGACAATGTTTTTTGGCAGTATTGCCGTGGTTTTGAGTTATGTAAACCCAGTTTTGGCCTACATCGCTTCGGCACCAGCCTGGGCTTTATTGAATTTAGAGCTTATTATGATTGATGCGCTAGCGCAATTGCCTTATGCCACGATCTTAATTCCTTCATCAACAAAATTATTACTCACGATCTTCTCTATACTCTTAATTGCTTACACATGGCGCAAACTTTCCAGAAAAACTTCAAAGCAATAGTAAGTCTACTTATTTTGATTATTGGCTCACTCATTGCTCAAAGTTCAGCTTCGGGCACGACTTTTAACAATGATAGAATTGTTATTTGGGTCTTTGATATTGGTCAGGGGGACGCGATTTTTATTGACGCGCCAGACAAACAGGTGCTCATTGATGGTGGACCTGATGGACAAATATTAGAGAAACTATCGGCAGTTATGCCATTTTGGGACCACAGTATAGATCTGATTATCAACACGCACCCACACTCTGACCACGTAACTGGTTTGGTGAAAGTTCTCGAAAGGTACGATGTAGCCGAGGTTTGGGATAGTGGTCAGGAATATGGTTCAGACGTGTTTGAGTATTATCAGGCACTGAAGGCTGGTCGAGAGAATGGTGTGCAGGCTGGGAAGAAAGTGGATCTTGGTCTTGGAGCTGAGCTTGAGGTGATGTGGCCAACTTTCGATTTAATAGATCAACGCTTGCCAAACGTTCACAACGGAAATGTGGTAACGCTGTTTACTTTCGGTAACACAAATATGTTGATTACCGGAGATTTTGAAGATGAAAATGAACTACAAATTTTAGAGGATTTGCCTCATATCGATGTATTAAAGGTTGGTCATCACGGCAGTCTTACTTCAACATCTATTGAATTACTGAATACAATTACACCTAACTACGCGCTTATTTCGGTGGGAGAGGGTAACGATTACGGTCATCCACACCCAATTATTGTTGATAGATTAAAACGGATCGGAGCATTAATTTTAAGAACGGATAAAGACGGTGATATTCGAGTTTTGCTAGACGGCGGTGAACCGCAAGTTGAATTGTTTGATTTATAAAAAATAGCCGCGGCACCAGGATGGTAATACGGCAGAATTGGTAAGGCTTAGCCTCGACAAGTCTAAGCCTTGAGATAAACCTCGTAGTTGAGAAGCTGTATAGCGCGCGCAACCTTTTCAGCTTCGTCTTGCCACTTAGGGTGAACACCTCGGAGGTGATCTCTGACGAAGTGATTAAAACTGTCCGTCCGCGCTTCAAGACTAATCTCGTTTAGCCAGAGCCCGACAGGTTCTTGCTCGAAGCTCGCGAGCCATAGGAGCCAGGCCCTGGTGAGCTTGAACCAGTGGAGGGTATCGTTCCCGCCACTCATAATGTCGTTGCCATAAAGCTTGCCAGCCGTGCTGACGATGGCAAGACTTCGGAAAACGGACTTCCGAAGTGCGTCTTCAGCCCCGCAGAGGTTGTAAGACTCCTTCGACACAAGATCACGGACTTGCCAGCTTGGCGCGCCAGACTCGGGGTCGTCGGTGATGGGGTCGAAGGGGCGGTCGAGCAGATTCGAAGCGCGATATAATGCGGTGCCAGCGTCTACAAAACCAGCACCAACATAGGCGTGTTGCGGGTTTTGACCAGCCCAGACTCCAACTTCATGCACACCGGGGGTGCGGAGAGCGGACAGTACCTGCTGAACAGCATCGTTATCGAGACGTTCAGCACTGGCGCGCGGGTTCAAGAAGAACACGACTGCTTCACTCCCAAACCTGGTCGCGATGTCTTTTGCGGCTAGGTTCATGATCGAAGCCCGCACGCTCGAGACCGGTAGATCCTGGGCATAAATCCCAACCTCGGTAAAAGCATGCAGAATCTTCTTGCCAGGTACGCCTTTCAATCGACCTGGAATATACACAGAGGGCGTTTGAAGTACTCTTCCGAAGAGCTCCTGAAGCCGAGCATGTTCGGCTAAGACGTTATTAACTAGCGTACCGATGTTGTAGGGGTTGGTCTGATAGAGGCGGTAAGTGGGGCATATAGCCGAGNTTTCGGAATCCATTTTGAATTTTCCTCCTCATTGTGAAAAAACACCAGTAACTTTGTGTTACCGGTGTTTTTTAGATTAACTATAGTTAATTGTCAAGTCTGAATTAGACGATTTCAGCGTGTTTCTTTTTTAGAATCTCGCGCGCAGTTTTATACTTTGAAACTTGCTTTGGTGCCCAACCGATGAGGTGCCAGGGGAGTTTATACATAATTTTCGGTATCCAGCTAGAACCAATTCGTGAGGTGCCGTCGATGCGCACGGTAAAGAGTGGCTCTTCTGAAACGCATTTTGCCATCTTACCTTGCTTAGTCATCGTTAGCCAAAGGTCCCAGTCTTGAAGTCGCTTCACGTTCTCATCAAATAGAGGAAAATCTTCTCGACGAACTAAAGAGGTTGAGTGAATAAAATTCATTTTAAATAACTGTTCTTTGGAAAAGGGCAGACCTTTGAAAGCTTTCCAACCCCAAACGAAACCTGAATAAGCAACTGAAATGTCAGAATTTTTTTCAAGCTCTGCTAGCATTATTTCAAGCATCTTTGGCTTCATAATAACATCGGCGTCGCAGAAGATGACGTATTCTCCGGTACTACTTCTAAAACCATTATTTCGAGCAGCTGGAGCACCAGCGTTTTCTTGGTAAATGTATTTTACACGGTCGAGATAGGGTTTGACGATTTCACTAGTGTTATCAGTCGAACCGTCGTCAACTACGATAATTTCTCTAACTGGGACGGTTTGGGTAAAAAGCGATTCAAAACAACCAGGCAAGGAGTCGGCGTGATTGTAGGATGGAATTATTACTGAAATTTTAGTTTCATTCATAATCAATTATTTCACTACAGCTTATACTCAATATCTCCCGCTGTCTAATAATTGGGCTAGTTAAGCGAAGATCATCTTGCCTTTTCGGGGATAAACTGTTAGTATGCAATCAAATAAAATCTAACTAACCAAAGTTAAAATAACTTATGGCAGACATTCAAAAATCGCTAGTATTAATTAAACCAGACGCAGTACAGCGCGAGTTGGTGGGTGAGGTAATCACTCGTTTTGAGCGACGTGGGCTGAAAATGGTTGGGATGAAGTTAACTCTTCTTGATGAAGCAACACTAACTGAGCACTACGGACACCTTGCAGATAAGCCATTTTTTGCTGATTTGAAGAAATTTATGATGCAAACTCCAGTGGTTGCGCTAGTTCTTGAAGGACTAGATGTTGTGAATGTTGTTCGTGCAATTGTTGGTTCAACAAACCCACGTGAAGCTGATGTTGGAACAATCCGAGCAGATCTTTCAATGAATGTACCCTCAAACATTATCCACGCTTCAGATAGCGTAGAATCTGCAGAANTTGAGATCAAACGCTTCTTTAACGACAGCGAAGTGATCGGTTACGACAAGATGACAGACAAATTCCACTTCGGAGAAGGAGTATAAGTTAACAAATGATTATATAACCAACCAGTTTTGCTGGTTGGTTATTTGTTTACTAAATTATGCTGAGGTTTTTATAATTATTTGGAGGAAAAGGTAGATTGTGACATAATACAGGTACTTCAGGTTGTGGAATATGTAATTGGCCAATTACAATTTGTAAGGATCCGTGTTTTCGCAAAGGGCTAAGGCATCGACGAGTTAACGTAGACTAGCTGTCCACCTAAATAGGGTGTACGTGCGGGGATCCAGCGGCCTCTCCTAAATACTGCTCGGCGTCTAGGCACTGTCTTACACGCTCGCTAGGTATTGCTGGTTTGCCCATATGTGGCAGAGGACCAATTACAACCCGCACCTGGGGTCAGAAAAAGCGAACACTGTTCGTTTTTTTGTTTATGCTAAATATTTAAGATTCTGATTTTCTGCTAATTTTAAGGTTATTAAGTTCATTTATTTGTAAAGTTTAAAATTACATTTAGGACTTGTTAACAGAAGTTGTTGATGAGTATCAACTCATTTTTTGTTAAAAGATAAATTTTGTTAAGTGCTTGCGTTATATTATTTAGGTTAATCCTTAATAATTTGAAGAATAAATTTTTTTTGTAATTTGCTACTGAACACAAAATTTTTTTCTTTTACAAAAGTGTTGATGATAGCTGACGTAAAGTAGAGATTGATTTCATTGACCCAGGCCTTTAATAATTGGAATATATATTTAGGACGTAACAGCAACCGAATCCTGAGACGGATTCAAGGGCTTCCAAAAAAAAAGATTTCTGGGACTTCCGTAACAAGGGCATGAGTTTAGTGAGACGCCTGACTTACGCAGAACTGGTTTCTATTTGGTGGGTCGGAAAGTATACATGGGGAGTTATTTTCCGACCTGTTCTACCCCTTAACAACCTCTTATAGTGCTTACAATTTACGACTCCCACACTGTAAGAGGTTGTTTAGCAAATTACTGCTTTGCATCTCGTCCAAAAATTACAATAAGGAAGCAACAATGCTTACCAAGTTGTTTCGTGTGTCTGTTCTTTTGCTGATCCTGTCTTTGCAACACGGCTGTACGCCGAGTTGGTTCACGGCTGGTGAGGTGGTGCCTATGAGCTACGATACTGACCACTTCGGTGGTCAGGACAGTGTTGTTGTTCATATGCCCTTCGCCCACGGTGTTCGCTTGCAGTGCGTGCAGGGGCCGTTTGGTAGCTATTCGCACCACTACGACTCCACTATGCACGACGTGGATCTTGATACGCCAAACGATATGGATCTCAGCGTGTACGCGCCGATTTCCGGTACGGCGTACGTTCACACCGATCTCGATAGCGGGTTCGGAATTCACGTGAACATTGACCTCGGCGATGGTACCTACATCATTCTGGCGCATCTGAAGCGCGCGGACACCGAGGACGGCCGATGGATCGATATGGGGGACCTGATTGGTATCGAAGGTACCACAGGTTCCTCGACTGGCGATCACGTGCACATCGGCCGTCACCGTGGCGATGCCTCGAGGGACGGTACTTATGGTACCAGTGTGGAGGGGCTTTCGATCCGTGCGCAGGATGTGAACGCTGGTCTTCAGAAGACTTTGTCGACCGAAAATATGGTCTGCGGATTGGTGGAGGGCAACGTTTACGGTTCCCTGCTCCCGGTCTGGGAGCAGGGTCCGCCACCCGAGGTCGAAGATCCGGGGACGGATTTGGTTCTGAACGAGCCCACGGATCCATCCAGTCTCACGGAGGATAACCGGATTCTGATCTGTATGGATATGCAGAACTACGCCTCGACGCTCACGGCCGTCAAGCTCTACGCGATCAGTCAGTCGATGGCGGTGCAGAGCTACCCCTTCTATCAGGAGGGGCGGGAGGNGATCAACCAGTACATCAACACGAACTCGTCAATGGCGCCGGAATACTGCCAAGTATTTCCGGCGAAGGATGACGAAACCGTGTGGGTGAACGGCTTTGCTTACGTGGGTCCCAACCCGCAAAGTGGCTTTGCGCCGGAGTACTGGCGTCACTTCGTTCAGCCAAACAGCGCTGTCTTTGGCTACATCCACACCTACGCCGACATCTCGAAGCGAACGCCGGCTCGTGACTGTAGTGTTCAACAGTTCCTTTACTACGACGTGAACGGTAACGGTCCCACGGACTACAACAGCGTTCAGCGGGCTTATCACTGTCCAGCGTGGTAAGGCAAAAACGTAAAAAGTTTCTCGAGGGTGTTTTAACACCCTCATTTATTTCTAATATTTGTTTTTGGTACAAACTTATTTAGCTAGAAAAATCTGCAACTGTTAATACTCTAGTTCCGAAGTTAAATTTTAGACAGAATAGCTATCTATTTGCGGAGATTGTTTTGTTAAAACAATCAAGCTTTCGCCTTTATAGCTAAAAGGTTATAATAATTTTAGTTATGAGAAATAAAGGGGGAATATTTTTTTACGTAATTATATTATTATCGTCACTAATTGTTTGTGCGCCTAGTTTTGCTTTTGCAGGAATAGGGGTGTCACCAGCAGAAATTATAAGTCACGATATCTTAAATGACGTCCCACACAACGACCAAGTAATTTTAACGCGCAGTGGTGATGTTTCAAAAGCGTCGGCGGTTAAGGTTGAATTTAGAGGTGATGCCAAGTCTTTTATAAAAGGTGCAGAGCAAATATCTTTTGAAGCGGGCGAAAGCCAGCTGGTATATAAATTTCAAATTATAGCCAGTTCACTTACAAACGGTGATTATTCTGCTGAAATAGACTTTATAGGAATACAGCCTGCAAATCAGAACAATGCCCATTTAGGTGCGGTAAATGTTTTAGGTGGTGTTACTTTGCAGATACATTTTACTGTTTCAAATACTGAAAAGCTCGACTACGAGGTAATAAAAATGACACCAATCCAAACGGAGGAGGGTTTACCATTGTTTATTAACTATACAATCAAAAATAACGGAAACCTGAACTGGAAGCCAGATTTTATAACGGCTTCACTTTTTAATAATAGAGGTAGGTTAATTGAAGAAAAAATTGTCTCGGGGTCAGATCTCGAATTTACCGAACCTGGCGAAACTCACACTCACATAATCGACCTCTTTTCAACCTTGAATCGTGGTGAGTATACACTGGTTGTTGACTTTCAATATAAAGACAAGACGGATACAACAACAAGCAATTTCGAAATTTATGGTACGGGAGTATTAAAACAATCTGGGGTTTTGAGTTCGGTTATTTTTGACAAAACAAGTTATACGTCTGGTGAGCTAGTACAGTTTAACGCAATTTTCACTAATAACGGCGAAACCAGTTATTTTGCCAATATGGTGACCGAGGTTTATGATGGTGAGTCGATTGTTGATATTTTAAAAACAGAACCAATCAAAGTTTCGATAGGGGAGACAGTTACATTTAATCAGATACTCCCAATGACCGACCAAGGTGAATTTCGGATTTTATCTTATGTTGAATATGGTAACAGAACTTCTGAAACCAAAACTTCAGATCTTGCAATTGCGAGCCCTATAATAGAAAAAACTATAAATTATTTGCTGATTATTTTGTCTGCTTTGTTGCTCATGTTCATAGGACTGTTTGTAGCGGTACATAAAAAGGCGGTGTACACGAAGCCACCAAAGATAAATACACCAATCAGAATAACTTCACCGCAGATTACCGGGACTTCAATCGAAAAAGATGGGGCTTTAATTGAAGTTATAGTAAACGGTGTTTCACTCGGTTTAACAATGGTGGGGCACGGAATTTGGGCAATTAACGTGCCAGCGAATACACTTTCAATCGGCGCGCAGGTCATTGCTAGTGTTCGGGTTGACGCAAACCACGACGGAGTGGTTAATTTAAAAGATAAACAAAGTGACTACTCGAACATTGTGATAGTTACCGTGTAAAGTATATGCAAAATTTTATAGAGCGCTACAGGTTACCAATAATAATTTCACTCGTGATTTTGATTTTTAGTTTTTTGCTACTGCTACCATTTTTAAAAACTAATGCAACTTCCGCCATTATCATTATTCGCGATCATCCCTCTCAAGTTAAAACAATAGCCATTAACCGTACTGGTCTCAAAGAAGACGGAAATGTGAACTCAATAACTTTGACTGGTGGCACTACGACAACTTACTATATAATTGCTGACCTTGAAGATTTAAATGGTGTGGGAGAGATTGGGGAAACTGATATTGTTTTTTACCGCTCAGGACTCGAGACTGGCGAAAACTGCACTTCGGATCCGCAAAATTGTTATCGGCTTTCAACGGAAAATAATGATTGTTACTTTACGCCACAATCAGCGCTGGGTGGTACCTTACTTTGTAAGGTAAGGTTTGAGTACTGGATGGATGCAACTGTTGGCAGTCGTTCAAAATACGTAGATCAAAATTGGCAGATGAAGATAGCGCTTCAAAACACAATCAACGATCAAGTGGTGCATGGAAGCTATGTTAACGAGGTGGAAACACTGCTTCAACTGGCATTACCTGAAGTTATTGATTACGGTGAGCTTTATCCAGGTGAATCACGTACAGCTACCGAGCCAGCTATTATCGAAAATATAGGTAATGTAGACGCTGATTTGCAAGTTCGTTTTGAAGATATGGTTTGTGACCGGGGAATAATTCCGGTTTCAGCACAAAGGATTGATGTGACGTCTGGAACGTACAACGAAATGGAGAAAAGTGAAACTTCGGATGCGTTAAATATTGAAGCTGTGAAATATCGGGCAGTGAATTTGCCACAAAGAACAACTAAGAACAGGTCGTTTGATGAAATTTACTGGTCGATTTTGGTGCCAAACACTGGTATTTCAGGTACCTGTACAAGCGGCGGGATTATAACGGCGATATAGATTAATCATAGTCCAGTACTAAAATACGTTCAAAATATACTTTTTAACGTGTTTTTAGTTAATCTGAGTATTGACTAAAAGCTCAAAAATTGCTTAGATCCATAACAAGGACGGTTCTTTTTAACAAGAGAGGTACAAAATGACGGGTTACTTTTATCCGGATAAAGAAGAGCATTTCATTAGTTTTACAGAGTTCGTGCCCCTTGTAATGAGGATGCGGGAGCTCTATGAAATGACACTTGAGAAGCGAGCAACCTGTAAGAAGGTCGCACTGTTTATGGCGTTTTGCCAAGTGAATCGGGAGTATCGCGGGGAAGAATCGTTAGTTGCCGCGATGGGTGCGAACGAGTTTTACAAGGACCTGCAACGAAAGATCGATCAGTCACGAAAGTACTTCAATAGCCTAATTACAGGTCCGCTCAAGCAACGTTTTTCAGCGCTTGATTCTTTTGGACCAGTACAGGTTGCTCTTGAGCCAATTCGCTTGTTCAAAATGGCAACAGTTCCGGATAGTCCGGAATTGTCCGAGCAGGACATTAGGACTAGAGAAGAGGCGCAACGATCGTTTGTGTTTGCGCTCCAGCTACTTTCTTGGGATGTAGTTGAGTCAGAGGCGGATGTTGCTGAGAATCTCTCGCAAATCGAAGAAATTGCGCTACGTAAAATGTTTACTGGCCAGTTTGTGAAGCTCTGGATCGTGATTGAAACCAACCCTGCAAACTCAAGCCGAGCGCTTGGACAACCACTGTTTTTTGAATCAAAGGCGGAAGCACATCGAGCCGCGCTTGATCTTCGACAGTCGATCAAGGAGTCTGCCGAGCAACTCGAACGTGAATTAGTTGAAGCTGGTTCAGGTATTCCTGAAGACAAAAGAAAAGCTCATGAGATGCGTCTTCAGGGTCTAACAGTTCATGAAGAAAAAGAGCTGTGGGAACTGCGAACTGTCGAGATCGACGACGAGATCTGGGAAATTCGGCACGTTAGTCGAGACAAGAGTCTGGAACGTGCCGTGGAAAAGAAGGAGCGTTACTGCGTTCAAGGTTCGTCAAAGAAGGCTGTGGCGGATCGTGGTGGCTGGATGTACATCGTTGTTTCGGTTGTTGGACGCACCGGAACTAGACGAGCAGCCACAAAGTCCGATGCCGAGTTTTTCAGTGAGTACACGCATAAGCGTATTTGGACCGGACCGCTCGAAAAAATCCCTGATCCCGGTGGCGTTAACAAGAATAGTCACAGGGACTATTGGGACACTAAGACAATCGGGCGGTTTACCAGGCAGATTGAGTACGACAATCGAATAATTGCCAGTCGAGTTGAGCAAATCGTGACCACCGCTCGCGAATACCTCTCAACTCAAACCTCAACTGGTGGTGATCGACATAGCACCTACCAAGCTGCGCAACTCTTTGACTACCTTTGTCCACTTTGGTGGCCAAGGCTGTCGTGGGACTCGAAGGAGCGTCATGCGATGATGCTCTACTGGAAAACGCAGTAATTGGTGACCCTGGGTACGCACCCAGGGTCTTTTTTTTGTTCTGAAATATGATAAGCTGTGAATATCACTATAATAAGAAGGATTAGAATATTAACCTGTTTTATGCGAGAACTACGAATTACAGGAGGTGCGCCACTTAAGGGTCGAGTTAAAATTGCGGGAGCAAAAAATGCTGTTTCAAAACAGTTGATCGCGACCTTACTCACAGACAAGGAGGTTATGCTTCGCAATGTTCCCTTGAATCAAGAATACGAAATTGCGCGCGAGCTCCTTGAAATGATTGGCGCAAAAACTGAACTGCACGATCACACTTTTACTACACAAACCAAAGAGATTACTTCAACTTCAACTTTGGAACAGTCACGAAAAAATCGACTATCAATTTTGCTGGCAGCGCCGTTACTCCACAGAGCAGGCGAGGCACACGTTACGCGAGTGGGTGGCGACAAAATTGGTCCGCGACCAGTTAACTTTCATGTGGACGCTCTGCAGAGAATGGGGGCGGAGTTCACAGAAGATGAAGCTGGCTGGCACTTCAAGGTGAATGGTCGCCTCAAGGGGGCGTCGGTTGAACTTGGTTATCCGTCAGTTGGAGCAACTGAAACAATTATTTATGCCGGCGTTTTAGCGCAGGGTAAGACGGAGATTAAAAACGCAGCAATCGAGCCGGAGATTATTGACATGATTATGATGCTTCAGAAAATGGGGGCGATCATTGAGCTTGGTGCTGGACGCAACATTACAATTATTGGTGTTGAAAAATTGCACGGTTGCGAACACGAAATTTTGCCGGACCGGTTAGAAGTAGCGTCTTATGCGTCGATTGCGCTTGCTACTCGCGGAGAGATTTTTTGCGAGGGCGCTCGGCAAGACCACATGATCACGTTCTTAAACGCTGTTCGCCAAATTGGTGGTGTTTATGAGGTTCGCGATGACGGTATTTTGTTCAAAGGTGCAGAGAAATATAAACCAGTAACAATTACAACCGACACAGCGCCAGGGTTCTCAACTGACTGGCAACAACCGTTTGTGGTGGCACTCACCCAGGCTGAGGGTCAATCAATCGTTCACGAAACTGTGCTGGAAGATCGGTTTAAATACACAGAAACTCTAAATAAGATGGGGGCGGACATCCACATTGAATACCTACCAGATCAGGTGCAGGGACGGTTTAGACATATGCACTATCAGCAGTCGGCCGTGATTAACGGGCCTTCGAAACTCACTGCGCAAAATATGACAGTTCCTGATATCCGTGCTGGTCTTGCTTACGTTGCAGCAGCGCTTGCGGCTAAGGGCACCTCGGTTATTGATGGCGTTGATCATTTGGAGCGAGGCTACGAGGATTTGTATGGTAAACTTAGAGCAATTGGAGCTAATATAGAGGTAATCTAAAACTATGATTAAGCGAGGAACTTTACTGCTATTTATTTTTTCAGTACTGATTTTAAATGTACAACCAGTGCAGGCGATTTCGTACGGAATTTCACCACCGTCTGTGTACTCAACGGTAAAAGAAGGTGAAAAAAATATTGTAAAGTACAATGTTTTACGTGACCAATCACAAAAACCAGAGCTGCTTGAAGTTCAAACAGAGGATTCGCCATATGTAAATTTTGTAAATGGCAAAAACGTTAGTTTTGAGACCGGTGAAACAATGGTTCCGTTTACATTTGAGGTAGACGCGCAAGATCTCGCGCCTGGTACTTACGATAAACAAATTCAGTTTGTTCAATCTTCAAAATCAGTAATGACACAGCCGGGAGTAATGTTTTTTCTAGGAGTGAGCGGAAATTTACACCTCTCTGTTTTAAATACCGCTGACTATCATAATTTTGTAATGCAAAACGCTCCGCACGCTCAGGATTTTGCAAAGAGAATCGACAGTGGTGTTATTGCTTCCGCAGTGAATATTTCTTACAATTTAATGAACCCAGCTTCTGATTATTTGACCGGAATAAGTTACAAGTCTGAGTTAACTAATGGTGCGGGTGACGTTTTGGCAGTGAATGAAGGGACGCTAGTTTCTCTTCCACCGAGCGTCACTAAAATTTCTGAAGATTTTCGGCTAAAAGCCGGTGATTACACACTAACAGTAGAAGTTTTGCACGATGGTGAAAAAATTTCTGAAAATAAATTCCCTCTTTCAGTTTTGAAGAGGGATAAAACAATTGACTATATTTTGATTGGTTCGTCGGTACTAATATTTTTATACGTAGTTAGTTTTGTGCTCGCGATGAAGAAGCGAAAGGAATAGGGAAGACAACACCAACAATTTGCGATCGATCAACTGAGCCATAAATGCGGGAGTCTGTACTTCGGCCACGGTTATCACCTAGAACAAAATATTCGTGCGGACCAAGAATTGGGTAGAGCTCTTCGTTCCCAATTTTTGGTTTTGTGAGCACAGAATTTTGAATATACGGTTCGGTTAAAATATTTTCATTCCCAAACTGATCTCGAACATATACAGCGCCATCACGAATCACAATTTGTTCACCGGGCAGGCCAACAACACGTTTAATGAGCAGGAGCTCGCGATATTCATCAAACAAACTTACAGTTTCTCCGCGTTTGAGTGGTGTGAGGAGCGGGGTTATCTTATTGATAATTACTTTTTGCGTATCAATATAGGTGGGTTCCATTGAAACACCGTTGATCTCTGTAAACTCAATAATGAAGAAATGTAAAAATCCGCCGAGTATAGTTATGAACAGTAACAAAGCGAATGAGTTGGCGATATATTTTATAGCAACTAGAGGCATGGTATAATAATATCATGGAAAACATTATTTTAGGACTGCAAGCTGTCCAAAAGTTAATGAGAATAGAGATTGGTGTTATGATAAGTTCAACTTTGATACAAGGTTTTTTTGTAGGGTTTTTTGTAGCAACTTTGGTTTTTGCGTTTGTTTCTGAACAGAAAAGTCGCAAACAAAATTGTGAAATTTGCAAAAACGAAAACGACACAAAATCAGATAAAATTAATACTGATAAAAATTTATAAGATTATGTTGGGGGAAAAATTAAAATTTAGAAATTTTTTCAGGTTATGCACAATGCTTTTGGGAGCTTTTTTATTCCTGGCGCCAAATTTCGCTTTCGCAACTCTGGGAATTTCACCACCGTCTGTTGTTGTAAACGATATTACTCGGGAATATGGTCAGGTGGTAACTGTAAATATTTTGCGTAACGAAGGACCAACTGCGGAAACTTTTGCGGTTGAATTTCAAGGTCAAGATGCCCGATTTCTTGAGGGACCAGACATGATTACTTTTCCACAAGGTGTAACAATTGTTCCGTACCAGTTTTCAATTTTACCAAAAGAGGCAGCGATCGGAAGTTATAATGCAAAAGTGTTATTTTTACCACAAACTGGTGAGGGTGGGGTGGATAAAGGAGCTGGAACGATTTTGCGACGTGGTGTGCAGCTAATGCTCGACTTTTCAGTTTCAGATAAGCAGGTAATTGACTTTGATATTACAAATGTAAACTTCCCACAGACTGAAGAGCTTCTGTCTATTATTTTAGGTTTTCAGGTGGTGAATAATGGAAATACGGAGTGGCGACCGGACGAAATAACGGTTAGTTTTTTTGACGCAGGTAGCGGAAATTTAATTACAACCGAAACGTTTGATGGTAAAAAAATCGGACCTTGGCGACCGGGGGAGACCAGGTCAGAGTTAGTAGACTTTGAATCAAAACTACCAGCTGGTCAGTATAAAGGTGAGATTAAATTCTTGGTTGGCGGAGAAGTGGTTTTTGCAACCACAGAAGATCTACAAGTTTTTTCACCCGGAACTTTAAAACAAAGTGGTGAGCTTTCTTCGTTCTCGGCTTCAAAGGACAGTTACGCACCAAACGAACAGGTGGTGATGCTTGGAACTTTTAGAAATACTGGAACCATCCCGGTTCTTAGCCGAATGATAATCGAAATTTATTCAGCCGACGATCAACTTCTAGATACCTTGGTAGGAAAATCTTTTTCTGTTGGTAGAGACGAGATCACAACTTTTCGTTCTTTCACTGAATTTTCAAATGAAGGTGATTACAAAATGGTGGGTTATGTAGAGTTTGGAAATAAAGTTTCAAATACACAAAATTTGAATGTTAACGTTACAGCTAAATCGCTTGCGGTTGCCGAGGTANTGCCTGCCGATAAATGGGGGTATATTTGGACACTACTAATTTCACTAATAGTGTTGCTCGCTTTTGGTATTCTCTGGTTCTTCTTTAGGAAAAGAAAACAAGTGGAACCACCGGTGGTTAACTCACCGATATTTAGTAACAGCCCAGTTATTACAGGTACTTGTTCAGGGAAGGTTGGATCGGTGATAAATATTTACGCCAACAAAGTGATCATCGGAACCACAAAACTGGAGGGTGTAGCCTGGCAGTTTGTGCCAGCATCAAACACTTTAACTGTGGGCACTTGGATTACGGCAACGGTAACAATTGACTCAAACCAAGATGGAACAATTAGCGACAAAGACCGCACGAGTGCTCAGTCCGAAGGTGTGACGGTTGAAGCTAATCCTTTAGGTTCTGCCTCTTTTGGAACTACACAAATACCAGCATCTCCATCTCCTCTACAACCTCAGATACCACAAGTAACAACACCAGTTCAAACACCAGTTCAAACACCAGTTCAAACACCAGTTCAAACACCAGTTCAAACACCAGTTCAAACACCAGTTCAAACACCAGTTCAAACACCTATAACTAAAACTAATCCGGTAAAAAATATTTTAGAAACTACTGATGTAAAAATTAGTACAGACGCAAAAAAAATTCCAGATTCTGTTACTGAAGAAAGCATTAACGATAGTAAGCCGGATGACCTGTGGACAATATCACTTTAAAGTTATAAATAAAATTCTGAAAGGTGGTATAATATTTTTATAAAAATTAATTAAAAATAGAAAATATTTTTATGGCTCAAGAAAACAATGCCACCCACTGGGTGCTTGGAGGCGCATTGCTCCTCATCGGGCTCTTTGTTATCATCGCTTTGGTGCTAACTAGATCTCAAACAGAAACAACAACCGTTCAGATTACTCAGGCTACACCAACAGTTGATGCAGTAAAACTTTGTATCAACGAAGCAGTAGCAGTAGGCTCATGTGTTGGTGTGTCAGAGTTTACCGGTGCAAACACTACATCAACAGAGATGGATTTGTTTGTTCAGGTTTCGGATGCTAACGGTTACGGTGATATCGCTTCAGTTGGTGGATCACTTTATCGAAGCTCAGTTGGACTAGCGGCTTGTAACACCGGTTCGATTGGTGCTGGATCTGAGTATGACGGAAACAGCTGTTACTCAAACTACGATGGACAAACTTCAGGAGGAATTCTTTCATGTGCTCAAAATGATATTGTAAGTACAACATCAGCTTGGTGGAAGTGTGATGTAACACTTCAGTACTGGATGGATGCAACCGACCCTTCATCAAACTTTGCAGCAGAAAACTGGGCTATGGATGCGATAGTTGTTGACTCGCAAAGCAACACTGGTATCTCAGTAAATCCTTCAACATTCAGAAATAACACAGTTCTTTCGATGAACTTCGGATCATCAACAATTAGCTATGGTCCAATGTCTCTTGGTGCAACTAAAGCTGGTGTCTCAGTTTTGGGAACAGCTCAGGGAAACTCAGACGTAGATATGACAATCGCAGCTAACTCAGCAGTTATGACTTGTGACGGAGTAGGTAGCGCAAATATCCCAGTTGCTAATCAGAGATTTGGAACAAGCGATAGTGCTTACGAAGCACTTGCAAGTGCACTTTCAAACTCACCACAGGATCTTGACTTTGAGGTTAATGTTAATGATAATGAGCTGTTGGCTCGAACAAGTGAAACTGTTGCTCCATCAGATACTGTATTTTTTGGAATCGGTATTCCTGCATCTGGAGTTAGTGGAACATGTACTGTAGCAGCAACTTTGGCAGCAATTAATCACTAAATAACATTTAACGCGAGATTTATGAATAACAATATTCTGTCAATCCTTGCCGTTGTTGTTACTTTATTGACTGCTTGGTTGGTGATCTCTCTTGCATCAGGTCAGAACAGTGTAATCGTTGCACCGTCTCCTGCACCTGTTAGAACAGAAGAAGCCGGATCATCCGAAGTTGAAATGTCAGTATTTATTCCAACTGAAACTCTTTCAACAAAAGTAGACATTAGATAGTATAACGGAGGAAAAAAAGTTTAAAGCCATCCATTAATGGGTGGCTTTAAGTTTGACTCGAAAATTTATTTATCTGTTAATAAGAAAAGAAATTAATAAAATAGTTTGCTATAATTAGATTAAATATTTGAGTTAAAAAAAGTATTATGACGCAAGAAAATAGTCTAATGAATTGGGTGCTAGGGGGTGCGCTACTTCTTATTGGTTTATTTATCATTAGTGCAATAGTTCTAACAAAATCACAAGCAGAAATCGCCTCGGTTCAGGTTAGTCAGGTCGCACCAGCAATTAATTCTGTGAAGCTCTGTGCGTTTAACGATCCTGCTGGAGTTGATTGTTTAGGCATCGCTAATTTTTTAGGTAGTCCGAACGCGCAAACGCAGGCAGACATTTGGCTTAACGTTACTGATCTCAATGGTTACGGAGATGTGACCAGACTCACTACATCGGTTCACAGAAGTGGAATTCCGTTGGCCAGTTGTATGAACGCATCGGTGAACGGTCACAAAGACGGCAATTTTTGTTATAACAATATGAGCTTCGGTAACGACGCTGGTATCACTGCCTGCACTGTTGTTTCAAGTGTGAGTGCTACGACTGCCTGGTGGAAATGTACGATCACCTTTGAACCATGGATGGATGCAACAGACGCCCTTTCAAAATATTCGGCAGAAAACTGGATGATTCAGTCATGGGCCCAAGACTCGGTTTCAAATAATAATTGGAAACTTGCTACTTTCGAAAATACCTCAGTCCTTTCAATGAATTTTGGTTCAACAACAATTAGTTATGGTCAGATGTCGCTCGGAGCAACCAAGGCTGGGGTGGCAGTCCTTGGCACGCTGTATGGAAACAGCGACGCTGATATGACAATTCAGGCTAACGTAAACTCCATGGCTTGTGATGGTCCTGGCTCGTCTAGTATTTCAGTTGGTAATCAAAAATTCAGCACAGATGACGTTGTTTATGAGCTCCTTGCAAGTTCACTCACTACTTTTGCGCAAGATCTAGATTTTGAAACCTCGGCGAACGGTAATAAATTATTGGCTCGAACTAGTGAAACTGCTAACCCAACTGATTCTGTCTTCTTTGGTATCCAAATTCCAAATTCGGGTGTTAGTGGAACTTGCTCGGTAACAGCAACCATTCTTTCGGTCGCGCAGTAATTGTATGCTTTTAAAAACGAAAGATACCTCTTGGGTTGTCGCGGGGACATTAGTTCTGATAGGACTACTTGTCATTCTTTCGTTTGCTTTACTACAATCGCAAGCAGATACATCGACGGTAGTTGTGGCCCAGTCAAGACCTATACTTAATCTTGTAAAATTGTGTCCAGCTAACGATGTGGCTGGTACTAACTGCACGGCACTCTCAACTTTTGTGGGCAGTCCAAATACACAAACGCAGGCTGATGTTTGGGCAAAAATTACAGACGGAAATAGTTATAATGACATTGCAAGTCTTCGCATTTCAGTTCATAGAAGCGCAATTCCACTGGCGCAATGTATGAATGCTTCAGTGAACGGTAATAAGGACGGTAATTATTGCTATAATAATATCAATTTTGGCAACAATGCAGGTATCTCTCAGTGCGTATTTGATTCGAGCGACACTGCATCTGCAGCCTGGTGGAAATGTACTGTAACGTTCGAACCATGGATGGACGCCACGGATGATCAGTCAAAATACCCAACGGAAAATTGGCAAATCCAGGCTTGGGCTCAGGATTCGGCCCTGAATAGTATTTGGAAAATGGCAACTTTTGAAAATGCTTCTGTACTCTCCATAAACTTTGGTTCATCGACCATTAATTACGGTCAGCTTCCGCTAAACGCCACAAGCGCAGGGGTGGCGGTGCTTGGAACTTTATATGGTAACACAGATGCCGATATGACAATTCAGGCGAATGCCTCACTGATGACTTGTGATGGCCAAGGCTCAGGTTTTATTCCGGTTGAAAATCAACGTTTTGGCACTAACGATGTTGCATACGAACTTTTGGCTAGCGCGCTTTCTACAGCACCACAGGATCTAGATTTTGAAAGTGATGCAAACGACAACAAGTTAATCGCAAGAACTAGCGAAACCACAAATCCGTCTGATTACGTTTACTTTGGTATTAAAATACCCAGTGAAGGTGTTGGCGGAAACTGCTCAGTAACTGCCACAATTTTATCCGTAGCTCAATAATTATTATATGAAAAAAAATAGTGAATTTCTAAGTTGGTTTGTTGGTGCACTGCTAATCGTGATTGCAGTACTGATTATCATTGCGCTGGCGGTGGTAAAATCGCAAACTGAGACTACTTCCGTTTCGGTTAGTCAGCAGGCTCCTACTTTGGCCTCTGTTAAATTGTGTGACACTGGCCTTGCTACATCGTGTCCGCAGATATCGGATTATCTTGGGAATGCTAACGCACCCAAGGCAATGGATGTGCTTGTAAAAGTTACGGATCCAAACGGCTATGGTGATATTTCGAAAGTTGAAACAACACTGTATCGGTCTGGCATAGGCGGTCCAGCCGCTTGTGCGGGTTCAAATAATGTTGATGGAAATTATTGCTATAACAATGTTTATAATCAAACATTGGGCGGGGTAGATGCTTGTGTTTTTGACTCAGCCGAAGGTATTACTTCAGCTTGGTGGCGTTGTCGTGTAACTTTACAGTCGTGGATGGATGCAACCGATCCACTTTCAAAGTACTCAAGTCAAACATGGAATATCGACGCTGTTATTTATGATACTGCCACATCAACTTCTCTGATTACAGGTTCGACTTTTGAAAACACCTCGGTCCTGTCAATGAACTTCGGCTCATCAACAATTAGTTATGGTCAAATGTCGCTCGGCGCAACGCAGGCGGGTGTTGCTGTGCTCGGAACTCTTTACGGAAATAGCGATGCCGATATGACAATTCAGTCAAACTCAGCCGTAATGAGCTGTAATGGTCCGGGTTCGGCAAACATTCCAGTTTTAAATCAAAGATTCGGTACAGATAATAATACTTACGAACTTTTAGCGAGCGCACTTTCGACGTCTGCTCAAGATTTGGATTTCGAAAATAATCCAAATGATAATAAATTAATTGCACGAACCAGTGAAACGACCAACCCAGCCGACTCAGTTTATTTCGGTATTCAAATTCCAAGTACTGGCGTAAGCGGAACCTGTTCAGTAACGGCAACGATTTTAACTGTAGCTCAATAATATTAAATATATATGACAAAAGACAATAACTTAGTTAATTGGATATCAGGAGGCTTATTAATGCTTATCGGTTTGTTTGTTATTATTGCATTGGTTCTAACGCGTTCACAAACGGAGACAACATCAGTTCAGATCACTCAGGTTTCGCCAACAATAGACGTGATAAAGCTCTGTCCAAGTGGAGGGGCGACTTCCTGTAATCCGTATACAGGTTTGAATGGTGTAACCGGCTCCGCCAACACACAAACACCGGTTGATGTGTTCATGAAAATTTCGGATTTAAACGGTAACGGTGATATCGCAGAAGCGAGGGTTGCGATGTTTCATCATACTGTTATTCCAAATACTAAAACGCTTGTTGATTGTGATACAGCTGCTGAAAAGGACGGTAATTACTGTTATTCAAATTATGATGGTCAAACTACGGGTGGAATTTCTGCCTGCACTCTAGATTTTACAGAAGGCGCTACTTCAGCTTGGTATAAGTGTAGTGCACTCCTTGAATACTGGATGGACTCAAATGATTACCCGCCTTCGTACTGGGAATTAAGTGGTATTGCTTACGACTCAACTGCCTTAACCGGAACAGCTACATCATCATTTACAAAAAATATAGTTCTATCCATGAACTTTGGTTCGTCAACAATTAGTTATGGTCAGATGTCACTTGGTGCAACTCAGGCTGGTATTTCTGTGCTAGGTACTCTTTATGGAAATAGTGATGCTGATATGACTATCCAAGCAAGCTCAGCTGTAATGACCTGTGATGGTCCTGGCTCAGCAAATATTCCGGTTTCGAATCAAAGATTTGGCACAAATGACAATATTTACGAGCTACTAACAACGTCTTTTTCAACGACAAATCAAGATCTAAATTTTGAAACTTCAACTGGCCTTGGTTGGATGCAACATAGAACGAATGAAAACTCTGCCCCAACTGATAGTGCTTATTTTGGGATTCAGATTCCGAATTCTGGTGTGAGCGGGACATGTTCTGTAGCAGCTATAGTAACCGCAATTGCTCAATAATAATTAATGTTCCAATATTAGTTTTAGCTTAAAATACCATCAAGTAATTGGCGGTATTTTTATTTATAAGTTAAAATGCCCACATCCATAAGTAATACCTATGATATTTGATTTATTTTTACACGCACCTGAACTCGCCATTATTTGGCTTCTTGTTATTTTAATCGCGCTTACAGTTCATGAATTTGCTCACGCATATATTAGTTACAAAAAAGGCGACCACACTGCCGAAAATATGGGCCGACTAACACTAAATCCGTTAGCGCACATCGATCCGTTTGGTTTTTTGATGTTACTTTTTCTAGGTTTTGGTTGGGCAAAACCGGTGATGTTTAATCCTTACAACTTAAAAAATCCAAAAGTTGACGCAGTGCACATAGCGCTCGCTGGGCCAATTTCAAATCTTCTACTAGCAATAATTACTGGACTAGGCGCAAGATTTTTTATTGATGTAGCCAGCTTACCGGATTTTAATTTACTGATTATCTTCTTGAAGCTGTTAACGATGGTCAATCTTTCGCTACTATTCTTCAACCTAANCCCAATCCCGCCACTTGACGGTTCAAAACTTATAGAGGCAATTCCGGATCGATCATCGTTAGCACCTGCCCGCAATATCATTATGCAATACGGCTCACAAATATTAATGATGCTGGTTCTGGTTTCCATTGTTTCCAATTTTAATGTATTTGGTTTTATAACAGGGCCATCATTATTTATCTGTAATTCACTAGTTGGTGCGTATTGTTTTTAATTTGAAATATGAAAATGTTGGACTTCTCGCTTAAAGAAACATTACTAGCAATAATAACNGGCTCGGCGTTGTTAACTATTTTGTCACCGCTTGTTGTTACTCAACATTCATATTTTCCATTCCTTTATTCAAAATCCTCGCTAATCCAGATATTTGTTGAGATCATGGTCGCGGCGTTTATTATTTTAGTAGCTCGTTTTCCTGACTATCGACCGAATTTACGAAATCCAATGGTTCATGCGGTCATTTTATTTCTCTGCACACTTTTAATAACGCTCCCATTTAGTATAAATATTTCAAATTCCTTTTTTTCTTCAAGTTCAAGAATGACAGGGGTATTTCAGTATCTACACTATTTCAGCTTTTTTCTTATCCTGGTTTCAGTTTTCAAAACCTGGAAAGAGTGGAAGACCTTCTTTTTTACCAGCAATATCGCCGCTCTGGTTGCGTCCTTCTTTGGTTTTATGCAGATGAATGGTTTGGCTGAAAAAAGAATTAGTTCAGTAATGGGTAACCCAATTTTTCTTGGGGTATTTGCTTTGGTAGGGGTATTCGTTGCTTTAATTCTTTTGCTTAAGGAAGATGAGAGAAAAATGCAGGCATTTTACGGATTTTCAATTGCTGTAAATATTATAGCGCTACTTCTTTCAGCCAGTCGCGGACCATTACTCGGACTTGCAGTGGCACTATTTGTTGGATTTCTCTTACTCGCCGCAACTTTCCTAACAGGAAAAGCGCGTTTTGGTGTTATCTTTGCAACCCTTGCCATTTTTTCAGTAATAATTGGCTCATTCGCTTTACTTAGATCGGCACCAGTTAAAGACGCGGTAAAGGATCAGCTGCCGTTTGTGATTTCACGAATGGTCTATTCTGATTTAGGTAATGATAGATTTGAGGTTTGGGACATTGGGCTCCAGGGTTTTATGGATCGTCCAATTTTTGGTTGGGGACTTGAAAACTTCGTTATCCCAGGGAACCTGTACATTGATCGAGCAAATTTTCACGGTAGTTTAATGGACACTTGGTACGACAAAGTCCACAACCAATTTATCGAAATGCTGGTTCTAACGGGTGTTGTCGGATTTTCTGGCTACGTTTATCTGTGGGGAACAACACTGTGGTTATCTTTGAAAATGAGTTTAACTGAAACGGATCAATCAAAAAAAATTATATTTATTGTTTTGTTTGCGTTTTTTATGAGTCAAATAACGAACTTAATGTTCTTATTTCACACGCCAAATACTCTACCTGGACTAATGTCGCTCTTTGGCTTTTTGGCATTTTTGTATAACGATAAAATAGCTTTTAAAGCTTCAGGTCGTGAGATGAAAATTTTAAGCCATAAATATGCTGGTCTGTTGTCACTACTAGTCATTCTACCAATGGCGTATGTAATGTACATGTATACATTCTTACCTTTTTATCAGAGCTCACTAAACGCAAAAGGTGTTTTGGCTGTGTCATCAGGTGATTTAGATACGGCAGTTTCACTGTACGAAAAATCGCTTAAGTATAAAACGCATATAAATGACGAACTAACTTTCTTTGCCCACGACGCAATTTCAAACCGGGCAAAAATTGGCGATGAATCCCCAGCAATGGAGAGGTATTTAACCATACTTGCGGATCAATTTGAAATTCAAATACAAAACAACCCGAACGATTACCGCTCATATATTTTTGCTGCTGAAGTAAACCGCTGGCTCAGTTTTTCAGACGCGAGCAGACTTGATCACGCGAAGGAACTGGCGAAAACTGCAATCCAGTTTGGTCCATATCGAACAGAAGCGTATCAGGAGTTGGCTGAAATCGCCCTAGTTAAATATCAACCAGACGAAGCTCTGAGTTATCTGCTTGATGCGGGAAAACGTGCGGGAAAAATGCCAGCTCTTTCAGGGGAGATTCGGGTACGGGCAGCGTCTGCTTTTTTTGAAAAACACGATCATGAACTTGCTTTCTCGGTGTTAATGGATGCTGCTAAGAGTGGTTATCCAATTTACGGTGACCCAAGAATTGCTTCCGATATTGCCAATAATTATGACAAAAAAATGGATTTGCCTCTTGCAATAAGTATTGTCGACAGAATTTGGACTGTTTATCGTGATCACTCAAAAGTACTACACGCAAGAGCGGTACTCTATCACGCAGCTGGTGACGACACAGCGGTTCAGTCAATTGTAAACATTGTTAAAACCACAGATCCTCAGTATGCAGATTTTATGAGTACTGAGTTTGGCTTGAGTGCAGGGGATTCTTATATCGATCAAAATTAATTGTGGACTTTAAAGAAAAGTGGCTTAAAAATATCATTTTGGCGTGTGCATTCTTAGTTTTGCTCACGCCGATGTTGGTTTCAGTAAAACTTGTTAGTGATTTAACGGTTGTTAGGGCGAGCTATTTTTACGGCGTAGTTAGCGTTATGAGTTTAGCTTGGGTGCTTCTAGCGCTTGCAAATAATGAATACCGACTAAAAATTGGTCATCCGGTAGCACTAACTCTTACAGGTTTTACCCTCATCCTTGTAGTAAATTTATTTATAAGTATAGATCCTCTAACATCATTTTGGGGGACGAAGGAAAGAATGATGGGGGTGCTTAGTTATATATTTTTTTGGTTGTTATTTTCAAGTCTAGTTTCGGTTTTTAAAAAGAAGGATTGGTTGATTTTGTTGAAAACATCGCTTTTAATTTCCGTAATGTTTTCGTTAAAATCAATTTCTGACTGGTCAGGTGCGCAAATGATATTAAATAATGATCATCGCTTCGGTTCGGTTTTTGATAATCCGTTATTTTTTGCTCAGTATTTACTGCCACATTTTTTTCTTTCAATATATTTTTTAATTAAAGAAAAAATCTGGCAGAATCGATTGATTTTAAGTATCAGTTCCCTGATAACGCTATTTGCACTATTCCTAACAGTTAGTCGAGCAAGTTTTTTAGCCTCGCTAACAGCAGGAATTCTAGAAACTATATTTTTAGTGTTCGAAGAAAAAAAGCCTCGGAAACAAATTTTGGTCGGTGCTTTAATTTTAATTGTTGTTTTAAGCATCTCGTCATTTATTGTGATGCGAGTGCCAAATATTAGATCCCAGCTTGAACCAAACGCTTCTTATATAATTAAGCGGATTTATTATAGTGATAAAAATCAAGATAGGTTTTTTTCTTGGAAAGTAGCGGGAGAGGCGTTTCTGGAGAAACCAATTTTTGGTTTTGGACATAACACATTTTCTCCAGTTTTCGATAAGCATTTTACCACAAATATCGGTGGTGTTTATCTAAACGAACCTTGGTTTGATCGTGTTCATAATGGAATGCTAGAAATATTAGTCGATTTGGGGCTGGTGGGTTTTGTGTTCTGGGTACTGATGTGGTCTTCAATTATTAGCACGCTATTTTATCATTCAGAAAAACAAACTACAAAACACGATAGATTAGCAACTCGGCTTTTAATTATTTTGTTCATAGCTTCACTTGTTCAATTATTTTTCTTGTTCGATCTATTTTCTTCAAGTATCACACTGTATGTATTATTTGCATACTCGGCATTTTTAACTAAAGACGTAGAGTTAAAAAACATAACCTCAGCTGTGAACTTTGAATTTCCTCAACTTAAATTACGCTTGGTCCACTTTATCTCTGCGGGTATTTTACTTATCCCTATTCAACTGTATCTCTGTATTTATCCGTATCAGACTGTAATTGCTGGAAGTGAGGCGATAATTCTGATCCGAAAACAATCCGGCGGAGCCTTAAATTTTGTTGAACAAGCTGTAAAACACAGATCGTTTGTAACTGCTGATGTAATGAGTAACATTTTTATTGAACTTCGAGCTTCAGAGAAGAAGGAGCAACGACACTCGCCTGAGTCTGAACAAATATTAAAAATAGTTACAACTGAACTGGAAGAATCTGCCACCGAGCACCCAAATAATTATAGAATCAACTATAGCGCTGGATCAGCTTTTGAACTACTTAGTTATTACGATCATGGTTATCTATTAAAATCTGAACAATTTTCTAATTATGCAAAACTTCTAGCTCCGAATCGACCAGAATCGTACGTTACGCTTGGTGATATTGAGTTAGCGCGCTCGAACCCAGAACAAGCACTAACTTATTATCAAACAGCAATGGATAGACTACCTGCTTTTTCCAGAACATTTTACGAACAAAGAGTTGCGCTCGAATTTCAGTATGTTTTAGCTTACGCATCAATGTCTGAGTTTGAGATAGCTTTTAAAAAGCTTCATAAAATTGAAGAAATGGGCTTGCTCGTAAACGGGGACGCTCGTTTACTACCAATTTTAGCTGAGAGATACAAAAAAGGAGATCACGATACTGAAATTTTAGACTATACTGTAAAAACAATGTCGTCGTTTCAAACGAATACCCAGGTTTTAAGAGCGGGCACAGCAATTTTTAATGAGGCAAGGGAGTCTTTTGCTGTAAATAAAGCCCTTGAAATGCTAATAGAAGTAGATGTGGAGGAGGCTAATAATTTAAGAACAGAACTTGGCTTGGAGTAGAGAAAAAATGAATTATGCTAAGTTCACTCATGATCTGTTGACGATTTTTTTACTTCGTGATACATTACTGCCACTTATGCCTACCATAAATCAATTGATTAGAAAGGGACGTCAGAGCAAGAGTACAAAATCAAAGTCTCCTGCGATGCAGTACACCCTTGATACGCTTCACCGGAAGCAGACTTCACTAAGAAAAGGCTCACCGTTCAAACGGGGAGTATGTGTTAGGGTTTTTACCATGACACCTAAGAAACCGAACTCAGCGCTTCGAAAAGTAGCACGTGTGCGACTTTCAAACGGCACTGAAGTTAACGGATATATCCCAGGCGAGGGTCACAACTTGCAGGAGCACTCAATCGTTATGATTAGAGGCGGTCGTGTTAAAGATCTTCCTGGAGTTCGTTACCACATCGTTCGTGGTCGTTATGACTCTGCTGGTGTGGATGGACGAAATCAATCTCGTTCAAAATACGGAGTCAAGAAACCAAAGAAATAACCGAAATGGGCTAAAGGTAGCGGTAAAGCCAAAACCTTTTCCTATTTCAAGAATTATTAAACTCCGAGTACTACCTTCCACGGTAGGAAGTTAGCGGAGACTTAACTATAAGAAATATGCGTGGAAAACAAGCCAAAAAAAGAATATTGCCTCCCGATGCAAAATACGGGAATGTTTTAATTACAAAGCTTATCAACTACGTAATGATGGATGGTAAGAAAACAATCGCAGAACGTGTTGTTTACGATGCACTTGCTTTAATCGAAAAAGAAACAGAAAAACCAGCAATGCAAGTTTTCGAAACTGCACTAAAGAACATTACTCCAGCAATTGAGGTTAAATCAAAACGCGTTGGAGGAGCTAACTACCAGATTCCAGTGCCAGTTCGAGGAGACAGACGTCATGCACTTGCTTACAGATGGTTACTGGTTGCAGCACGGGCTAAAAAAGGTAAACCAATGGCTGGTAAACTTGCAGAGGAAATTATCTCAGCTGCAAACAACGAAGGAGCAACAATTAAAAAGAAACAAGACGTTCAACGAATGGCTGAGGCTAACCGAGCTTTCGCTCATTTTGCAAGACGCTAAATTAGGAAAAAGTTATGGGCTGAAGGTTAAAAGAGTGCTTCACTCAGAACTAACCTAAAACCATAACTTTTTTTCATTTTTCTTAACCTATTACAAAAATCACATATGTCCCGTGAATATCCACTAGACCGCGTTCGTAACATTGGAATTATTGCCCACATTGACGCTGGTAAAACAACAACTACTGAGCGCGTGCTTTTCTACACAGGAAAAAAACACAAAATCGGTGAAGTTCATGAAGGAAACGCTGAAATGGACTGGATGGAGCAGGAGCAGGAACGTGGTATTACTATCACTTCGGCTGCGACTACTTGTTTTTGGAAAGATCATCGAATTAACATTATCGATACTCCGGGACACGTTGACTTCACTGTAGAAGTTGAACGTTCCCTACGAGTTTTAGACGGTGGAGTTACAGTTTTTGACGGTGTTGCTGGTGTAGAACCTCAGTCTGAGACTGTTTGGCACCAGGCTGATAAATACAATGTTCCAAGAATTTGTTACATTAACAAGTTGGATCGAACTGGCGCTGATTTTTACAAAGACGTTCAGTCTATTTCAGATCGTTTAACAAAGAAGGCTTACCCAATTCAGCTTCCAATTGGAACTGAAGGTGGGTTTGAAGGTATTATCGACCTTCTAAAAATGAAAGCTTTCATGTACCGAGATGAAGAAGGAAAAGTTATTGATGAAATCGAAATTCCAGATGAGTACAAGAAAAAGGCTGAAGAGTACCGAACAAGTCTTGTTGAGGCTATTGTTGAAAATGATGAAGCGTTAATGGAGAAATTTTTGTCTGGAGAAGAAATTGAAATTGATGTACTGAAGAAAATTCTTCGAAAAGCAACAATTAATTTGGATATTTTCCCAATTCTTTGTGGATCTGCTCTAAAAAACAAAGGAGTACAGATGATGCTTGACGCTGTTATCGACTTCTTGCCATCACCACTAGACGTACCACCAGTTGAAGGATTTGATCCTGCAAATAAAGACCTTGTAATTACACGAGAAGCTACAGACAAGGCTCCATTTGCAGCGCTTGCTTTCAAAATTGCAGCTGATCCATTCGTTGGAAAGCTTACTTTCTTTAGAGTTTATTCAGGAACTTTGTCTGCTGGAAGTTACGTTTTGAACGCAACAACAGGTAAGAAAGAAAGAATTTCCCGAATCGTGCGTCTTCACGCTAACTCTCGAGAAGACGTTTCAGAGATTCACGCTGGAGAAATCGCAGCTGCAGTAGGACTAAAAGAAACAATTACAGGACACACACTTTCAGATCCTGCACACCCAATTATCCTAGAGTCAATCAACTTCCCAGAGCCGGTTATCTCTCTTGCACTCGAGCCAAAAACAAAGGCTGACCAAGAAAAGATGTCGATGGCTCTATCAAAGCTTGCAGAAGAAGACCCAACTTTCAGAGTTCGAACAGATGAGGAAACGATGCAAACTATTGTTTCAGGAATGGGAGAGCTTCACCTAGAAATTATCGTTGATCGAATGATGCGAGAATATGGGGTAAGCGTTAACGTTGGACGACCTCAGGTTAGCTACCGAGAAACAATTAGAATGGAAGCTGAAGCTGAAGGAAAATACGTTAAACAGTCTGGAGGACGTGGACAATATGGACACGCTTGGCTCAAGATTGAACCAATTACTGAAGAGGATGAGGATGGAAAAGTTGTCAACTATGAGTTCCTAGACAAAACAAAGGGAGGTTCAATTCCAAAAGAATATATCACTCCGATTTCGAAGGGAGCTCAGGAAGCAATGGACCGTGGAATTCTTGCTGGATATCCGCTTATCAATATTCGGGTAACTGTTTTTGACGGTTCATACCACGATGTTGACTCAAACGAATCAGCCTTCAAAATGGCAGGTTCAATGGCTTTCAAAGCAGCTGCTAGAAAGGCCAACCCAGTAATTTTGGAACCGGTAATGGATGTTGAGGTTGTAACTCCGGAAGATTTCATGGGAACAGTTGTTGGAGATTTGAACGGAAAACGAGCACAGATTCAGGAAATGGGCGAGCGCGGTACTGTAAAAACAGTAAAAGCGCAGGTTCCACTTGCAGAAATGTTCGGATACGCAACAGGACTTCGATCACTTACTCAGGGACGAGCTAGCTACTCAATGTCATTCTCAGAATACAAAGAGGTGCCAAGCAATGTTGCTAAAGAAATTATTGAAAAACGAAACGGTTAATTACCGAAAAAAAATAGCCAATAGGCTATTTTTTTATATATACTTGATTGAGTATGAATAAGAAAAGAAAGTTCGAAACAAAAAATGTATTAATAGGTTATTTGATCTATTTGTTTTTGCCGATAGTTATATTTCAGCTACATGTAAGTCTGTGTTTTGTAGAAATTTATGGACAAAGCATATTTCTTAGCGCTCCGATTATCATGCTTTTTTTAAGTTCGCGTTATTCAGCGAAGGAATATGGAGAAGATTTGATAGAGCAAAGAATCAAATTAATGAATCAATCAGTAACAAGGTTAATTGATGAATCTTGGAAAAATCAGATTCGACAAGAGGCAAAAGTCGCATGGAATGTATCTACCGGACTTGGAATCATACTTTTGATTTTATTCTGGGGATTATTTATAAAGACAACTATTCAATACGGATTATTTCCAATTTGTTCATAAATTAGTATAAAATTTCTGCGAGGCAATGTGCTTCAGGTTAATAGCGTTGTGATTTGTTTAATATCCTGGTCATCTTACGATGGCTTTGCTAACGTTTCACACGAAATTCGATTTTATCCCTGTTTAAACAAGTTAATGCTTTTTCACACATAGGGTTTTATTTGCCCAAATTTGACATATATTGCAAATCCGTGTCTTTTTATACTTTTTCGTTTTCGGTGATGCATTGAGTATAGAATGTGGGATATAGGTATTCAAGTTTTCTTCGCTCATCCAGGAAGCCTATGGGAACATGGCACAAACGAACACACGAACGGATTGATCCGTTAGTATTTCCTAAAAGGAACAGACTTTGATACAATATCTACAAGAGAAATGCAACGAGTACAGAGACAACTAAACGACCGCCCACGAGTGGCTATCGGATTCTACAGCCTGATGAACAATTTAATGAACTCGTTGCGCCAGATTCTTGAAACCACGTAATTTAGTTGCACTAAAAGTTTGAGAATAAGTTAATAAACGTTGTTGATTTATATATGCTACAAGAAGGAATGGGACGAAGGATGCCAAAACAAGATATTAAACGATTTTTGATTCCGTTTTAGAAGAAACAGACAAAGAATTGCAAGAGGCAAAACAGCTCAAAAAAGAACAATTGGAAACCTTGAGAGAGGAATTACTTGCCACAAAGAGAGAAGGTCTACACACCGCACGATCGATTGAAACACGCTTGCGGGAACTTTCTCAGGTTTTTGAGATCGGTGGTCGTGTGAATACACACACTGTTCCCGGTTCCGAAGTTGTCGGTATGAATGGGGAGCTTTATGCGATTCAAATTACCTTTCAAAATGGCCGAAATGGACATACGGATACTGATTTTATTACATTCGAATTAGGTGAAGATCGAATGGGGTATTATAGAGATCAGTACTCCAATATGATCATCGAAACTGTTGCACTTCCGGACGTTTTTGTAGAGCAGTGGATGAAGGAAGTTTCTGAAGGAACAAAGATTGTAAAGTCTCGACCGGCTTTTATGCACCCGGAACTTTTTAAACTTCCTCCGGAAGATGTTTTCCCTCCCAATGCGGATATTGCGGTGATCGGGGATCCGTTTACGGCGATCGATCGAGAGCGCGCGACGATTGTGGAATACGAGTACGCGAGTGAATTACTTCCTCCTGTTTTGAGCGCCTATATTTCCGGATCATCAGAGACAGGAACGAATAATTGGTTAGAAAACCTATATTTTGAAGATATCCGTGCACTTGAAGGTGTCATTTTTGGGCCGCAATTTACGCCAAAAGACGGAAATGTTTATAAGGATTTCGTTCAAGATGTTATTCATGCTTGTGATGAGCTTGCGACCACAATTGCAACAGGTGCATTTAATGATACAAAGGCTCACGGACAGTTATCTGAATTACGTCGTCGCGCAAAAAAATTCATAGATGGATCGTGGACAATGAATGATGCGAAAGAATTGTATAACATGCTAGGTGTGAACGCGGAAACGTATAACGAGAGAAAAATTGAAATCATTTCGAAGGATAATCCAACACTCTCAAGAGAAGAGGTTATCTCGTACTTTAAAACAAATAACGCATATCAGAATTTGGAAAAAAATATAACTGTTTTCTTTGAAACAAAACAGCAGCAAATTGACAGTTTGGGCAACCACGAGGCTTGGGGGGAATTTGTTGAGCAGTGGTCAAAATATACCGAAGCCTTGCCTGTGGAATATTTACGTGTGCACGATAATGAAGTAAATAGAAAAATAGGTAGATTAAAATACTGGCTTTCCGAGCTACCAAACGCTACATCACATGCAAGAGTTACAAAAGGTGTAAGAGAAATGGAAGATATTTATTTCGATTGGCTCGTTTTTTACGACCAGGAAAATCCTGAAACAGATACTCTTTGGAACTTCCGGCTAAATTCCAACGATAGAGATTTTGGTGTGTCCGTTCCCGGATTTCCAGTTTCGCTTCGGACACGTAAAACTCTGGAAGAATTTGTGTCTCGTTTTGAACAACTCACCACGTATGGAGAAACGCTTTTTCCTCAACTTGTTAAAGAGAAAGAACGATTGGAAGGAATAGGCATTTCACTTACATCAAAAACACTCAATCAGTACCTTGGGGACCTGGAAATCGCGTGGTCGCGCACGCACTTTTTTCGGCAACCTAATAAGTCTATCGCTCTCCACGGGTTTTTCCCTTTTGATTTTCCGAGCATAGAACCTCAAGACAGGATTCTTGCCTTAACAAGTGTTTGGATGCATGAAGGTGAATTCTTAGGTCAAGAAGGTTTTTCGCGCAATATTGAATGTGCCCTTCCGTATCTAAAAATCGGCGGAAAGTACATCATCGGCCCAATTAATAAAAATGCGTATTTTGGTGGGTACGGGGATGGATTTGATAATGAAGGGTTAAATCGAGCATTGATTGCGTTCAAGGAACAGGGAATCATCTCCTACAAATTTCAAAAAGGTGAGAGAACATATATAAATTCTTTGGATGATGTTTATGAAGAAGACGAAAGAAATAAAAAATATGAGCAAGGTAATGAGTTAGAATTGGGCGAAGGTGAAGCGGCTCATTCACTTGTCATTACGCGCTTGAAATAGTGGTGCGCCTGATCGTTATTTTTGTAGTAGTGCAGATAATTGAATAATGTGAAAAATCCACTTTTACTAGTTAAAACTTTGTGTGAAGTGAATGAAAAAAATTGACGTAGTTTTCAGATTTAAGTTACAAGAAAATGGCTTGTTACAATTTAGTATGCCTGAAAAATTAAAGCGTAGAATTGAAATCGAAGATGATCAGCGTGAGTGGTATGAAAAAATGGTATGGTGAGNGTTGGAACTAGGCTTGAATATTCAAAATCACAATGGCGTCAACGTTTAGTATACTCGACCGAACTAAAACGAATAGATCAGTTTATTAATTGAACATAGCAAATCTGCTATGTTCTTTGTTTATTGGCTATATTGACAATAACACGATTTTGTGAAAAACTCGTTGCTTCGTTCTTTTAATTATGGAGGTTCATCATGGAACACAGGGAAATTGAAACTATTTCAAGAAATCAAATCTTGACGGGGTCTGTTCTGGTGTTCATGTGGGTCATCTCGACGACTGGCCTCATAATGAGTACCTATCATCGGGTTTTTGAGACGACCGACATGCTGTTGCTTGGCTCTTCAGCACTCTTTGGACTGCTCAGTCTCGCGTTTCTAACTCATCTCTTACAAGTTATTTTCAGTCAAGTTAGCCTTTTCTCGGAAGAGGCAAACGGGCTTGAATCGGAGCTGAACAATGCTCAAAAAGAGACTGAGCATATTCAGAAACGACTGGATGCGGAGAGGCAGAATTGTCAGAATCTTCAGTATGAGCTCGATCAGGTTAGAAAACCGGTCGAAGCGCTCACTGAGGCAATCCGCGATTCCACACTTGCACGCCTTGAGTTTCTGAAGCTGGTGATGTCCGACAGTGAACTGGAGCGTCGGGAACTGCCAACCTCGGAAGACTTACGGTTTTTCTCCGGAAAAGCGCTGATTGGAGCCTTGGCAGAAATTGACGGTCATACCGCAGAGGTTGAACGTTTTATTCGCCTCAAGGTCGAAGACTCGGGTCATCGGTTGCGGACCGTAAATGGTCTGCTAAGTCTCGAACAAGAGACGGGCGAACGGCGCCGTCAGGAGATTCTGGGCTTCATTTCCCAGCTGTTTACTTGGTCTGAGGAGGTCTTTTCTTGGAGGTGTCTAGACTCAGCTAGCTACGCCAGAAAAGCACACAACCACCAAACTGAGCTGTTGCGGGAGGCTTTTCGGCTTGTTAGGGTCGAGAATCTCGAACCCGAGATGGTAAGCGCAATGCTTGAACAGTATGCGACTCCGCCGGCACTCATGGAAGTCGTCAGAAATGACGGTTACGACCTTGCGCAGGACACAAGGTCTGCACTCCAGATTGTGCTTTTTGCACTCTGTAAGCGTCCGTCAGATCCTGAGATTCAAGCCGACTTCGTGTCGGAAGTTGTTTACGACCAAACGTGAGTTTTAGCCTGCGATTAATTTCGCAGGCTCTTTTTTTACTTGACCACAATATAAAATAGGATAAGATAGGAGCGTATGAATGAAAAGAATCTAAAAAGATTAATTCGCTTAGCTGAACGGACGGGTGATCGTTTGATTGTAGCTGGGGAGGGGGATGAAGAACCAATGGTAATCATGGGTCTTGATGACTATGAATTAATGTTCGATTTGATTTCTGGAGAATCAAATAACACTTGCTCAAAAGGTGAAAGTTGTTGTGGACGAAATGACCAGGAAAATTGCTGTATGGTTTCAGAAGAAGATTTTCAGGATGAGATGTATATGAATAATAATAATTTTGATGAATTTGAACCTGAAATCCAGATTAATGAAAATCCTCACAGTCTCGTGACTGAACAGCCTCAAACTGAAAAGAGAACTGACAATGAACATACCAACGAATTAGAGCAAAGAATGAAAGCAAAAAGGGAAATGGTGGCAGAAGAACATTTTGAAGATGAGGATCTTGAATTGCCTGAAGCTATATTTGCTCCGCTTATTCAAGAAAAAGTTTACGAACCAGAGAAGGATGTTGTACTTGAGGAGTTAAAAAATAAAAAATCTTCAGAAATACTACCTGCTGAGTTCGATAATGAAGAACAATTTTATTTAGAACCAATTGAATAGAACTAAAACATTTTTTACACATAAAAAATGCTAACGTTAGCAAAAAACTTAGCATTTTTTTATTTATGACCGTAATCCACGGCTAAGACTTGCAATATTTCCAGCTTTTTGTTATACTCTCCCCACTTACTTAATAAGTAAAAAAAAGGGAATTACCCTAATATTAATACTAATATGGCAGAACAGTTTGATCGCTCAAAGTCTCACGTTAACGTGGGAACAATTGGTCACGTTGACCACGGTAAGACTACCCTTACTGCTGCTCTTTCTTCTCTTTTCTCTCCGTCAGGACAGAAAAAGGAATTTAGTCAGATTGACAACGCTCCTGAAGAACGAGAGCGTGGAATTACAATCTCAACATCGCACGTTGAGTACGAGTCAGAAACACGACACTACGCCCATGTTGACTGTCCAGGTCACGCCGATTATGTTAAGAACATGATCACTGGTGCGGCTCAGATGGATGGTGCAATCTTGGTTGTATCAGCAGCAGACGGTCCAATGCCACAAACACGTGAGCACATTCTTCTTGCACGTCAGGTTGGAGTGCCTCAGATTGTGGTTTTCCTTAACAAAATTGACATGGTTGATGACCCAGAACTTGTTGACCTTGTTGAAGAGGAAATCCGAGACCTTTTGAAACAGTATGAGTACCCAGGTGACGAAACACCTATCATCCGAGGATCAGCTCTTAAGGCTATCGAAGGAGAGGAGTCAGCTGTAAATTCAATCAAAGAACTTGTAAAAGCTCTAGATGAATATATTGTTACTCCAGTACGAGATACTGATAAGCCATTCCTACTTCCAATCGAGGACGTTTTCTCAATTGAAGGTCGAGGAACCGTGGTTACTGGACGAATTGAACGAGGAATTATCAACTTGAACAATGAAGTTGAAATCGTTGGAATTCGAGACACACAAAAGACTGTTGTTACCGGAATCGAAATGTTCAACAAGAACCTAGATAAAGGTATGGCAGGAGACAACGCTGGACTACTTCTTCGAGGNATTAAGAAGGAGGACGTTCTTCGAGGTATGGTGCTTGCTGCGCCTGGTTCTGTAAAGCCACACACAAAGTTTATGGCTGAGGTTTACTCTCTTACAAAAGAGGAAGGTGGACGACACAAGCCATTCTTTAAGGGTTATAAGCCACAGTTCTACATTCGAACAACTGACGTTACCGGTGATGTAACTGCTCTTCCTGAGGGAACAGAGATGGTTATGCCTGGAGACACAGTTAACCTTGAAATCCAACTAATCCAACCAGTTGCTATGGAAGAGCAAATGAGATTTGCTATCCGAGAAGGTGGACGAACAGTTGGAGCTGGAGTTGTAACAAAGATTATTGAATAAGAAAGCCAATTAAGGAAAAGGTCGCTTAAGACCTTTTCCTTTCTTGCTTAAAAAATTGTCCTTTATGGTAGAAGAAGCCAAAAAAACCGAAGATACAAATCAGAGAATTCGAATCAAAATTCGAGCATACGATCACAAGATTATTGATAGCGCTACAGAAACTATCATTAAGACTGCTGAACGTAGTGGTGCAAAAGTTCTTGGTCCAGTACCTCTTCCAACAGAGAAGAGAATATTCACTGTAAACAAGTCAACTTTCGTACATAAAAAGTCTCGTGACCAGTTTGAAATGCGAGTTCATAAGCGTTTGATCGACATTATTAGTCCAACTGAAAGCACTGTTGACGCTATGATGACACTCAACTTGCCAGCTGGGGTAGACATCGAGATCAAAATGTAGTAAAAGAGTATCTATCGGGTTGTGACCCGTCGATTCTCGGTTATGCCGAAAATCGCAGGGTCATAACCCAACAACAGGTTCTTGGATCGAACCGAGAAGAAAGATCCGTCCAGTTTAGCTGGAGGGAAAACCTTCTCGAAGCTTCGAGAGAGAATGAAAGGAAGCCGTTTTTATTAACAAATTACAATTTACCTACAATCTTCAAGCGATTTTAGGGCTAGAAGCCGCTAAACATCAATTTTTGTGATGTTTTGTGACTTCTGGTTTTTTGCATATCAAAATAAGATTTGCACCAGTTTATCTAACGAATTTCATAAAATATGAAAGTCCTATTAGGAAAAAAAATAGAGATGACTCAGCTCTTCAAAGAAGATGGAACGGTTGTTCCTGTAACTTTAATTGAAGCTGGTCCAAACGTAATAGCAGCTTTAAAAGTTAATGCCCAAGGTGTAAACACTAAGGTTATAGGCTTTGGCTCAAAGAAGAGCGTCAATAAACCACAACGAGAGGAGTGGAAAGGACTGGGTACATTTGCTTTCGTAGCAGAGGTAGCAGTTAATAAAGACGAGACTCTAGAAAGAGGTCAGATTATCGGAGTAGATTTATTCAGTGCTGGAGAAAAGATCAACGTTGTTGGTGTTTCAAAGGGAAAAGGCTTCCAAGGTGTTGTTAAAAGACACGGTTTTAAGGGAGGACCTGCCAGTCACGGACACAAAGATCAGCTTCGTATGCCTGGATCAATTGGTGCAGGTGGTCCTCAAAGAGTGTTTAAGGGAACTAAAATGGGAGGTCGAATGGGAGGAGACCAGACTACTGTTAAGAACCTAGAAATTGTAAACGTAGATACTGCTCGGAACATTGTTGCTGTAAAAGGTGCTGTTCCAGGAGCTCGAGGCAGTTTTGTTAAGTTAATGTCAACTGAAGGAAATGTATGGCAGAAGTAACACTATATAAGACAGATGGAACCAACTCTGGAAAGATCGCACTTCCTGACGAGCTTTTTGCTGTTGCGGTTAAACCATATGTTGTTCACGAAGTAATTACTGCTCAGCTAGCTAATAGCAGAGTTAGATACGCACAAACAAAAGATCGTTCTGAGGTACGCGGAGGAGGTAAGAAACCTTGGAAGCAAAAAGGAACTGGACGAGCTCGTCACGGATCTAGTCGATCACCGATTTGGTCAGGTGGAGGAGTAACTTTCGGACCAGTTGCTGCTAGAAATTTTAGCAAGAAGGTAAATAAAAAATTGCGACGAAATGCAATTTTGATGATGCTATCTGATAAAGTTTTATCAGATAAACTTGTTACACTCGATGCATATGATGTTGAAGCAAAGACTTCTTCACTTGCGCAAATGCGAAAGGCATTGCCTGGTGATGGTCGATCAGCTCTTATTGTAACAACTGGAAATGATTTGAACACAATTCGTGCTGCTTCAAACTTGCCAAAGACCCGATCAATTAGTGCGCGAAGTTTAAATGCTCGAGACCTTGCAAAGTATGAATACCTATTCGTATCAAAGGAAGCTATCGACGTTATTAAGGAAACTTACACTGCTTAATATGGGAATGCTAGATAGATTTAATAAAGAAAAAGAAAACGTTCCAAAAAGCAGTGTTACAAAAAAGACTGCTGACGATCAGAAGAGCGTTAAAAAAACAACAAAAAAAACAGTAGCAAAAAAAACAGAAACTAAAGTTGAAAAGAAAGCTGTGAGAATGATCTCAAAGAAAGCAACTTCAACTATCATTTCACCAATTGTCTCTGAAAAAACTGCTCAGTTGTCAGACGCTAATATTCTTACTTTTAAAGTAGCGCCTGGTGCTAACAGAATTGAAGTAAGAAATGCGTTCAGAGAGCTTTACAAAGTTACACCAATCAGAGTGAACATGATCAATGTTCGCGGAAAGGCTGTTACATTTGGTCGAATGAGTGGAAAGCGTCAGGATTATAAAAAGGCTCTTATTTCTCTTGCAAAGGGAACTAAAGTCGATATCTTTGAAGGAATCTAAAAGTCAATATGGGAATTCGAGTATATAAACCAACTACACCAGGACGCCGAAAATCTAGCGTCCAGACTTTCGATGACGTTACTTCAAAGCGTCCGCTAAAAAGTTTGACTACACACAAAAAGCAACGTGCTGGTCGAGCAATGAATGGAAAAATTAGTGTTCGACACAAAGGGGGTGGATCAAGACGACACATTCGTTTGATCGACTGGAAGTTCGATAAACTAGAGATTCCAGCAATAGTTCAAACTATTGAATACGATCCAAACCGAGGAGCACGTCTAGCTCTGATTGCTTACGCTGATGGAGAAAAACGATACATGCTCGCACCTCAGGGTGTGGAGGTTGGAAGTACAATTATTGTTTCAGAAGAAAAAGGAGATCCAAACCCAGGATGTCGATTCCCACTTGAAAAAATTCCAGAGGGAATGAATATTTACAACATCGAGCTTCAACCTGGAAAGGGTGGACAGATGGTTAGAGGGGCTGGAGCAAGCGCAACACTTCTCGCAATTGAAGGAAAATGGGCAACTGTTAAACTTCCATCAGGTGAAGTACGTATGGTTCTTAAGAACTGTATGGCTTCAATCGGAAACGTTTCAAACCCAGATTGGCGATTGATCCGTTGGGGAAAAGCTGGTCGATCTCGAAATCGAGGTATTCGTCCAACAGTTCGTGGAAAGGTTATGAACCCGGTTGATCACCCTCACGGAGGAGGAGAAGGAAGCAACCCTATCGGACTTAAACGTCCTAAGACACCTACTGGTAAGCCAGCTCTTGGTGTAAAGACACGAAGAAAGCAACCAGGAGATAAGCTAATTATCAGACGTCGAAATCATAAAAAGAAGAAGTAAAGCTACCAGCTAAAGCTATAAATTATGTCTAGAAGTTTAAAAAAAGGACCATACGTAGACGAAAAGCTCATGAAGAAGGTGAGCAAGCTTAAGGTTGGTGACAAAAATGTAATCAAAACTTGGGCAAGAGCATCTTCAATTACTCCACAGATGATTGGATTTACTTTCGCAGTGCACACAGGAAAAGACTTTGTGAACGTTACAGTTGTAGAAGATATGGTTGGTCACAAGCTTGGAGAATTTGCACCTACACGAAAATTTGTTCGTCACAGCGGTAAAACAGCTGACGTTAAGCGATAAAATATATGAATGTACAAGCAACAGCAAAATATATTCACATGTCTCCACGAAAGACTCGTCTAGTGGTTGATCTGATCAGAGGTCTTAGCATCGTTGAAGCACAGAAGCAGTTACAGTTTTCAAGAAAAGCTGCTGCTGAACCAGTACTAAAAGTACTAAACTCAGCAATCGCTAACGCACAAAATAACTTCAACCTTGATACAACTGGCTACACTGTAGTAGTTGCGTCAGTTAGTGAAGGACCAACAATCCACAGATTCATGCCACGAGCTCAGGGTCGAGCAGCTGCAATTCGAAAGCGACTAAGTCACATTACAGTTGCGGTTGGACCTAAAGCTAAAAAGGGAGATGTTGAAAAAGTAGTAGAGACAAAAGTTGAAGAAAAAAAGCCTGTAGCTAAAAAAACTACACCAAAGGCAAAGAAAGAAACTGCTAATAAGGTAGAAACTAAAAGTTAACCTATGGGCCAAAAGATTCACCCAAAACTATTCCGATTGAACACAATTTATACTTGGGATTCAAAATGGTTTGCATCTCGAAAGAATTATGTTTCTTCTCTAAAAGAAGATGTACAAATTCGTGAATATTTAAAGACAACTCTAAAGGACGCTAGTGTTGATTCGATTATTATCGATCGAAATTCAAATAAGCTAAGCATCACTATTACTTCAGCAAAACCAGGATTTATCATTGGTCGAGCTGGAGCTGGAATTGAAGAATTGAAAACTAAAATTCAAAAAGAGTTTTTCAGAGGCAGGAGAGTTACAATCAACTTGAATATTCAGGAGATTGCTCAACCAGCACTTTCTGCAAGCGTTGTTGGACAACAGATTGCACAGGAAGTTGAAAAACGAATGCCTTTCAGACGAAGTATGAAAATGGCTCGAGAACGAGTTATTAAAGCGGGCGCTAAAGGAGTAAAAATCACTGTTTGTGGACGTCTAAACGGTGCAGAAATTGCTCGAACTGAAACTATTTCTGAAGGAAGTATTCCTCTTCATAACCTTAGAGCGGATGTAGACTTTGCTCGAATTACTGCCCGAACTATTTGGGGAGCTATCGGAGTAAGAGTTTGGATTTACAAGGGAGAGGTTTTTGAGGGAGAAGCAGTAAGCAATGTGAAGAAGATTGAAAAACCTCGGCGACGAGAACGCTAAACGTAACATTAGATAGAGCATATGTTGATGCCAAAAAAAATGAAATATCGCAAGCAGCACAAGCGCCGAACAAAAGGCGACCGTCTTGCGACACAGAAAACTGAAGTTGCGTTTGGTCAGTACGGACTTAAAGCTATGACTGAGTCATGGGTAACAGCTCGTCAGATCGAAGCTGCTCGACGAGCTATGACTCGTCACGTAAAAAGAGGAGGTAAAATCTGGATTCGACTATTTCCAGATCACCCAATCACAAACCATGGTGCTGAAAGCGGAATGGGAACTGGAAAGGGATCTGTTGATTATTACATGACTCCAGTAAAGGCTGGTACTGTAATGTTTGAAATGGATGGTGTTGATGAAGAACAGGCTCGAGAAGCTTTTCGTCTTGCTCAGCACAAACTTCCGATGAAAACTAAGTTTGTAATACGCATGTAATATGGAATATAAAGAACTAGAAACAAAAGGCGTAAACGAACTGACAAAGATGCTTTCTGAAGAGCGTGGAAATCTCTACGACTTACAGTTAAAAGTTTCTATCAATCAGCTTAAAAATGTTCGCGCACTTCGTAATTCAAAGAAAACTATTGCCAAGTTGCAGACTGCTATCGCAAGTGCAAGTGGTAAGACTGACTCAAAAGAGGAGGTAATTAAGTAATTCGGTCAATATGACAGAGAAAACAATACAAAGTAAAAGACGACGACTGAAAGGTGAAGTTGTTTCTGACAAGATGGACAAAACCGTCGTTGTTAAAGTTGACCGAACGGTAATCCACTCAAAGTACCTAAAACGATACACTATCAGCAAACGGTACAAGGCTCATGATGAAGAAAATGAGGCTAAGACTGGAGATTTAGTAACTATTGAAGAAACTCGACCACTTTCAAAAGGAAAGAGATGGAGAATCGTTAAACAAGCATAATATGTTACAACACTTATCAATGTTAAAAGTGGCTGATAACTCTGGAGCTAAAAAGCTTATGGTTATTCGCGTACTCGGCGGATATAAGAAACGATACGCTCGTATCGGAGATGTTGTAACCGCTGTTGTAAAAGAAGCAGTGCCTCACTCGAACGTAAAAAAGAGTGACATTGTGCACGCTGTAATTGTTCGTCAGGTGAAAGAGACTCGCCGAAAGGACGGATCTTATATCAGATTTGACGAAAATGCAGCTGTGATTATTAACCGTGACAACAAGGAACCTAAGGGTACTCGAATCTTTGGACCTATCGCACGTGAATTACGTGGCGCTGGTTTTCAGAAGATCATTTCTCTTGCTCCTGAGGTGCTATAAATAATTGTATGAAAGTAAAAACTGGAGACAACGTACGCATCACTGCGGGAAGAGACAAAGGTAAAACTGGAAAAGTTATCCAAGTATTTCCTAAGTTACAAACAGTTGTCGTAGAAAATATCAATAAAACTTTTAAGCACCTAAAGAAGCGAGGTGACCAACCTGGACAGCGAATTGAGTATAATGCTCCAATTCATATTTCAAATGTTCAAGTGTCAGGAAAGAATGGTGTTGGACGAGTTGGATATAAAACTCTAGACAAGGAAGGAAAGAATCAGAAAGTACGTGTATTAAAGACCAAGAAAGGTCATGAAGATCTTGAATAATATGAGTAATCTACAAGAAAAATTTAAAAACGAGATTACACCTCAGCTCAGAACTAAACTTGAGCGAAAGAATATCTTGGAAACACCAAAGATTCTTAAGGTTACTATCAACTCAGGTCTTTCAGTAAAGCGCGATGCTAAATTTATCGAAACATTGCAAAATACTATTCGACGTATTTCAGGGCAAGAGCCTGTGGTAACTAAGGCTAGAAAATCAATTGCTGGTTTCAAGGTTCGTGAAGGGATGCCGGTAGGAGCAATGGTTACTTTAAGAAGTGCACGAATGTGGAGCTTTATCGAGAAATTGGTAAGCGTAATTTTTCCACGTATCAGAGACTTCCAGGGTATTCCACTTAAAGCAGTTGACAAAGATGGTAACTTTAGCTACGGATTCAAAGAACATGTAGCTTTTCCAGAAATTCACGCGGATGGAGCAGATGCTTTACACGGATTGCAGGTGAATATTACTACAACAGCTAAAACTCATGAGGAAGGTATTGCACTGTTTGAGGCTCTAGGGTTTCCATTTACTAAAAAGATTGTGAAATAATATGGCAAAAAAGAATCAAATTGCAAAATCTTTAAGAAAGCCAAAATTCATGTCTCGAAAAGTTAACCGTTGCTGGAAATGCGGACGAAATAGATACTTTATGAGAGCTTTTGGCACATGTCGTATTTGTTTTAGAGAGTTAGCTAGTCGCGGTGAGGTTCCAGGTATTAAAAAAGCAAGTTGGTAAATTTATGATGACAGATCCAATTTCAGACATGTTAACACGTATCCGGAACGCTTCCATGGTTGGAAAGCGCCTCATTGAGATGCCTTCATCAAAGATTAAATTTGCACTTGCAAAAATCTTGGAAAGTGAAGGGTATGTTGAAACAGTAAAAGAAGAAACTGATGGAGTGAGAAAAACTTTGTACATCAACCTTAAGTTTGATGGAAAAGTGCCAGCAATCTCATCAGTTAAAAGAATAAGTAAACCAGGACGACGCGTTTACGTGAAGTCAAGCGAATTGTCTCGAGTTCTTTCTGGTATGGGACTTGCTATTATCTCAACTCCTAACGGACTTATGACTAACGGGGAAGCTCGAAAGCGAAGTCTTGGCGGAGAGGTTATTTGCGAAATATACTAATATGTCAAGAATCGGAAAAAAACCAGTTTTCCTCCCAGAAGGAGTGACCGCAACTATCTCAGACTCTGAGGTGATTGTTAAAGGTCCAAAAGGAGAACTTAAGGTAACAATTAACCCACAAACAGAAGTAAAGCAGGAAACAATTGAAGGTTCTGGTGATGCACTTATCGTTACTCTTTTAAACGAGAATAATGGTGCTATTTGGGGAACTATGCGCGCTCTTCTACAGAATATGGTTGAAGGAGTTGTGACTGGTTGGAGCAAAAAACTTGAATTGAACGGAGTTGGTTTTAAAATGAACCTAGACGGTGCCGTTCTTGTTATGAGTCTTGGATTTTCTCATGAAGTACGATACGCACTTCCAGAAGGAATCAACGCAAGTCTTGAAGGTTTAGTACTTACAATTGCTGGAATTGATAAACAGCTTGTAGGAAAAGTTGCTTCAGAAATTCGATCACTTAAGAAACCAGAACCGTATAAAGGAAAAGGTTTTAGATACACCGATGAGGTGATCCGCCGAAAGGTAGGTAAGGCAGCGAAATCTGATTAATCTCTATGACAACTTCAATAAAACAAAAACACGAAAGTAAATTTAGAAGGGCAAACCGAACACGTGCTCGTGTTCAGGGTACCTCTCTACGTCCTAGATTGTCAGTTTTTCGAACTGCTAAACATATTTCTGTTCAGGCAATTGATGATGTAGCTGGAAAAACTCTTGTTTCTTCTTCAGATTTGAAGGTTGATACAAAGGGCAAGAAACCAGTTGAAATTGCTGGCCTAGTTGGAGCAGAAATTGCTAAGTTGGCAATCGCTGCTGGTATCAAGACAGTAGTTTTTGATAGAGGATCTTATCAATATCACGGTCGTGTAAAATCTCTAGCAGAGGGTGCGCGAGAAGGTGGTTTAGAATTTTAGTCTATGGAAAATACTACAAATAAAAAGGTTACTCACAAGACCGGGGATCAGCGAAAAACTGGTGATCAGAGAAAAGCTGGAGACCACCGAAAGACTGGGGATCAGCGAAAGTCTGGTGATCAGAGAAAAGCTGGAGATCACCGAAAAGCTGGAGATCAACGTGGAACTGGCGCTGGTCGAAAGGGTCGACGAGAACAAAAGCCTCGGGAAGTTCGAGAATTTGAACAGAAAATCCTAGACTTAGCTCGAGTTACTCGTGTGACTAAAGGTGGAAAACGAATGCGTTTCCGAACTTGTCTTATTATCGGTGATAAGAAGGGTCGAGTTGGAATGGGAGTTGCAAAGGGAGTTGACGTTGCCCAATCTGTTGAAAAGGCATTCAGTCAGGCAAAGAAAAACCTTGTAACCGTACCAATTTACAACGAAACAATTCCTCATGAAATCTTGGTGAAGTCTGGAGCTGCAAAGGTTATGCTAAAACCAGCACCAGAAGGAACCGGACTTAAATCTGGCGGAGCTGTGCGATTGGTTCTTGAGCTTGCTGGAGTACCAAATGCTGTTTCAAAGATTTTAGGATCAAGCAACAAAATTAATATTGCCAAGGCTACATTTGCCGCTTTGCGTTCTTTTAAGGATGTAGAGGAGAAGGTTGTAATGGTAAAAGAGGAGAAAACAGTAGAAGCTAAGGCTTAAGCTAATATATGACAATTACACTCCATAATTTACAACCAAAAAAAGGTTCAAAGAAACTTAAAAAACGAGTTGGTCGTGGTTTAGGTTCAACTGGAACAACTGCTGGACGTGGGCAGAAAGGACAGAAATCTCGATCAGGAGTTGGTGGTCTGAAAAGACTTGGAATGAAGAAGACAGTTCTTTCAACACCAAAACTTCGAGGATTCAAATCTCCACATGCTAAGAATGGCGTTATAAATCTTTCAGCTATTGAAAAGAGCTTTAAGGTTGGAGATGTGCTTACACCAAAGAAAATTGAAAAGTCAGGTCTTGTTCGAGAGGCAAAGGATGGGGTTAAGATTCTTGGAAACGGTGAAATTACTATCGCTGTTAAGGTTCAAGGATGTTTAGTTTCAAAGAGTGCTGCGGAAAAGATCTTGAAAGCTGGCGGAGAGATTATTGCTTAATAAAAGGGTAGAGACAGTAGGTTTCAGTTATCCACTTCGCGTTTCTTAACCGGTGCGTAAAGTTGTAAACTTTAACCTACTAACTAGACCTAGTATAGAATCATTTATGAACATGGATACTATTAAGCGTATTTGGAAAACAAAAGAGCTCAGAAATAGTTTATTCTACATTCTTTTTGCTCTAACAATATTTCGAGTAGCTGCTCATATTACTGTTCCTGGTATAAATCCTGCAGGATTGGCTGAGTTTTTAAATTCTAACCAATTTCTTGGGCTTCTAAACGTGTTTTCAGGTGGAACACTTGAGAATTTCTCGATTGTGGCAATGGGAATTGCTCCTTACATCACAAGTTCGATTATTTTTCAGCTTCTTGGGATGATTTTTCCTCAAATTGAGGAGATGCAAAAAGAAGAATCTGGTCGACAGAAGATTAACAGATGGACTCGTCTTGCAACCGTGCCGTTAGCACTTGTTCAGGGTTATGGTCTAATTTCAATCTTCAGTCAGCAGGGGCTTGGAGGTGTTCTTGGAAGTACAGCAAGTTTTGATCTATCAGGTTTTGGCCTAATCGTTGCGCTCATTTCTATGACCGCTGGAACGATTTTCTTGATGTGGATTGGTGAGCTAATTAGCGAACGAGGAGTTGGAAACGGTATTTCAATTATGATTCTAGCTGGAATTATTTCCGGATTCCCAACCTTCCTTCAGCAAGTAGCTTCAACATATACACGTGATTCTTTAGGTGATATTTTACTCTTCGTTTTATTAACATTGGTAACCGTGGTTACCGTGGTAATTATTAATGAAGGGCAACGAAATATCCCAGTTCAGTATGCACGAGGTGGGGCTGGAAAAGTAATGTCACATTTGCCGTTACGAATAAATATGGGTGGAATGATTCCAATCATTTTCGCAATTGCTATCATTGTTTTCCCGCCACTAATTGCACAGTTCTTCCTTGAAGCTAGAACTGAATTCTTGAGAAATGCTGCAACGTTTGTACTGCAACTTTTCGGAAATGGAGTATTCTATGGAGTTCTCTACTTCTTGCTAGTATTTACCTTCACATTTTTCTACGCGTCTGTGGTTTTCAAACCAGAACAGGTGGCGGAGAATTTACAAAAACAGGGTGGCTTTATTCCTGGAATTCGACCAGGTGAACAAACAGCCAATTATCTAAACTGGGTAAAAAACAGGATTTTGTTAACTGGTGCAGTATTCTTGGGTGGTATTGCGGTTTTACCGCTTATTGTTCAGGCCTTCACTGGTCAACAGAATTTGGTGGTCGGCGGAGCAAGTATCTTAATTATCGTGGCGGTGGTTATCGACATGATTAAACAGATTGAATCTCAGATCACAATGCGACAGTATTAAACATAAAAGAACGGACTCAGGTCTGTTCTTTTGTTTCAAAAGTTTTAAAAAATAGCTATACTATAGCATATGGCAGAACAAAGAAAATCTTTTAACGAAAGCGCTATTCAACGAGTGATCTACCGGATAGGAATGAATACTTATCAGAGAAAACTTGTTGAATCAGCAATTATTATTCTATCTCGCCGCCTGGGCTTGATTGGTCCTCGGGATGTTGATAATGTACTTAGGCATCTTGAAGCTGCTTACCTAATTAGTAGTAGCCACAGAAGAGATATTTTAAATAATATGTTTGAATCGGAAAAATAATTATGCAGAAGATACTTATTGCTGGACCTCAGGGAAGCGGTAAAGGAACTCAGGCAACAAGGTTAAGTCAAAAATTAGGTATTCCAGCATTGTCTATGGGGCAATTGCTTCGGGATCAGATTACTGAAGGTGGTGAGCTTGGCAAAGAGATCTCAAAAGTCATTTATGAGGATGGAGAGCTTGTTTCAGATGAACTCGCTTTAAGAATTCTTAAGAAAAGACTAGAACAAGCGGATGCGCAGGACGGTTATATTTTGGACGGCTATCCTCGGAACGTTGAGCAATACAATGCTTTTAAAGCTTTTGATATGCCAACAGCGGTTATATTAATCAATGTTCCGCTTGACGAGTCAATGCGTCGACTAGCGCGTCGAGCTGATATTGAAAAGAGAGCAGATGACGAACCAGAGCAGATTAAACGCAGACTTGAAATTTACGAAGAAGAAACAAAACCAGTCCTTGAACTATTTAAGTCGCAAGGTGTGTTAAAAGTCATCGACGGAATGGGAACAATGGAAGAGGTTGAAGAGCGGATAGAAGAAGCACTTGTAATCTAGCTAAGATTCACTATGGCACTTATTAAAACAGACGATGAAATAGCGAAAATGCGCGAGGGAGGCGCCTTGCTTTCAAAGGCTCTACAGTCTGCAGTAGATATGGCAAAACCAGGTGTTACTATGCGAGAGCTAGACGCTGAAGCTGAACGTGTTATTCGCGCAGGCGGTGGTGTACCCTCGTTTAAGGGCTACGGTGGTGCTGATCCATTCCCATCTACTCTTTGCATTTCAAAAAATGATGAGATCGTTCACGGTATAGGTGAGCGTGATATTGTGCTTGAAGAGGGCGACATTGTTGGACTCGACATTGGACTCTGGCTACATAATTTAGCAACAGATATGGCAGTTACGGTACCGATCGGCAATATCAGTAAAGAACGGAAGGCATTACTGCGAACCACGAGAGATTCACTTTATGCAGGTCTTGAAGTGATTAAGCCAGGAGCATTTATTTCGGATATTGGAACAGCGGTTGAGTCTGCGGTAGACACAAAAAAGTACGGGATAATCGAGGCTTTAGTTGGCCACGGTGTAGGTCATGCTGTGCATGAGNATCCGCATATTCCTAACTACAAAACAAAACAGTTTCCAAAAGTAAAGATTAAAAAGGGGATGTGTTTAGCGATTGAACCGACGGTTACAACAGGTTCTAAAGAAATCGCAACAGATGAAGACGGTTGGACGATTGTAACTGAAGACGGTTCGGACGCTAGTCACTTTGAAGTGACAGTCGCGGTTACCGAGGCTGGCTACGAAATTCTAACGCCACTACCAGAAGTAAAAATCTAAATAAGGTATATTCAGTTAGTATGAAAAAAGATTTATTGTATTTACTTGGTATTGTTGGCTTTTTGGTTGCGGCTGGATTTTTCTTCTTAAGTTCAAGCAACGAAAAGGTTTTGCCTTACAGACCAGTTGATGTTGGTGGTGGTTTAATTACAGTTTCTGATCAAAATACGTTAAATACCGTTACTTTAAGTGCTTCTCTGGCAGCGCCTGGCTTTATTACCATTCACGAAGCACTTGGTAGATCACCGGCGGATATCATCGGAACATCCGAGTATTTGGAAGCAGGGGAGCATTCGGATATTGTAATTAATCTGGAGCAAGAGATGTTGCCAGGTTATATGTATATCACTTTATTGCACGCAGATAACGGTGATAAAGTTTACGAAACAATGAAAGATTTACCAGTGAAGGTGAATGAAGAGGTTGTTAGACCAGACTTCATAGCTCAACCAGATGCAGCGCATTTAGTAATTCCAGGTTCAGAGGAGGCTCAGAACATGCCGAACGTTAATGAAAATATAGAATAGTATGCGATATATTGGTATTGACTTTGGCTTACGGAAAATTGGAATAGCGCTTGGTGACAGTGAAACAAAGGTGGCGATGCCGGTTGAGGTGCTTTATCTTAAGAAGACAAAAGGGCAGGAGGGTGTTGAAGGTGTTAACGAGGTTTTGAAGTTAATAAATGCTGAAGGCGTGGATGAAGTAGTAGTTGGAGTGCCTCTAAAATCAGGTGATTATTCTTCTGATCAACTCGATATCACGAAAAAGTTTATAGAAAATTTACGGGTTGCTTCTGGCGTTGTCGTTCACGAAGTTGACGAGCGATTTACATCGGCCGAAAGCCAACGTTTAAAATCTGAATATGGAGCTGAAGCAGAGGAAGATGCACTTTCTGCGATGCTGATTTTACAGAGCTATTTTGATAATAATTAGATTAATTTCTAATTATTTCTTTTTGAAGAATTTGAACTATGAGTTGGTCGTCAATAAAAACAGAAGGTATCGTTTTGACAGTTGTGCCAGTAAGGGAGGCGGACCGAGCTTATAATATTTTAACACCAACACACGGAAAGCTTGAGATTATAGGTCGAGGGGCGCAAAAAGGACTTGCGAAGCTTGCCAGTCATCTGGAACCGTTTGCTGTTGTGGACGTTGAAATAATAAGGGGGCAGCACAGCACAACGGTTATCTCGGTTGATCGACAGTTTACTTTTAAAAAAATCAGTAATGAACTTAGTACTCGACTACTAGCTCAGTCATCGTTAATTTTGCTAAATAGATATACGCATGAATTGACGGATGATCAGGCTTCTTATCAAGATTTAGTTGATTGGCTAAGTTTTTTAAATGTAGGCAGAGATTTTAGCGCAACTCGATCGACATTTTTACTAGGGGCTTTTTTGTTAAAACTAATGAAGCGATCGGGTTACGATGTTGAACTTGTAAACTGTTTAGCTTGTAGAAATGAAATTGCGCCATCTGATTTTAGGTGGCACGCAGGAAAGGGTGGTCTAGTTTGTTCAGACTGTGTGAGTGCAGATAAAGAGGAATGGTTTACAGCGAGAAATATTGAGGACGATGTTATAAAATTACTTCGCTTTGCAAGAGACTCAAGATACGAGGACCTAATTCGCCTGGCGCTATCTGGTGTTCATATGGAGTCGTTTGCAAATATGGTCCATGATTTAGTTTCGTTTCACTTACCTGGTAGATATGATAGGCCATTTTGGGAGGGAATCTTGGCGGATGTTGAGCTTGAATTCCAGCCAGAAAGCGTGTAATGTAGGAGTATTGTTAATATAAAATTAAAAAGGGGTTGCGCGTCCTTAAGGTGCGACAACATTAAACTATCGGTTATGCGCAGAATATTTACATCGGAAACGGTTTTAAAGGCCGGAGAAACAGTAAAAGTGGCAGGTTGGATTCATGCTAGGCGAGATATGGGAAAAGTTATCTTTTTCGATCTTCGCGACAAAGACGGATTGCTCCAAATCGTGGCAGTGCCTAGTGATCTTGGCGAGGAGGGTTATGCTGTTGCCAGTTCACTGCGATCAGAATGGGTGGTTGAAATAGAGGGAGTTGTGCAGACTAGAAGTGCCAAGCAGGTGAATAATAAAATTATCACCGGTACAGTTGAACTGCTTGCAAAAAACATTAAAGTTTTAAATGAAGCAAAAACTCCACCGTTTGAACTTGATAAAGACACTTTTGGTATTGGTGAGGATTCACGTATGAAATATAAATATTTGGATCTTCGAACCGAGCGTATGGCTAAGAACTTACGGATGAGAAATTCAATTTTTCAGTACATGCGTGGTTTTCTTGATAAGGAGCAGTTCGTGGAAGTTGAGACACCGATGCTAACCAAAGGAACCCCAGAAGGTGCTCGTGAGTTTATGGTGCCTTCAAGACTGCACGAAGGAACATTTTACGTACTACCACAGTCACCGCAACAGTTTAAGCAGTTGCTGATGGTGGCGGGAGTTGAACGTTATTACCAGATGGCTCGATGTTTTAGAGACGAAGACCAGCGTGGCGATCGTCAGCCGGAGTTTACACAGATGGACTTAGAGATGAGTTTTGTGGAGCAAGAAGATGTAATGGATGTTATTGAGCGATTACTCATTGAAACAGTGGAGACGCTGTACCCTAACAAGAAAATTCAGGAAAAACCATTCCCACGCATTTCTTATGCTGAGGCTATGAAAAAATATGGTACAGACCGTCCGGATATTCGAGCGGATAAAAACGATCCAAATTTATTAGCGTTTTGTTGGGTGGTGGACTTTCCTTTCTTTGAAAAAGGTGGGGATGGTCATTGGACATTTACGCATAATCCTTTCAGTGCACCGAAACCTGATCAGATGCAAGAGCTGCTCAATAAGGAAAATATTGGGGAGATTATTACAACACAGTACGATATTTGTTTGAACGGTTTTGAAATTGGTGGTGGGTCTATTCGAAATCACCGACCCGAGGCACTCAAATCAGTGCTTGAAATCATCGGGCATTCAGAAAAGCAAATCAATGATCAGTTCGGTCATATGTTGAAAGCTTTTGAATATGGCGCACCACCTCATGGAGGAATTGCCTTTGGAATGGATCGAATTGTTGCGATATTACAAAATGAGCCAAATATCCGAGAAGTGATCGTCTTTCCAAAGGACGGAAACGCACGCGATCATATGATGGATGCACCAAGCGCAATGCCAAGTACAGCACTTCAGGATGTGCATATTAAGCTAGATATTTAACCCAAGAAATCAAAATACCCTAATTATAGGGTATTTTGATTTTCACTCTAGAAATAGGCTTGAGTTATTTGTTAAGACGCGCTAAACAAACTTTCTTTTGTTATTCATTCTGTGCTAAAATGGCTGTATTATGACATTCGCTGTTGAACAGGAATCGTTTTCAGGTCCACTAGGATTATTACTGGAGTTACTGGATAAAAAGGCCTTGGAAATCAAAGAGGTGTCGCTTGCAAAGATTGCAGATGATTATTTAGCGTATCTTGATAAAGCGGAAGTCCCAGGCGATGAGCTTGCTGATTTTTTGGTTGTGGCTTCGCGCCTCATATACGTAAAAAGTCGGGAATTAATGCCGTACCTTAGAATCGATGAAGAGGAGGAAGGCTTAACAACACTCGAAGAACAACTAAGAGCTTATCGTATTTTCGTTGAAGCTGCGGAGCGCATTGAAGAATGTTTTAAGGAAGCTGGTTATATATTTAAACAGCCAAGATCGAGAATCGAAAAGAAAGAGGAAGAGGTACGTTTTGTAATTCCGGCAAATGCTACTGCCGAAAGTCTACATTTAGCTTTTGGTTGGGTGTTGAAACGCTTGGCACCTTTTTTTGCATTGTCGCAAGCCAGTATCGAGAGGGTGCAATCTATCGAAGAAAAGTTAAAGGAACTCACAAGTGTGATTACTACCCGTGCCTCGATGACATTTAAAGAAATAGTTAGAAGTGCAAAAAGTAAACCAGACGTGGTAGTGAGCTTTTTGGCTTTACTTGAGCTTGTGAGACGGCAAGTGGTTAGAGCTACACAAAAAGATGATAACGACATTGCAATTGAAAAAATATGAACGAAACTCAAGCTAAAATTGAATCAATCCTTTTACTATCAGCAAGACCGGTTTCTTTTCATAAGCTCGGGAAGATTTTGGGTCTAAAAGAAACAGAGATTGAAAATGAAATTAATGACTTAAAGGTTTTTAGAAATATTAAAACCTCAGGTATTCACGTCATTGTGGCAAACGGAGCAGTGGAGCTTGGTACAAATCCAAATTTTGCCGACATCTTAAGTTCGATGAGTAAAGAGGAGACAGAGTCTGAACTCACAAAACCACAACTTGAAACACTCACAATTGTGGCTTATAGAGGGCCAATGACAAAGCCAGAAATAGAATATATTCGCGGGGTTAACTGTTCGGTAATCTTGAGAAATTTGCTAATGCGCGGTCTTATTGTGGAACGTGAAGACGAAATTCGGATGCAAAATGTTTTTACGCTTTCAACAGAAATGTTACGCCACCTTGGTTTGCATGGTGTTGAGGAGCTTCCAGATTACGAGAGTCTACACCATAATGCAAAGATTAGTCAGATGCTTGAAAACCTTTTGGTTGGAGAGAAGACTGAGGAGGTGGTTAAAGAAGATGAGGAGTAGTTTATGCTTATGAAACTGATCGGACAAGCGATTTTTGCTATTGCAATGATCCAAATACTACCTGCTGACGCTGCATATCTTGAATGGATTGCTGGCGCTGGTAGTTTTGAGTCCGCACAGTTTTCTGGTCAAGAACTATCTATTCCAACTAACTTCTTGCCAATTGCCGAGGAACGAGTTGAAAGAGATTTTCCAGTCAAAATTGATACAGATTCTTACGGTATTGTAACAACAGCACATAGCGCCCTTGTTGTAGACAGTGCCAGTGGAATGGTTTTGCTAGCTAAGCATCCAAATGACGTTAGGCCTATCGGGAGCGTTACGAAGCTTATGAGTGCTCTTGTGTTCCTAGACACTGAACCAGATCTAACCCGGTTAGTTTCACTAGATCCGAGCTTGGATTTGGTGACCGGAGGTAGAATTTACCTTGCCTTCTACGATCCTTTAAAACTCGAAGATGTTTTAGCAGCGAGTTTAGTAGGTTCAGACAACACTGCTACGGAATCACTGGCTAGATTTTCGGGAATGAGTAAGGAGGTTTTTGTTCAGAAGATGAACGAAAAAGCCAAGGACTTTGGCATGAACTCAACTATTTTTACAGACCCAACGGGGATAGATGCAACGAATACCTCGACCGCAACTGATCTAATAAAACTTCTTGAGACTGCGGAAACGAAGTNAATTTTGAAAAAATATATGACTTCAGAGTCGATCCAGATAGTTCAAAATAGTGGTCAGGTAATTACGATAGAAAATACCGACAAATTATTAGCCAGTTACTTGAACGAGGGTAGCTACAAAATCGTGGGTGGTAAGACTGGTTATTTGCCTCAGGCGGGTTATGTTCTAGTTACAACAATTGATCGAGAGGGTGACGCTGTGCACGTTGTTGTGATGGGGGCTGAAAGTAAAGATGCGCGAGTAAATGAAGCCAAGGGTTTAGCTGCGTGGGCATTTAAGGTCTTCAGCTGGCCACAAAAACCATAATATTTATGACTGAAGCTATTTTTCAATATTTTTCCCAATTCTCACCGGAACTTGCAACTTTTATTTTATCAGCTTTTCCGATCACAGAACTTAGGCTAACGATTCCGGTGGCGATTCGTGTCTGGGGAGTTAACCCCTATAATGCTTTTGGCTTAGCGGTACTTGGTAATCTGGTTCCATTTTTTCCTCTGTACTATGGTCTTGATCAGCTTCGAAAATTATCAAAAAAGCATACGCCATGGCTCACTAGAATAATAGACAACGCGGTTAGTCGGGCGCATAATAAAGTTGAAAAAAAATACGCGCGCTATGGAGCGCTCGCATTATTTCTGTTTACAGCAATACCTCTGCCACTAACCGGTCTTTGGACAGCTACACTTTCAGCAATTGCACTCAAGGTGCCGGTTAAGTATGCGTTTATCGGGATTGCTTCTGGTGTGGTTGTGGCTGGGGTGATTATGACCATTGGCAGTTTGGGGTCCGAAGTTCTTTTTTAAATTGTCTTAAAAACCAAGAAGATGAAGATGAACTGACCAAGAAGTGAGTAGGGGAGTTTGATGTCGTGATACTTGATAATGAAGTAGTCATGGAAAAAGAAGTGAAGTCTGTTGAACCAAAGTAGATATTTAGATTTGGTTACTTCGTAAATTCCAACAAGTAGGTCAGGAAGAACACTTCCAGCTATTGAAGCTCCGAGAACAGCGGTATTATCAGCTGAGCGGGTTTCAAAAAGTGTGACGATCAAAATTATTGCAGTTACGGCGTCGATCATCATGTAGGCTAGAATTTTTTTGACGTTTACTTTTTGAACCTTGTATTGATCTGCGATTTCACTATCTCCATGTGGGATCATATCCACTAAAAAATGTGAAATAAAACCAAGAATGAAACCAACTATAGGGTTACCGAAGCTAAAGCCAATAATTGCGCCAATGGCTGTGTGGGTACTTAGTGTCATAATGCGAAAAGTATAGCATTTTTCTAGAAATATTGAAAGATTTAGCTGACTAGATAATTGTTGACGAAATCATATATATTTGATATTCTAATCGCACATTTTATGCCGCGGTGGCGGAACTGGTATACGCGCACGACTCAAAATCGTGTGGGGAAACCCATGCGGGTTCGATTCCCGCCCGCGGCACCAATCTGTTTTAATGGCAGAGTAGAATAAAATATGACTGAGTAGCTCAGTTGGTTAGAGCGTGGGACTCATAAGCCCGAGGTCGAGGGTTCAACTCCCTCCTCAGTCACCAAAAACCTTCCGAATTTTCGGAAGTTTTTTGTTTGTGGAAAATTTTAAGTATAACTTAAAAAAGAGTATAATTCATTTATCTATGAAGCTACTAAAAAACAAATGGTTTTGGATTGCTACTCTGATCATATTTTTGATTGCAATTACGTTAATTTTTTCTCTTAAGAAAAATCCGAAAGAAAACTATATTTTTTATCAGGTTCAAAAAGGTGATTTAATGCAAACCGTTGATGCGTCTGGTGATTTAACTTCTATACAAAAAGTGGACTTATCTTTCGAAACTGCGGGTACGGTTGATGGAATTAGTTTTGAGGTGGGTGATATCGTTGAATCTGGAGATATACTAGCGGTTTTAACCGCGACTGATTTAAAAGCTGAAGTTCGAGCTTCAGAGCAACAGCTAGCGATTGCTAACGCTAAGTTAAATCAAGAGTTGGCCGGAGCTACTAATGAGTCTGTTGCCGTTGTTTTTTCTAGTGTTTCAGTGGCAGAGGCAAACTTACAGGCTAGTGAGACCGATCTTGAAAATACAAAAATTATCGAAAAATCGAATGTGTCTGAGGCTTTAGTTACTCTTGAAACTGCAAAAAGCGAACTTGAGGATACTAAAGCAAAAAATATTTTGAACCTTAGAGAAGCTCGGGAGAATTATACAAACGCACTTAAATCTGCAATTATAGATGTTCGCGGCACTATGGCAGATGCGGATGAAATTCTTGGTGTTGAAAATACTATCATTAACACTAATTTTTACCCCTACCTATCTGCGCTGAATCCAAATAAATTGGGTTTTGCTGAGCGCGCTTTTAGCTCAGCTCAGGTATCACGTGATCAGGCGGAGGAAATTGTATTTGAACTCTCGGCTAACAATACAGATGAAGAAATTCAAAACGGAGCTTTAATAGTAGAAGGAGCTCTTCACAATACTTCAATTTTGCTTCTATATACGAGACAAGTTCTTGACGCGACAACAGCAAACACGATCGATTTTACGACCGCAGATTTGCAGGGTTATAAGGCTAGTATTGACTTGGCGCGAAATACAATTCAAACTGAAGAATCAAATTTTTTAACCGTGAAGCAGAATTTTTTAAGTAGTTCGCTAGACGCAAATATTTTAGAAAACAACGCTGTTAACGCTCTGTCAAAAGCAAAACAAGCGTACGAGCGAGCACTTTCTAATCAGTTAAGCAATACCAGTATTGCAGATTCGAGTGTGACTTTAAGAAAAGCTGAACTTGAAAAAGCGCAGGCTTCGCTAGGCGAGATTGAAGCTAATCCACGAACTGTTGATTTAGCGACTTTTAGGGCAGATGTGGCCCGGGCTAAAGCTGATCTTGATGCTTCAAAAGCAAGACTTGAAAAAGCTCAAATTATCGCCCCAATCAGTGGTAGGGTAACTGCAGTGAACGCAAAGGTTGGGGAACAAGTGAGTCAACAAACGCCAGTATTTGTTGTTCAAACAACCGATGATGATCAGTTTAAAGTAGTCGCAAACATAGCGGAGTCAGACATTTCAAAGGTTTCCCTAAAAGACAAAGTCAAGATAACTTTTGATGCATTTTCCGACAGTTCAGTATTTGATGGTTATGTTGGCGCAATTAATCCGGCACAAAAAGAAATTGAGGGGGTTATTTATTACGAAGTAGATATATTTTTGAACGCTGGCAATCTTACAGATTTAAAACCAGGAATGACGGCAAATATCTTAATTGAAACCGAAAATCTAGCTAACGCTGTGTACATTCCTCGGCGGGCAATATTGAAAAATGATAATGGAGAAACAGTTGTTCGAATCAAGGATCAAGATAACTATAAAGAAATTCTTGTAGTTACTGGTTTGTTTGCTGACGGTGGATTTGTGCAAATTTTGTCGGGTCTTAACGAGGGGGAGGAGATAATTGTATCTATCCTTTAGTATGAAAAGTAAACCTTTTGTAGAACTAAAAAAAGTTGAGCGGGAATTTACAAATGGAGACGTGGTAACTTCAGTTTTGCGCGCGATTGATTTAAAAGTTGATGAAGGGGAGTTTGTGGCAATCATGGGTCCGTCTGGATCTGGAAAATCAACTATAATGCATATTATTGGTTTTTTAGATCACCTGAGCGCAGGAGAATATTATTTTAAAGGAAAAAATGTTGCAAAATTAACTAATGATGAACTTGCGGTGATGCGTCGCGATGAAGTTGGTTTTGTCTTTCAATTTTTTAACTTACTTGCTGGTTCAACTGTACTTGAAAACGTGTCGCTACCAATGATCTACGCTAAGATTCCAAAAATTGAACGAAAAAAACGGGCAATCAAGGCATTAAAAGAAGTGGGGATGGAACATCGTTTAGATTTTAAAGCCAACACAATTTCAGGGGGTGAGCGTCAACGTGTAGCAATCGCAAGGGCTTTGGTGAATGAACCTGGAATAATTTGCGCAGACGAACCAACGGGAAATTTAGATACAAATTCTGGTTTAGAGGTGCTTAAAATTTTCCAAAAACTAAACGATCAGGGGCGAACAATTATAATGGTAACGCACGAAGAAGAGGCAGCTGAATTTGCGAAGCGAATTGTGAGGGTTAGGGATGGTGAAATAGTTTCAGATACCTTGGTAAAGAAAAGACGGACCGAAAGTTTTAGAAAATAATATGAAATTTTCCGACCTAATTGAAACTTCAGCCAGCTCCCTCACGAGAAATAAATCGCGGGCTTTTTTGACTATTCTGGGAATCGTAATTGGAATTTCCTCGGTGATTTTGATGCTCTCTATTGGTAGAAGTGCAGAGGGATTGATTTTGAATCAGGTGGCTGATTTAGGCGCAGACTTAGTTTTTGCAGAGCCGAGTTCTGGTACTGCAACTAGTGGTCCGCCAGATCCATTTGTGGAACAAACGATTGATTTAAAGGACTACAAAGCTTGGGTTAATAGTGGTATTTTTTCAGCTGTTGACGCTGGTATTTATATTACAACAACCGTAACATTCGAGCAGGAAAGCCAGTTTTCACAAATAGCTGGTGTTACCGATCAGTACCTGAATATTTTTCCAGCAAATGTGGCGCTTGGCTCATTTATTACAAAAACCGATTTTGAATCCGGTGCAAAAGTCGCAGTACTCGGTAGCGAGATTGCCAAAGATTTGTTTGGAGATAGAAATCCGGTAGGCCAAAGAATAAGGATTAAGAACACTCCTTATCGAGTAATCGGTGTTATGGCAGATCAGGGTACTAGGTTTTTTCAGAATTTAGATATGCAGGTGGCATTACCAGTTACTTCTGTACAACGAGATTTGGTGGGGGATACCTATGTGAATTATTTAACAGGTAGGGCAAAGGACGGTAATATTGAATACACAAAAGACGAAGCAAGGTGGCTTTTGCGAGACTCACACAATCTAGATAATCCAGCGGGCGACACCGCGAAAGATGATTTTTTAGTGTCATCGCAAAGCGATGCTGTTGAAATTATTGGGGTTGTTGGAAATGTGCTCTCGATACTTCTAGCATCGATTGCAGCTATATCACTGGTGGTCGGGGGGATCGGTATTATGAATATTATGTTAGTTTCAGTTACTGAGCGAACAAAAGAAATAGGTTTACGAAAATCGGTCGGTGCAACTTACAAGGAAATTTTAGTCCAATTTTTATTTGAGGCAGTTTTGTTAACAATGATTGGTGGAATAATCGGAGTTCTACTTGGAGCAGTATTGTCGCTCGGTGGTGGTTATGTGGCTTCAAAATATGTCGATGGTTGGATGGCTACTATCCCGTTAACTGCTGTGCTGATGGGGGTTGGTGTGGCGACTATTGTGGGCGTGGTTTTTGGCCTGTATCCAGCTCAGCGGGCAGCAAAACTAGAACCAGTTGATGCGCTTAGATACGAATAGACTTGTGGATAAATAAAAACACACATGGCAAATCATGTGTGTTTTTGGTTGCGGGGATTGGATTTGAACCAATGACCTTTGGGTTATGAGCCCAACGAGCTACCAGACTGCTCTACCCCGCAGGAGAATAATAGTAAAGTTAGAGGAATTTGTCAAGCCACTCTGGCTATTTTGGGTATAAAATGGTTTAATTGTATTAACTTAATACAACTCAAAGTACATATAATTATTAATATACAGCGGTATGTCTAAAGAAATATACAATAATTCATTTTTCAATTTCTACATCGATAAAATCCTCGGAAAAGCCTGGGGTCACTTTAAAGACAATTGGTCTACCTTAATTTTAAGTGTTATGGCAACTTCAGCCTCTTTTTTAGGGGTTTTTGCCGTGTATGCTCTGATGTTGGGACTAGTTAATTCAAGTTATTTTCCAGCTTGGTCATTCTTTGTACTATCTGCAATCCTGGTGATTGCACTAGTTGCGCTGCTAACGATCATATCGGCTGGTTGGATTAAATTAGTACTTAATATTGTCGATCATGATAAAGCGAAGGTGGGGGATTTATTTTTGGAATACAAAAAAATCTTTTCATTTTTTACAGTGATGTTTTTGTACTCTGCAATGGTGATTGCGGGAATAATGTTTTTTATAATTCCTGGGATCGTTCTCGGACTTATGTTTATGTGGGCACCAATTTTGGTTGTTGATAAAAATATGGGTCCAATCGAAGCGCTAAGTAAAAGTAAGGAATTGACCAATGGAGCAAAGTGGGATCTGTTTCTGGTGAAAATTGTTGAATCTGGTGGCTCTTATATTTCAGGGATATCGATAATCGGGATTGTGGTTGCAGTGCCGCTCATAACAATCTCAAAAATATTAATGTACAGGCACGTTCAAAGATAGACTTTGAAATGCGCTGTGCTTTGGCTTAGCGCATTTTTTTGTTATAATATTCTCATTATGGCACATGTAGTATCAGTGGTTAATCAAAAAGGTGGCGTGGGCAAAACCACAACTTCCGTCAATTTAGCGGCTCATTTAGCGAATCTGGGAAAATTTGTTTTACTTGTAGATTTAGACCCTCAAGGGAATGCTTCGAGTGGACTTGGACTAGATACTCAGGGACTTGAAGGGACTTATGAGGCGATGGCTGGGCTAAAAAGTGCGCTTGATCTAGTTCAAAAAACTGATCACGATGGCTTGCACGTTTTAGCTGCAAACCCAAACCTGGCCGGGGCTTCGGTAGAGCTCGTTAATGAACTAAGTCGGGAACGTAAACTCCACAATGCGTTACTCGAGGTTCGTAACAATTATGATTATATTATAATCGATAATCCACCGTCCCTTGGTCTGCTGGCTATAAACGGTATGGTGGCTGCTGATTCGGTCCTAATTCCTGTACAGGCAGAATATTTTGCACTCGAAGGACTAGGGCAACTTATGAAAACTGTTGAGCTAGTAAAACAATCCATCAAACCAGAGCTCGAAATAATGGGGGCGGTGATTACAATGTTTGATGCACGCACACGACTTTCGAACCAAGTTTTGCAGGAACTCTACAAACATTTCCCAGAAAAAATCTTTCGCTCAGTAATTCCTAGGAGTATTCGCTTAGCAGAAGCCCCAAGTTTTGGTAAGACTATTTTGCACTACGATCCAACCTCCAAAGCAAATAAGTCTTATGAAAGATTAGCGATCGAGTTTTTGAACCGTGAACAGCTATAAAATATTATGACAAAACCACAAGGAGGTTTAGGTAGAGGACTCGGTGCATTAATTCCACAAAAAATTGCGCCAGAACCAAATACTGAAGCCGATGTAATTGTTAAGTCTTCAGGGATCACTGAGATTGACCCAGCACTTATTGTTGCAAACCCGCACCAGCCACGTTCGTACTTCTCACCAAGTTCGCTGGAGGATTTGCTTGGCTCTATTAAAGAGCACGGGATAATGCAACCGCTTACGGTTACCGAAGTGGGTGATGGTAGATACGAGCTTATCGCAGGGGAGCGTCGTTTGCGAGCTTCTAAAATGCTCGGACTTTCAGCTGTGCCAGTGATTGTACGCACAGCAACAGATCAGCAAAAGCTGGAGTTAGCACTCATAGAAAACATTCAGCGTCAGGATCTAAATACCGTTGAAGAGGCAAGAGCCTATAAGTCACTTGCGGATCTGTTCAGTCTTACACAACAGGAAGTGGCAGAGAGAGTGGGGAAGAGTCGATCGGCAGTTGCGAACACAATTCGTTTACTCGAGCTTGATGACGAAATGCTCGACGCTTTACAAAAAGAGGATATCTCAAAGTCACAGGCAAAGACGCTTTTGGGTGAGGATAACTTGCGTAAACGGCACGAGTTATTTAACCAGATGTTGTCTGGAGAGCTCACGGTCAAAGAAGCAGAAGAGAGGGTTAGATCTACATCAAAAAGGGCTAAGGCTAGCAATGAAAAAGACCCAAATATTTTGGCGCTTGAAGATGAGCTTCGCTCTAGTTTGGGGACAAAAGTGAAGATTGATATGTCTGGCGGAAATGGAAAGATTAGTGTATACTTTTACTCACGCGATGAGCTTAAGGAAATAATTAAAAAATTGACTTAGGCGAGTCCGTAACGAGAGAAGCAAAAAGTTGGCCTTAGGGTCAATTTTTTGTTATGCAAAAAAAAATGACACCAGTTGGTGTCATTTTATCGATTCATTAATGAGCGGAGTAGGGACTTTTTATCGCGCCTTAAGGACTCGTTAATTTTTAGTCTGGCGTGGTGAGTTTTTATAAATTTAAGCCATTCTGGGTTTGGATTTTTCCTGCTTTGGTTCAGGATTATTTCCACCATATCGCCAGATTTGAGAGTGCTGTCTAAGTTTGCTGTAGCATCGTTTATTTTAACGCCGATAGCTTTATTTCCAACATCGGTGTGGACGCAGTAGGCAAAATCAATTGGTGTTGAGCCAACTGGAAGATCAAAGACATCACCCTGAGGACTGAAAACGAAGATTCTATCCTGAAACATATCAAGTTTCAGCTCGTTTAGTTTATCCATGAAGTCTGTGCTTTTGAGTTCTTTTTGAATGTGCGCCAAATCCTCCATCCACATCACCTGACGATCTTGACTCACCTTTTCTTTGTAACGCCAGTGAGCAGCGACTCCGAATTCTGCTGCTTCGTGCATTTCGGTAGTTCTGATCTGAAATTCTAAAATTGAACCATCATCTGAAAAAACTGTGGTGTGCAGTGATTGGTAACCGTTTGGTTTTGGTTGAGCTATGTAATCTTTAATTCGACCAGAGAGCGGTTTATAAACACTGTGCAAAATTCCAAGTGCAGCGTAGCAGTCGCTTACGTCTTTAACAACGATACGTAAGGCCACAATATCGTATACTTTATTAATATCATTGCCGTACATGGCTAGTTTTTTCGACAAACTATAACAAAACTTAATCCGGCCATGAAGATCGTCGGGAATAATATTATTTTTTCGAAGTTCAGTATCAACATCCTTTAAGGCTCTATCCATGCTTGAGCCAAACTTTTTTACACGTTGCTCTAGAAGATGCTTGGTCCAGTTATATTCTTTTGGTGAGATATATTTAAATGCATAGTCTTCAAAGAGTCCGCGATATTCTCCCATTCCAATACGATTGGCAATTGGCGCGTAGATCTCCATTACTTCCTTAGCAATCCGTAGGCGCTTGCTTTCCGGGATCATATAGAGCGTTTCCATATTATGCATGCGGTCAGCAAATTTAATAAAGACCACTCGCACATCCTTGGCCATGGCTAGGAACATTTTGCGAAGATTTTCTACATAGCGATCAATACCTCGGTATTTTACGTGCCCGAGTTTGGTAACCGAACTCACCATACCGGCAATGTCTTCACCAAACTCTGCCTCAAGTTCTTCGATTGTGATTTCGGTATCTTCAGCTACGTCGTGCAAAAACCCAGCGGCTACGATTTCTGCCGGCAGATAAAGGTCGGCCAGTTTGGTTGCGGTTGCAAAGGCATGCACAAAGTAAGGCTCACCGGTTCGGCGTTCCTGACCTTCGTGGGCCATCTCAGCTACATCGTAGGCACGCTTAAGAAGCTCGATATCACTTTCAGAGTATCGATCCTTAGCTAGAGATTTCTTAAAGACTTCAAAGTCTGTTTTTGCCTTTGTTCCAGTTGTCATACAATCAATGTATCTATTATTCAAAATTTCGGCAAGTAATTATTTGATTTTGAAGCTTAACGTNAATTTAGCTTTTTTGCAAGATTTTAACGAAAAAAGAAGCTTTATGCTTCTTTTTTCTTGCCCCATTTTTTCTTCGGGTTTTTTCGTTTTTCCTCGAGCATTTCGACTGCTTGATCAAAAGTAATTGAAGTTGGTTCAATACTCTTTTTGATCGAAACATTAGTTTTTCCATCGGTTACATATGGTCCAAAACGACCAGTTTTAATCACGATAGGCTTTTTGCTGTTTGGATCTTCACCAAGCTCTGCAAGTGGTTTTAACATCTGTTTTTTGAGTTCTGCACCTTCCTTGAAAATCGCTACCGCGTCTTTGGCCTCAATTGTTATGGGATCGTACTGTTCTGGCAAGGTTACGTTGATTTTACCAGCCTTCATATATGGTCCGTACGGCCCAATAAGCACTGTGATCATTTCACCTTCATCGTTTACTCCAAGTTCACGCGGAAGCTCTAGAAGCTTCAAAGCGTTTTCTAGAGTCACTGTTTCCATATTCATATTTCTAGTCAAAGAAACACTTTTTGGTTTGTTCACCTTTGCTTTTCTGTCTTCTTCGGTCCAGTCACCAACTTGAATGTAGGAACCGAAGCGACCGCTCCGCACGTAAATTGTTTTTTCAGTTTTTGGATCAACACCGAGCTCGCGCGGTGGTGCAATTTCTTCTCTTGAAAGACCTTCGGATTTTTCTTCTAAGTTTTTATGAAAAGGCACATAGAATTCTCTTAGCATCGGTACCCAGTCAATTTTACCTTCTGCGACTTCGTCCAAACTTTTCTCCATTTTAGCTGTGAACTCAAGATTCACGATTGTTGAAAAATGCTCAACAAGTAGGTCGGTTACGATCATCGCGATATCGGTTGGGGCTAGTTTTTTATTGTCATCACGCTCAATATAACCGCGATTTTCAATTGTGCTAATGGTTGGCGCATAGGTTGATGGGCGACCAATTTCATTTTCTTCAAGCGCTTTAATGAGTGTAGCGTCTGAATATCTAGCAGGTGGTTCAGTAAAGTGCTGATTTGGCAAGATTGATTTTACGTTTACTGGGTCACCTTCAGCTAAATTAGGTAGGAGTTTTTCTTTAGCACTGCGATAGACCTTCATAAAACCATCAAAGGCAATTGTGCTTCCGTTTGCTCTGAAAATATACTCCTTCGCCTGAATATCGATGGCTGTTTGATCAAGTTTAGCGGGAGGTAGTTGGCTGGCAACGGTTCGTCGCCAAATAAGATCGTAAAGTTTCCACAGACCAACATCAATCGTGCCTTCAAGTGACTCTGGTGTTACTAAAACATCGGTTGGTCGAATAGCCTCGTGAGCTTCTTGCGCTCCTTTGCTTTTTGTTTTGTACACAACAACTCCCTTTGCGTAGTCAGGACCAAATTTATCAGAAATAAAAGTTTGAGCTTCGCTTAGGAACTTCTCCGACAGATTCAAAGAATCTGTTCGCATATAGGTAATTTTTCCGGTCTCGTATAATTTTTGCGCGAGCGTCATTGCTTGCTTGGCACTCATTCCAAGTTTGTTGTTGGCTTCCTGTTGTAAAACCGAGGTGTGTAGTGGGGTAGGTGGTTTTCTGGTACTTTGTTTTTTAGTGACTGCACCGATTTTAAATTCAGCACCAGCTAAATCAGAAACAATTTGTGTTGCCTCTGCTTCGTTGCTAATGTCTAATTTTTTCAACTTTTTACCTGCTCGTTCAACTAGCTTACCATCGAACTCAAGTTCATCTTTGTCGAACTTACCCTCGATTGTCCAGTACTCATCTTGTTTAAAAGCCTGACGTTCACGTTCGCGATCAACAATTAGTCGAACAGCGACCGATTGCACACGACCTGCTGAAAGACCTCTGCGCACCTTTTTCCAGAGAAAAGGCGAGAGCTCGTAACCAACTAAACGATCTAAGATACGACGCGCTTGTTGAGCGTTAATAAGATCCTGCGCTAAAGTTCGAGGATGCTGTAAGGCTTCTTCAATTGCGGTCTTAGTAATTTCGTGAAAGGTAATTCGCTTTGCTGTTTTTGGGTCGATTTTCAAAATCTCGGCAATGTGCCAAGCAATCGCTTCTCCTTCTCTATCTTCGTCGGTTGCCAGGTAGATCTCGTCAGCTTTTTTGGCTGCGGTTTTAAGTTCGGTGACTTTGGCTTTTTTATCGTCGGGTACAATGTAGGTTGGTTCAAAGTCATGTTGAACATCTACACCAGTTTCTTTTTTTGGTAAATCACGAAGGTGACCATAAGAAGAGGTTACAATATAACCTGGCCCTAAAAATTTTGTAATTGTTCGAGCCTTAGTTGGAGACTCAACGATAAGAAGTTTAACCATAATAGCTCCCACTATGCGGAAAAAATATGGTTTTGTCAACTTTTGAAGCTATTTGCCTTTTCAATAATCTCCGCCTCGCTAACCCAGCGGGAGCGTAATTCACCGGCTAAATAGAGTGAACCGGTCACCACAATGATGTCATCTTTTGTTGCTTTAGCGAGCACAGCGTTCAGGGCATCTTCTGGAAAGAGGTGATAGGAGCGACTTTTGGTACTTGGGATCAATTTAAGTAATTCGGCAGGATTTGCTGCTTTTTTAAAGGTTTCAGTGAATCTTGTAGTTGTGAAAGTTTCAGTTACTGGAAGTAAGAGCTTGACCATTTCTTTAGCATCTTTGGTGGAAGTGGCTCCAAAAATAATGTGGACTTTTTTGCCAAGGCTATTAATCCGCTCAACGGTGTCGCGAATTTTAGCGGGGTTGTGGGCACCGTCTAAAATAACCATTGGTCTTGAAGACATAGTTTCAAAACGACAAGGTAGTTGTTTGGGTGTAATTAAAACTTTTTTAATGATCTCGTCTTTGATGCCGATCTCCATTCCTGCTCGAACAGCCAAGGCGGCATTATGTTGCATACCAGGACCCATATCACGGTGAACAAGGTTTTCTAGAGGTGGAGGTACAAAAAATAAGGCTGAATTTTTTTTGATTGCTTCTTTGGTAAAAATCTTTTTAAGACTTGGCCGAACCTCTCCGCAGAGGACAGTACCACCTTTTTTCATTATTCCCGCTTTAGCAGTGGCGATGTCGGTTAGCGAGTCGCCTAAAAATTCGGTATGGTCTTTATTTACATTGGTAATGATAGCTACCTCAGGAACCGGAATAACGTTTGTACTGTCCCAGCGACCGCCCATTCCAGCTTCAAGAACGCACCACCTGGCACCAGATTTTTTTGCAAGATAAATTCCTAAACATGTAATTATTTCTCTGTACAGCAACGGCTCTGACTTTTGTAAAAACCTAGTATAAATCTGTAAGGTGTTTGAAACACACTGCGCAAAGGTGTTAGCGTCTACCAGTCCGTCATTAAGTAAGAATCTTTCGAGGATCGTTGTTGTGTGTGGCGAGTTTAATGTAAAAACTTTTTGCTCACTTTCGGTGATCATTTGGTGAATAAGGTAAGCGACGGAACCTTTGCCACTTGTACCAACGACGTGAATGAACTTCAGGTTTTTTTCAGGGTGACCAAGGGCTTTTAAAAATGATCGAGTTCGATTCAGGGAGTCTCGTAGCTCTTTTTTTGAACTTGAAAAAGCCCTGGTATTCAGGTTAGTTAGTGACAAGAGCTTTTCGTAAGCCTGGTGGTAGTCTTGAGCCATAAAGTTAACCTGGGACTGTAGTGTTAATAGTAAATAAGGCTAGCGAAATGAGTTTAGATTAGACAAGTATATAATACATTCCACCGATTTGGCGAGTCCGACCTTTGATTTCAAGGATGCCAAGCGTACTGGCTACTTGAGACGCGTTCAGATCTGTTTGTCTGGTTAGTTCGTCGATGTGGATAGGATTTTTTGAAAGTAGTTCTAAAATTGAGGCCTCCTCTTTATTGGCTGGCGGTAGTGGTGGTAGAGCATTAGCTTCAATTCTTTCAACTTGGAGCGCACTTAAAATATCCTCGGCACAAGTCACTAAATGGGCGCCGTCTTTGATAAGCTGATTGGTTCCGCTTGATGTTTCGGAGTAGATTTGTCCTGGAATGGCAAAAACCTCACGAGCCTGTTCGAGCGCAGATTTAGCAGTGATCAGCGAGCCTGATTTAATTGCCGCCTCGATTACCAGGGTTCCGTGACTCATTCCAGAAATAATCCGATTCCTAATTGGAAAATTGTGCCTAAGTCCGCCCATCTTAATCGGGAACTCTGAAATAACAGCTCCGCCACCTTCAACAATTTTTTGGGCTACATGACGCCCTCGACTATTTAGCATACCTAGGCCACAACCAAGGATAGCTAGGGTAACACCCTTACCGGTCATAGTGGCGCTGTGGGCAGCTTCGTCGATACCGTAGGCTAGTCCAGAGACAATTACTACGCCAGCTTCAGCAAGCTCCTCTGTAAGGTCACGGGTTACCCGAATACCATAGGGCGTCGCCTTACGACTACCCACAACCGCTAGATGAGGAACCTCGGGCGCTGGTAAATTCCCGCGAATATAAAGGAGGGGTGGAGGATCGTAGATAGTTTTTAAAAGTGGTGGATAGGCGTCGTCGGTTATTAACAAAACCGTAACGTTGTTGCGTTCAATTTGTGCCCAAAGTGCTTCAACGTCAATTTCTGATCGTAAGTGCACAAAACCTTCAGCTGTTTTTTCTGGAATACCAGCAGACCTAAGCTCGGCGAGCGAAGCTTTAAAAGCCTCTTCCATTGAATCAAAATAATTTAAAAGTCGCTCGAACATTGCTGGTCCAAACTTCGTGTAATTGCTAAGCGCGACCCAATATTTTCGATCATTATTTTCCATAGCGGCATTTTATCTTATAGATCAAATAATGACAAAAAGCCTGTTGATACAAGAATATGGGAAATCTTTCATAAAAATAAACTATGCACAGTGTGCATAGTTTATTTTTTTTCTGTTGAAACTGTAAGTTCTCCTTTAGTGATGCCTTCAAAAATTAGATCACTTATTTTTTCAGCAACTTCGTTTAGCGTTTTAAGCTCATCGCTAGTGAATTTTGAGAGTACCCAATCTTCTAATTTTCTTCTATCAGGTGTAGCCCCAACTCCAATTTTAATTCTACCGAATTGAGTACCAAGTACACTTATGATTGATTTAATGCCATTGTGACCACCAGCTGAACCCTCTAAACGAACGCGAACAATACCTAGTTCCAGATCTACATCATCGTGAAGTACCCAAACATTTTTAGGCTCAACTTTGTACCTAGCTACTAACGCCTGAACTGCTTCACCAGACAGATTCATGAAAGTGATTGGTTTTGCGAGCACTACTTTTTTGCCATCGACATTCATTTCAATCGCCTGCGCCTTAATGGCTCTTAGCTCTGACCACTTTTCGTCCACCTTGTTTGCAAAGTAATCAAGCGCTATAAAACCTGCGTTATGACGAGTTGCACTGTATTCAGTTCCTGGATTACCAAGGCCAATTATGAGAATCATATTTGAGTAGTAAGAGTGATCTTAATTCAATATAAATTAAGTGGTGTGCGTTTTCTTTTTTGCGTGCACGTGAATTCTGATTGGCGTACCTTCAAAATCGTACGCTTCTCGTAAAATATTTTTGAGGAAGCGGATATAGCTAATATTTAGCGCATCTTTTCGACTTTGTTTTAGACCAAGTTTGAATGTAGGTGGGTTGATTCCAGTTTGAACAAAGTATTTGATTTTTGGATGTGAGATTCCGCGACCCTTACTTGGCTTGTGTTTCAAAATCGCCTGCGAAATAAATTTTCGGGTTTCGTTTCCGTCTAGCTGAGTAAAGCGACTAGCGAAAACCTTATCAATTACTTCGAAAAGTCCCGACACTCGTTTTCCGCTCACAGCATCCGTAAACACGATCGGACAGTAGGAAAGCATTGGCATTAACGCTCGAATATAGTCTTCGTACTCGTTAATTGTACCAGTTTCTTTACCTGGAATTTTGTCCCATTTGTTTGCGATGATAATCACACTGGCACCAGCTTCCGCTAGTTCTCCACCAAGAAATTTATCCTGTGTTTTGATTTCTTTTGAAATATCGATTACGAAAAGGACAACATCGGCTTTTTTAACAGCTCGTAAAGTTCGATCAACACCTGAGGTTTCGAGTTTGCCTTCTGAAGCCCGAACGCGCGCCATTTTTCTAATCCCGGCAGTGTCAATTAATGTGTAATCTTTGCCACCAACATTGATCATTGTGTCGTTTGGTTCCCTGGTTGTGTGGTCTTTGTCGGCCGAAATAAATCGTTGCTCACCGAGCATTGAGTTTAAAAGTGTTGATTTTCCAACGTTTGGTTTTCCAATCACCGCAACTCTGGTTGAGGTGATTTCTGAAATTTCAACCGGTGGTGTTCCGGCTTCTGTTAATTTTTCAAAAATAACATCTAGAAGATCTCCAGCTCCAACGCCACGTTTTGCTGAGAGAGCGAGAGGTGTGCCGAGTGACCATTTGTACCACTCTGGTTCCTGTACACTTGCTCGAAGTTTAGTGTTGTCTGCTTTGTTTGCAACAACGATAAGTGGTTTGTTTGTTTTTTGAAGTAGTTTTGCAAGTTCTCGGTCTTCTGGTTGTAGACCTGATTGAGCGTCAACAACAAAAAGTAGGAGGTCGGCTTCTTTAATCGCAATTTTCGCCTGAAGTTCAATATTCTTTTCTATTTCATCCTGACGGTTAACGTCTAGTCCGCCAGTATCAACTAGTCTGATCACCTGAGCACGCCAAATACAATCGGCTTCAAGTCGATCTCTGGTTGTTCCGGGAATTGCTGAAACAAGTGACTTTTGCTCTTCAACCAATCGATTAAAAAGCGTTGATTTACCAACATTGGTCCGACCAACAATCACAATCTTAGGAGCCTTATCTGAATATTTCATATGAGAAGCGAGGATACGTAGCTTCGAAAAGCGAGGATACGTAGCTTCGAAAAGCGAGGATACGTAGCTTCGAAGAATAATAGCTGTATTTTGGCTACTAGTACTTAGAGTCCTCTGTTTATTAGCCTTTAATTTGTTTAAACTTACAGGAATTACAACTTAGTTTGTATTTTACCGACTAATGTCAAAATATAGTCGCTTTAAAAATGCTACAAAATAAGTAACAGAATTAAATTTGCTTTATTGGCTATTATTAGCCATAAATATAACAACTGAATTCTATAAATAATACTTCACCTGCAAACTGTGCTGTGAAGCGTAACTATGCCATAAGAAGAAGTTTTAGTCAATCTTAGCGAAGAACTAAACTTTGCGCATCTTCACCTAGGATTACAAGAAAATCTATTGGTTCTTCGGATTGAATATAATCTTCGCCAGGGGTTGTGACTGTTAACTCACGCGGAACAACTTCTTCTGAATAAACCCAGCCTTCAGTTGAAAGGGCGACGTCCGCTTCGAGGAAGTTTTTTAAAATAGCTAATTCATTTGCTTTAGTCCCGCCAGTTAGGTCGTAGATAATTGTTTTGTTGTAGCTTCTAGAATCAGCGTTACCGATTTTTTGAACATTAAAACCAGTACCTGAAAGTAACTGCGAAGTTTCAAAAGCTAGTCCGCTCATATGAGTACCATTTTGAATTTCAATTGCTACTTCAGAATTAATAGCCTTTTTTTCTCCACCGATGCTGTTTTGGTCACTGTTTGCAAACACATTTTCCGCAATGCTCCGAACTTCTGACCAGTCATCTTTCTTTGGGAGAAGCACGTACGAGCCGTTTATGTTTGAAGGGTAGAGGGGGCTGGTAGCTGAATCGTCGAGCACGTGGTGTGCCATATTTTCTGAATTTATATCTGGCGCAAATTTAGCTAATTTCAGCATCTCCCAAACAGTAAGATCTGTTTGAACATTTTTTTGGAAGATTTCGATCATTTTATTTAACTTTCCTGGATTCAAGATAACGCTCGGTGAAAGTACCTTATCCTTTACGGCTAGTAGAATTTTCTGTTGACGGATAGCTCGAGCGAAATCTGAACCTTCGCCGTTGTTGCCGTGTCTTGAGCGAGCAAACATTAAAGCTGTTTCGCCATCCATTGAAGTCCAACCTTTTTCAAAGGAAATTGTTTGAACAAGCTCATCGTTTGTTGGGTAGGTGTTGTCGGTAAAAGAATTATCAACGTAAACATCAACACCGCCAACGGCATTAATTAGCTCTTCAAAGCCATTGAAATTAACCTTCACAGTGTAGTGAATATCCTGACTCAGCATTTCGCTAACAACCTGCTTTGATTTTACAGGACCTGTCCCAGCTTCTTCCATTTCGCCATAGGCGTTTGCGTGGTTAATTTTGCGGTAACCGTAGTCTGGAATTTCAACAATAAGATCTCTCGGAATCGACATTAGGCCCATTTCTTTTGTACTTGGCCTAAAACTTGCGAAAATCATTGTATCTGAAAGTTCAGGACCGTCGTGGCCAGCACCGCCAACACCGAGCAATAAAAAATTAATTCGATCATCTTGCTCACCAACCAACTCTTTATCACGTGAGGTCATAAATCGCTTTACCGATGAGAAGATTGAAAAGCTTTCAGTGCTTGGAGTGTCGTTAACAGGAGTTTTGGCAACCTGATAAGAAAAGAATAGGCCAGAAAGTATGGCTACAGCAAAAAATACTCCTAAAAATTTAAGACCCTTTTTATTTTTACGGGGCTTTCTTTCAGGAGCAAGTTTGTACTTTTTCTTAAGGAAATCGACTGACAGTTCTTTATCCATAATTATAAGCAGTATATCGTATTTTTGAATATTGTCTAATTTTAATACTCGAAGTTGTGAATATTATTTACTTGGAAAAATATTGATTTAAGAATATTGGAGCGGGCTTATTGATGGAAGTTAGTTAAATGATTTTTTACAATCATTTTTTTGTGCGGTGACTAATTTTTTCTAAAAAAAGTAGACTGATTTCTAATAATCAGGACATTAGTTGTACGAGTTATAAACGCTTGCAAGAAGTAGGTTTTTATGGTATAATGGTATAGTTCTTATCTAACCATAGCCAAATGTTAAACGAAAAACACAAAAACGAAGATATGTCGTTTGTGACTCGAATATTTGGAGCAACGCTTGGTGCGGTTGTTCTGTTTGTTCTCGAAGTGGGTCAAATACTCATTATTGCAGCTGCAATAATTTTGCCGATCAGAGCGTTTCTGGTAAAACCTTTTATTGTAAGAGGTGCTTCGATGGAGCCAAATTATTTTGACTCGGAGTACTTAATAATCGACGAAATCACCTATGATTTTAGAGAAGCAAAGAGAGGTGAGACGGTTGTTTTTATCCCACCCAGTAACCGAGATCAATTCTATATTAAAAGAGTGATTGGTTTACCTGGTGAACGTGTAACAATCGAAAATGGAGTCATTACAGTTTATGAAAACGCGGACGCTAAAGTGGGGACGGTTTTAGAGGAAGATTATATCGTTGAAGAAACTCAGGGAACCGTTGATATAATTTTGAAAATGGATGAGTATTTTGTGATGGGTGATAACCGTGATCATAGTCTTGATTCGAGACGATTTGGTGCGGTGAATGTAAAAGACATTGTGGGTAAAGTTTGGCTAAGAGGTCTACCTCTTGAAAAAATCGGCAGTATTAAAACTCCAGATTACAATTTTTAACAATATATTATGGCAGTGAAAAAAGTAGTAGTTGAAGAAGAAGAAGTTAAAAGCAAACCAAAGGCAAAAGCTAAACCAAAAGCTAAAAAAGTAAAGGTGCCAAACACTTTGCGAGGTTTTCGTGATGTGTTGCCGGACGAACAGTTTTACTGGGACATGGTAATAGATAAAGCGCGTCAGCTTTCTGATGATTACAGTTTTGGTCGGGTAAGGTTGCCACTGCTTGAAAAAACAAGTTTGTTCGAGCGTTCAGTTGGTAAAGGAACAGATATTGTAGAAAAAGAAATGTTCAGTTTTGCTGATCAGAGCAATGATCGCGTGACTCTAAGACCAGAAGCAACAGCACAGATTGCGAGAGCCTATATTGAACACGGAATGCTCAATATGCCTCAGCCAGTAAAAATGTACTACATTGGCCAAATGTTTAGATACGATCGGCCACAGGCTGGAAGATATCGACAGTTCTGGCAGTGGGGTCTTGAGGCTATTGGATCAGACGAGCCAATTATCGATGCTCAGGTTATCTTGGTGTGTGTGCGAATGATGCAGGAGCTTGGTCTAGACGTGATGGTAAAGATCAACTCAATTGGAACCGAAGATATCCGAAGAGGTTACACAATGGAACTTGTGAGTTATTTTAAACAGTTCAGAAGCAAACTGTCTGAACTCGATAAAAAACGTCTAACAAAAAATCCGCTCAGACTTCTTGATAGTAAGGAGGAAGGGATCGAGGAACTTAAGGCAGACGCTCCGCAGATTTTGGATCACCTTGATGAAAAATCAAAGGCTGATTTTATGAAGGTGCTTGAGTATCTAGACGAGGTGGAAGTACCATACGAACTTGATCCGTTCTTGGTTCGCGGTCTTGATTATTACAGTAAAACAGTTTTCGAAATCGTAGCTATCGACAAAGAAGGCAAACAGGGAACAATTTCACTTGCCGGCGGTGGACGTTACGACTCGCTCATTCCACAGCTCGGAGGTCGATCTGAGGCTGGAGGAGCTATGGGTGCTGCAGTTGGTATCGAGCGCGTGATTAACGCAATGAAACACAAGGGAATTGATGTGCCAAAGCGCCGAAAAGTTGATGTTTTCTTTGCTCAGCTTGGTGAGGCGGCTAGAAGAAAAGGGCTTGCGATTTTCGAAAAGTTTAGAGCTGAAGGAATTGTAACTGCCGAAGCCTTTGGTAAAGGTTCACTAAAAGCTCAGCTTGAGATGGCGGATAAGTTAGAAGCTAAGATCACTCTTATTCTTGGTCAGAAGGAGGTTTTGGACGGAACTGTGATTATTCGCGATATGGAAAGTGGAGGTCAGGAAATTGTACCAATTGAAAAGGTTGTGGAGCTTGCTAAGCGATCACTGAATAATTAATTAGCTATTCTGAAGGATTTTAGTAGTGTTTTAGTGAAACTATTTCAAGAGATAAAAAACTTGACAACTTACACGAAATATCTTAAACTCCTTGCGAGGTGAAAATTATGTCTGATATCAACATCACAAAGAAAAAAGGAGAAAGCTTTGACGCAATGTTTAGACGCTTTACAAAGCGTGTACAGCTAAGCGGAAAGATTCTTACTATTCGCGATGGCCGATTCCACAAAAGAGCTGTTGGAAAAAATAAAGTGAAGGAAAGCGCACTCCGCCGACTTCTAAAAGGTGAGGAGTTTGCTTACAAACTCCGAACTGGAAAAATTTCCGATGAAGAACTTCGTGGACGACGTCGACGATAAGCAAGGAAGAGCTCTGAGGAGCTCTTTTTGCTTTGCGGGAATATATAAAAGCAAAATTCGCAAAAAACTTATTAGTTTTGTATAATTGATTTAAATAACAATAATATGACTTTATACACTCAAATCAAAGAAGATCTTATTACCGCGATGAAAAGTAAAGATAGCCAAACCTTGAGTGTGCTTCGGTTACTGACTGCGTCTTTGAAAAATAAGATGATCGAACTAAAGCGAGAAATGGAAGACGACGATGTTTTGTCGGCTATTCGAAGTGATGTTAAAAAACTGGAAGATGCCATGACGGACTTCGCAAAAGCTGCTCGTGAAGATTTAGTTGATTCTTCAAAAGCAGAGATTGCAGTGCTGAAAAAGTATTTGCCAGCTGAAATGAGTAAGGAGGAGCTTGAAGAAAAAGTTCGAGCTGTACTTGGCGACGGTGGTTTTGAAACAGCTGAAGATATTGGTAAAGCAATGGGTGCGGTGATGGGAAAACTTAAAGGTATGGTCGACGGCAACCGTGTACGTGAAATGGTTGAGCAGGTACTGAAGGGTGATGAGGAGAAGAAATAGGAATAAATTCTAGAAACAGCTTCGGCTGTTTTTATTATTAAGGCGGGTTTTTGATAATCAAAGAACGAAGGAGATCCTTCAGCATGAGCCAACGTCAGCTTCAGGATGACGGTATGGATGCGGGTCGAAAAATTAGATTAACTAAACGGTCATTCTGAGCGCGGCGTTTGATCACCTCGAAGAGAATCACAAACCCCGTCATTCTGAGGTGAACGTGGATTATACCGAAGAATCTCAGTGCTGGATTACTAAGCAAATGTTGGTTAAGCACAGAGCGAAGGAGATCCTTCAGCGTAATCTGGCGCTCGCTTCAGGATGACGGTATGGGTGAAGGGCGACTAATCAAAACAACGACATGAAAAAACACATCGCATTATCAAAATCAAACCGTCATTCTGAGCCTGGCGTGGATTGTGGCGAAGAATCTCATTATCTCGTCATTCTGAGGTGAACGTGAACCACACCGAAGAATCTCAGTGTTGAATCACGGCGTAAATATGTTTTGGTTCAGTAAGAACAGAGTAGATTTTAAGTGTGGCCGAATACCTATTTAATGTGTTGTATATGAGCTTACGATAATTACTAAAACGGAGTATTATTAGCTATATGAAATTTTTCAAAATCTCCGACATTTACATAATTTGTGGTGTAGTTGCAGTTTCACTATTTGGGGGTGTTGTTACGGGATCTTCTATGATTTGGTACGACTCACTCACGTTACCAAGTTTTACGCCAGACGGTTCTATTATTGGGACAGTTTGGACTCTGATTTTTATACTTTCAGCTATTTCTTTAAGTAGAGTGAGCCGAAAAGTAAAATCGGCCAGCGACAGGCAGTTTATATATCTGGCTTTCGTAGTAAATGGTTTATTCAACGTACTTTGGAGCGTTATGTTCTTCGGACTCCATTTGCTCGGACCAGCTATCTTTGAAGCTGGATTTTTGGGACTAAGTGTAGCACTGATTATTGGACTTCTCTATAAACACGATAAAATTGCCGCCGGACTGTTGGTGCCGTATGTAAGCTGGGTGAGTTTTGCGACTTTTTTAACTTATTCAGTTTGGGTACTAAATAATTAATTATACACACCCCTATTCGCTTGAGTAGGGGGTAGTACAGAATAAGATCAAAATTGTCTATTTAAGAATATGAAGCACTGTGATATTTTTGTTCAATAAAAATGTTTATGAGAAAAGGATTTGAAAGTCAATTAAGAAATCTTAATAGAAATTTGCTTGAAAATAAGGATAGTGAGGAAGATGGAACTATGGTTGAAATTCAGAAACAGAAAAAAAAGGGTGATGACCGAGTTACATGATAGAATAAAAATGGTTGAAAATAACGTAGAGGTGATTCCTGATTTAAAGTATCTTTGGAAAGTTATATATAACAATGGAACTTACATTGCGCAGGATGAACTTGGTCATGAAGTAGAAGTTACGCTAGGGGATATTATGACCGATGCTTCCTGGAATATTGGTTATGCCTTGGATCCTGAAACCGTTCCTCGGACAGTTAGAAAAGATTACGTTATCGAACGAGCAAAAAACAAATTATCTGAGTTTTTGGATGCGCAAATTCTTCATACTGAA
>Ga0051980_10000100_pt1 | contig 57578 bp, 47 predicted proteins | sample CryGey13umfilter_2_FD_55014 | JGI IMG/M metagenome (GOLD analysis project Ga0051980, IMG submission 55014) | Groundwater microbial communities from aquifer in Utah, USA - Crystal Geyser 4/9/14 3 um filter | ecosystem: Environmental > Aquatic > Deep subsurface > Groundwater | place: USA: Utah...
AGTTTTTTTAAGTCCTTGAGAATTGCGTATTTGAAAAATCTCTCCGATACCTGTCCAAATAAAAAAGAGGCTGTCTTGACTTTTCAGACAGCCTCTTTTTAATATCATCTATGGCCATTAGCCATTACATCATGCCGGGCATACCGCCACCCATACCGCCTGGCATAGCTGGAGCCTCTTCTTTAATGTCAATTAAAGCACACTCAGTCGTTAAAATCATGCCCGCAACCGATGCTGCATTTTCAAGTGCAATACGGGTTACTTTTTTAGGGTCAATAATACCAGCTTTTAACATATCAACATAGGTTTCTGTTTTGGCATCATAACCAAAAGAACCTTTACCTTCCATAACTTTTGAAACAACAACACTTCCTTCGCCACCGGCATTTTCAACAATGGTACGTAAAGGAGATTCTATAGCACGTGCTACAATTTGAATGCCTGTTACTTCGTCAAGATTTTCAGTCGTAATTTTTTCTAAAACCGATTTTGCTCTAACTAAAGCAACACCGCCACCAGCAACAATACCTTCTTCTACAGCAGCTCTGGTTGCATGTAAGGCATCATCAACACGATCTTTTTTCTCTTTCATTTCTACTTCACTAGCAGCACCTACATAAAGAACAGCAACACCACCGGCTAATTTAGCTAAACGTTCTTGCAATTTTTCTTTATCATAATCGCTAGTAGTCGTTTCAATTTGAGCTTTTATTTGGTTTACTCTAGCTTTTATGTCAGCCGCTTTTCCAGCACCATTAACAATAGTTGTATTGTCTTTATCCACGGTTACAGTTTCAGCAGTACCTAACATGGTAATGTCTGCATTTTCAAGAGTGAATCCTCTTTCTTCTGAAATGACTGTTCCACCAGTTAAAATAGCAATATCTTCTAACATGGCTTTACGTCTGTCGCCAAAACCTGGAGCTTTTACTGCAGCAATTTTTAATCCACCACGTAATTTGTTCACTACCAAAGTAGCTAAAGCTTGTCCATCAACATCTTCAGCAATAATTAATAAAGGCCTTCCAGATTGTGCTACGGGTTCTAATATGGGAAGAATTTCCTGTAAGTTTGAAATCTTTTTATCGAATAATAAAATGTACGGATTGTCTAAATCGGCAATCATTTTATCAGCATCTGTAACAAAATAAGGAGATAAATAGCCTCTGTCAAATTGCATACCTTCAACCACATCAACATAGGTATCCATACCTTTAGCTTCTTCAACGGTAATAACACCTTCTTTGCCTACTTTATCAAAAGCTTTAGCAATTAAATCGCCAATAGTATCATCATTATTTGCAGAAATGGAAGCCACTTGCTTAATCATTTCAGAAGAATTGCCAACTTTTTTAGCTTGTTTTTCAAGGTCTTTAACAATGGCTTCAACAGCCTTGTCAATACCACGTTTTAAATCCATTGGATTAGCACCAGCAGCTACGTTTTTTAAACCTTCTTTTACAATGGCTTGTGCTAAAACAGTTGCTGTTGTAGTGCCATCACCAGCTAAATCGTTGGTTTTTGAAGCCACTTCTTTTACCATTTGAGCACCCATATTTTCAAGTGGGTCTTTAAGTTCAATTTCTTTGGCTACTGTAACACCATCTTTAGTGACTTGTGGAGCGCCAAATGATTTACTAATAATAACGTTTCTTCCTTTAGGTCCTAAGGTTACTTTTACTGCATTGGCTAATGCATCAACTCCGCGTTTTAAACCGTCGCGTGCTTCAATATCAAATTTTATATCTTTTGCCATAATTAAAAATTTTATTTAAAATTTTAAACTCTCAAATATCAAATTCCAATTTTGGAACTTTTAAATTATCAAGAATGTTTTTGGAATTTATTTTTTTTATTTTTTGGAATTTGCAATTATATAATTGCTAGGATGTCGCTTTCGCGCATAATTAAATAATCTTTACCATCAAGTTTTAATTCTGTGCCAGCATATTTACCATATAAAACAGTATCACCAACTTTTACAGTGATAGGCTCATCTTTGGTGCCTTTTCCAGCAGCAACAACTTTACCTCTTTGTGGTTTTTCTTTAGCATTATCAGGAATAATAATTCCGGATGCTGTTTTAGTTTCAGCTTCAGCAGGTTCGATAAGAACTCTGTCTGCTAATGGTTTAATGTTTAAGCTCATTTGTTATATTATTTTAATTAATATTTGTTGTTTAACGGAATTGAATCTTTCTAAAACTGTGCCAATAGTTGTTGACTGACAAACTTACAGTAACAAAAAATGCCAACTTAAATAGTTGGCATTTTTTGTTTTTTTATTGACAGCATTTATTGCACAGAATCTTTTGTTGTTGTAGCAGCATCTGTTGGTGTTTGAGCTGGTACTGCAGGTATAGATGTTGTCGTTTCGTCAGCATCCAATGCTTTTGAATCGGCATTATTAGAGCCTCTGTTGATGGCAACATTAGATAATAATATTAATGCTAATAATAAGGTGGCTAAGGTCCAAGTGCTTTTGTCTAAAAAGTCAGTTGTTTTTTTAACACCACCTAATTGTTGTGTGCCACCTCCGCCAAAAGACGATGATAATCCTCCACCTTTTGGGTTTTGTACCATAATCACCACGACTAATAAAAAGGCTACTGCAACAATTAAAACTAAAAATATTGTAAACGTACTCATTATTCTTTATTGTTTTGTTCTTGTAATTGTTCTACTGCTTTAATTTGGATTGCAAAGAAACTACTTTTTTCTGGATATTTCAAACTTAATATCTTATAAGATTGAATTGCTTTTTTATAGTTTTTTTGCTCTACATATATACGAGCTAAGGTCTCTGTCATTAGCTCTTCTGGTTGTATTAAATGAACTTTGGCTAGATTCTGCGTTGATAAGTTTGGTTTTGAAGGATTTATCTTTGGGTTTTTTGCAATAAACTCGTCAATTAATTTAAACTTTTCATGCCTTTCAGTTTGTGATGTATTTTTTATGGTTGAGTTGTTTTCAGCTTCTTTATCATCACGCTTTATGGTTTTTAAACTCGCAAGTTTTAACCATTCATGAAATGAATGTGTTTCACGTTTGTTAAATTCCAAAGGTTTTCCTAAGTGCAGAATATCTTCTGCAGAAACTTCTTGTGTTTTTGTTTCTGAAGTTACGTTTTCAATGGTTTCAGAATCATCCAATAAAAAATTTGTTGTTTTTTGGCGCTCAAATTTTGGTTGGAACAGNGATGGGTCTAATGATTGTAAGTTGCTTGTAATGTCTTGATTAGAAGTCTCATCAATGATTATTCTTTTGTTGATGGAAATATCCTCAACCGTAACACCCATATCATGTAAATGTTCAGTATTGGTTTTAATAACCTGTGATATTTCATTTTGATTAAAAACATCTGAAGTTATAAAATCAAATAAAATACTTCTATCGGTTGTGTAAGCTGCTGTTGTTTTAAGTTCTTGATTGTATTTAAAACTTTCTTGATTTTTTAATCCTTTAAGATAGATGGCTCTGGCAGATTGAAAATATGGAAATTGATTGATGATAGATTTCACGTCTTCAGTTTGTTTGGGCGTTACCGTTTCTGGTTTTTGAAGTAAGTATGTGAAATTTTTATTATTCATGGTTCCCTTTTTGGATGCTAATCAAAGCTAAATAGTATTACCATTTGGCTAATGATGCATTAAAAATGTCTTGGGTTATGCGTTCAAATATTTCTGCAATGGCCGTGTCTTTTATACCACCTATAAGTTGAGAACTGCCTGCATAGTCATAAAAAAATGAAAAGGTTTGATCAAACTCAGCTTCTTCATCATGTTTGTCGTAAAAATGAACTTTTACGCCTATCGTTAATCTGTTTTGAGCAGCAGTATTTGCTGATGTTGCTGTAGTTGGTGATATTCTGTATTGTGTAATTTCGCCTTCGTAAACTAAATCACCATTGGATTTTACTAAACTTAAATTGGTCTGGTTTTGCAATAAATCAATGAGCGCATTGGTAAAATCTCTATCCAAACCAGGCTCAACTAAAATGGCATTATTTTGAAAATAATTAACCTGAAAAGTTTTGGTCTCTGAGCCAACGGATGCACCGGTAAACGAGTAAGCTCCGCAACTAATAACAAGTATAGAAGAGAGTAAAAGAACTATATAATGTGCTATTTTCATGTGAAATAATTTAGATACTCTCATTAAACTAAAATTTACAAATCATATTGTTTAATCTTTCTGTATAAGGTGCGTTCACTTATGCCTAATTCTTCAGCTGCTAATTTACGCTTTCCGTGGTGACGTTCAAGAGATTTTTTAATTAATTCCAATTCTTTGTCGTGTAAAGAAAGGGTTTCTTCTTCTTCAATCTCTTCGGCAAAATGATATTTGTCTTGGTTGTTGAAGGTTTCTTGTTTTTGGGTGTTATGTTCTGGAATTGATAATACTTCTGGTTCGTCAATGGCTTCTTCAAAATCTGTCTCATCATTCGAACCGTAAATTTTTTGAATCAATCCTTGCTGCTCTTTTTCAACGTCTTTAGTGTTGCCCTTTTTCATGAGCTCCATGGTAAGCTTTTTCAAATCGTTCAAATCACTTTTCATATCAAAGAGTACTTTGTAAAGTATTTCGCGTTCACTGCTAAAATCTGAATCTGATTTAGAATGTTTAATAACCGCGGGCAAATTACTTCCAGAAGTGGGTAAATAGCCCTTTAAAGTTTCGGAAGTGATGGATCTATTTTGTTCAAGTACGGATATTTGTTCGGCAATGTTGCGTAATTGACGAATATTTCCGCTCCAGCGATGTTTTAAAAGCACTTCAATAGCATCATCGGTTAATTTAATAGTTGGCATTTTATATTTCAAAGCAAAATCGCTTGCAAATTTTCTAAACAATAAATGAATGTCTTCTTGACGTTCTCTTAAAGGAGGCAAATGAATATCAACGGTACTTAATCGATAATATAAATCTTCTCTAAATTGATCTTTTTTGATAGCTTCAAACATGTTGGCGTTGGTAGCGGCTACTATACGAACATCCGTTTTTTGAACCTTACTGGATCCTACTTTTAAAAATTCACCATTCTCCAGAACTCTTAATAAGCGTACTTGGGTTGTTAAGGGCAATTCGCCAACTTCATCAAGAAAAATGGTTCCGCCATCGGCTACTTCAAAATAGCCTTCACGGGTTTGTGTAGCGCCAGTAAAAGATCCTTTTTCATGACCAAATAATTCGCTATCAATGGTACCTTCTGGTATGGCACCACAGTTTACAGCAATATATTTTCCGTGTTTTCTGTGTGATAATTGATGGATAATTTTTGGAATACTTTCTTTCCCAACACCACTTTCGCCAGTTACCAACACAGAAATATCTGTAGGTGCCACTTGAATGGCTTTTTCAATGGCACGGTTAAGCGTTGGTGTATTTCCTATAATTCCAAAACGTTGTTTTATAACTTGAACAGATTCCATTTATAAAGTTAAAAGTTAAAAGTTAAAAGTTAAAAGTTGAAAGTTAAAAGTTGAAAGTGATTTGTAAACCTATGGTAAGTCATCATTAATTTTGAATTAAGCATTATTAATTGAATAACCAACGGCTTCACCTATAAGCGTTGCACTGGTACAATCTGTTACCTTAACATTCACAAAATCACCTATGTTGTAATGCTCTTTTGGGAATACAACTACGGTGCTTTGTGGATTTCTCCCAGACCAATGAGCTTTTGATTTTTTGGACGATTTTTCAATTAAAACTTCAACTGTTTTACCTAAAAATTGCTCTGTTCTATATTGACTGTGTTTTTGTTGTAAAGCCACAATTTCAGCAAGACGACGTTTTTTAGTTTCTTCAGGCACATCATCATCCATTTTGCGCTCCGCCAATGTTCCTGGTCTTTCAGAATAGGCAAACATATAGCCAAAATGATAGATTACATGATCCATTAAGCTCAAGGTCTCTTGGTGGTCTTCTTCGGTTTCCGTTGGAAATCCTACAATCATATCTTGACTTATGCCACAATCTGGAATTATTTTTCTAATGTTATCAATCAATTCAAAATAGTCCTCGCGGGTATGCTGCCGGTTCATTTCTTTTAAAATGCGGTTGCTGCCACTTTGAACAGGCAAATGAATGTAATTGCAAATATTTTCATACTGAGACATCGTTTTAACGACATCCATCGTCATATCTTGTGGATTTGATGTTGAGAAACGAATACGCATTTTTGGTTGGGCTTTGGCGCACATTTCCAATAAGTTGGAGAAACTAATAGCGGTAGCTTTTTGAATGTCTGAGGCTTTATCAAAATCTTTTTTCAATCCGCCACCATACCAAAGGTAACTGTCAACATTTTGACCAAGAAGGGTAACTTCTTTAAATCCTTTGCGCCATAAATCATTCACCTCTTCAAGAATACTTTGTGGGTCTCTGCTGCGTTCTCTTCCTCTGGTAAATGGCACCACACAAAAGGTACACATATTATCGCATCCACGCGTAATGGATACAAACGCTGTAACACCGTTGGAGTTTAATCTAACAGGAGAAATATCGCCGTAAGTTTCATCTTTTGAAAGCATGACATTGATGGCATCTCTTCCTTCTTCAACCTCATTTAAAAGATTGGGTAAATCTTTATAAGCATCAGGTCCAACAACAAGATCCACAATTTTTTCTTCTTCTAAAAATTTACTTTTTAACCGTTCTGCCATGCAACCCAAAACACCAACCTTCATTCTTGGGTTAATTTTTTTAACAGCATTATACTTTTCTAGGCGTTTTCTAACGGTTTGTTCTGCTTTATCTCTAATAGAACAGGTATTCACTAACACTAAATCGGCGTCTTCCAAATGCTGTGTGGTATTGTAACCATTGTTNATTAAAATAGAAGCTACAATTTCACTATCGCTAAAGTTCATGGCGCAGCCGTAACTTTCAATAAAAAGCTTTTTAGTATTTTCTTTTTTTTGTTCTAATATAATAGATTCGCCTTGTTTATTTTCGTCTATAATCTTTTCCATAATGTACTTGTAGAAATCAAAAAGTCAATAAGTGTGCAAAGATATGATTAATTTATGTTTTGTGACAAAGTGGCAGANGTNAAATTGTATTAAAATTGTGATATATATGATAAACTATTTACTTTTAACCAAACCAAAAAAAAATAAAAAATGAATGATGTTACCCATATTTTAGAAAAAATTAAGAGTGCAAAGGCTTTGGATTTTGGAGATATATTCAATAAGTCTATTGAGTTGTATAAAAAGAGTTGGTTATATGGATTTTTGTTTCAAATTTTTGTTTTAATAGTTACCATGCCCTTTATCATTGTTTTATATGTTCCTTTTTTAATGGCTATCATTGCTGAGTCTGAAAAAGGAAATGTAAATCCTGATGTTTTTGAAACCTTGTTTGCAGGTTTTACAGGATTGTATCTTGTGTTTTTTATTTTAGGTATTTTGGCAGCTACGGTATTTCAACTAGCACTTCAGGCTGCTTTTTTTAGAATGATTAAGAACATTGATTATGGTATGGAAGTTAAGGTTAATGACTTATTTTATTTTTTGAAGGGACGTTTTTTTGGTAGCGTTACGTGGCTTACACTCGCTATTATTGGTATTTCAATTGTGGCGGCGTTACTATGCTATTTACCATTAATATATGCCATCATTCCATTGTCATTTTTTACCATTGTGTTCGCTTTTAATTCTGAAATGTCTATTGGAGATATTGTAAAAGTTAGTTTTAATTTAGGAACTAAAAAATGGTTCATTTCTTTTGGGTTATTTTTTGTTACCTACTTAATCGTTGTTTTTTTAACCTTATTAACTTGTGGAATAGGATCGTTGTTTTTATCGCCTTTTATTTATTTGCCTTTTTATTTTGTGTATAAACAAGTGGTAGGTTTCGAAGAAAATAATCCTGTGGATTTAGTCGAATAAACACCATTTGCATTAAATTTTTCTGATGTGAAAAAACAGTTAATCCATAAAATTAGGCACATAAACTTTTTTTCCTATACATTTGTAGCTTCAAAAAATGACGTATGGCTAAGAATTTAGTAATTGTAGAATCACCGGCTAAGGCTAAAACTATTGAAAAATTTTTAGGTAAAGATTTTATAGTAGAATCAAGTTTTGGCCATATTTCTGATCTTCCTTCTAAGGAATTAGGGGTTGATGTTGAAGGAGATTTTAAACCAAAGTATGAAGTTTCAAGAGATAAAAAAGCCGTTGTGAAAAAACTTAAAGATCTAGCCAAAAACTCCGATATGGTTTGGTTAGCAAGTGATGAGGATCGTGAGGGAGAAGCCATTGCGTGGCATTTAGCAGAGGCCTTAAATTTAGATAAAGCTAAAACAAAACGTATTGTTTTTCATGAAATCACAAAAACGGCCATTTTAAAAGCTATTGAAAACCCTCGAGGCATTGATTATAATTTGGTAGATGCACAACAAGCACGTAGAGTTTTAGATAGAATTGTAGGTTATGAGTTGTCCCCTGTGCTTTGGAGAAAGGTAAAAGGAGGACTATCGGCAGGAAGAGTGCAATCTGTTTCAGTAAGGTTAATTGTAGAGCGTGAGCGCGAAATCCAAGAATTTAAGTCGGTGGCGTCTTTTAGAATTGATGCTGAGTTCTCCAATGAAGCAGGACAGTCCTTCAAGGCAAAATTACCAAAGACCTTTTCAACGCAGGCCGAGGCTTATAAATTTCTGGAATCTAATATTAATGCAACTTTTAAAGTTTCAGAATTAGAAAAAAAGCCAGCTAAAAAATCACCAGCGGCACCATTTACAACATCAACACTTCAACAGGAAGCATCCAGAAAGCTGTATTTTTCAGTAAGTAAAACCATGACCATGGCTCAGCGTTTGTATGAATCCGGGCTAATTACATACATGAGAACGGATAGTGTTAATTTATCCAATGAAGCTAGAAAGGGTGCTCAAAATGAAATAGAATCTGCTTTTGGTTCAAAATATTCCAAACCCAGAAATTTTACTGGAAAATCAAAAGGAGCACAGGAAGCTCATGAGGCCATAAGACCTACAGATTTCTCATTGCATTCTGTAGATATTGACTGGGATCAATCACGTTTATACGATTTAATTTGGAAACGAGCCATTGCATCACAAATGAGTGAAGCAGAATTAGAGCGTACCAATGTGAAGATAAATTCATCAACTCACAAAGAACAATTTAATGCAAATGGAGAAGTCATCACTTTTGATGGATTTTTAAAAGTATATTTAGAAGGCAATGATGATGAAGATTTAGAGCAAGAAGGTATGTTGCCCGCCATGAAAACCAATGAAACACTTATAAATAACTACATAACCGCTACTGAACGATATACGCGTCCGCCATATCGTTATACGGAGGCTTCTTTGGTTAAGCAATTGGAAGAATTAGGTATTGGCAGACCGTCAACGTATGCGCCAACCATTTCAACCATTCAAAATAGAAATTATGTTGAAAAAGGCAGTGTGGAAGGTGTAGAGCGAAATTATACCCAACTAACACTTAAAAAAGGCGTTGTAAAAGATAAAATGCTAACTGAAAAGTATGGCTCAGATAAAGGAAAATTAGTTCCTACCGATATTGGAATGATCGTAACAGATTTCTTAGTAAATCATTTTGAACATATTTTAGATTACAATTTTACCGCTAAAGTTGAAGAAGATTTTGATGATATTGCCGAAGGTAAAGAAGATTGGACTAAAGTGATGAAAAGTTTTTACAAAGATTTTCATCCGCAAGTGGAGCATGTTCAAGAAAATGCCGACAGAGAATCTGGTGAACGTGTTCTGGGAACAGACCCAAAAACAGGTAAACAAGTGAGTGTTCGTTTAGGAAAATTTGGCCCTATGGTTCAAATAGGAACGGTTGATGATGATGAAAAACCGCAATTTGCCAGCCTTTCTCCAGACCAGCAATTAAATACCATTACCTATAATGAGGCCATGGATTTATTTCAATTACCTAAAAGTTTAGGCGCTTATAAAGGGGAAGAATTGGAAGTCAATAACGGTAGGTTTGGTCCTTATATTAAATATGGTGAAAAATTTGTATCACTTCCAAAAGGACAAGACCCATTAAGCATAGAACTTCAAGATGCTATTGAATTAATAAAAGAAAAAGAGGAAGCAGATGCCCCTATTTACACCTATAAAAACCTGCCTGTTCAAAAAGGGAAAGGACGATTTGGGCCTTTTATAAAATGGAACAATACGTTTATTAATGTTAANAATAAATATGACTGGGACAATTTATCAGATCATGATATTATNGAACTCATTGAAACAAAAATTCAAAAAGACATTGATAAAGTGGTGCATCATTGGGAAGAAGAAGGNATTCGTGTNGAAAAAGCACGTTGGGGAAGACATACTATTTTNAANGGAAAAACCAAGATTGAATTAGATAAATCTATTGATGCTACTAAATTAACTTTAGATAAGGTCAAAAATATTATTGAAGAAAAAGCTCCAAAGAAAAAAGTTGCAAAGAAAAAATCACCAATAAAAAAGAAGTAGTTCATGAACTTTAATTTTCTATCGCCTGTTTCAGATTTTGTGTTGGCTCATAATGAGTTACTGTNTCANCAATCACTTGGCAGAAAATTACGTGTTCATTCTAAAAAACATGGTATTCCAGATTTAGAAGGTGTTAATGTTGCTATTTTGGGAGTTCTGGAAAACAGAAACGACCATAATTACATTGGAGAAACATTTCATTTAAATGACATAAGAAAAGCGTTTTATGCGCTATTCCCTGGAAGTTGGAATACTACTATCGCAGATTTAGGCGATATTAATAAAGGAGAAAGCGTTGAGGATACTTATTTTGCGCTAAAAACTATCTTGGCAATTTTAATTGATAAGAAAATCATACCTATTATAATAGGAGGCACACAAGATTTAACCTACGCAAACTACAGGGCTTATGATTCCTTAATACCCATGGTTAATATGGTGAATATTGATAATAAGTTTGATTTAGGAGATTCTACCAAACCTATAAAAAATAATAGTTTTGTTGGTAAGATAATTTTAGACAAGCCTTACAACCTATTTAATTATGCAACCATTGGGTATCAAACCTATTTTAATTCGCAAGAAGAAATAGATTTAATGGATAAGCTTTATTTCGAATCGTATCGATTAGGGCAAATTTCAAAAGATGTAACGTTGGTAGAACCCGTACTTCGAGACGCAAATATTGTTAGTCTCGATTTAAATTCTGTAAAAAGTTCTGAGGTTAGTTTAAATCAAAAATATTCACCCAACGGTTTTGATGGTAAAGAAATTTGTGCCATATCACGTTATGCAGGAATTAGTAATAAAGTTTCATCCTTTGGAATTTATGAATACAAACCTTCAAAAGACGATGAAATTACCAGTATGCTAGTGGCGCAAATTATTTGGTATTTCATAGAAGGTGTTAATTACAGAATCAAGGATGATAATTTTACCGATGAAAATAATCATCAAAAATACATTACCTTAGTTGACGACCAAGAGCTCATCTTCTATAAGAGTAATAAAACAGGAAGATGGTGGATTGAAATTCCTTTTTTATTGGAGATAAATACTAAATTAAAGAGACATACGTTATTACCTTGCATGCATCAAGATTATTTAGACGCCTGTAATAATAAGGTTCCAGACCGTTGGTACAAAGCNTTTCAAAAAAATAGTATATAGATGTAAATACTGACTAAAAGATGAGTTTCATCGGTAAAATGTATTTTTTTTACGATGAAATGTATTTTTTTTTCAAAAATAGTTGTTTTTTTAAAAATATATAAATATGTTTACGCTCTCAAAATGAAGCTTAAATAATTAACCTCGAGTTTTCTATGGATATGAAGAAGTTTATTTTATTAACTGTATTACTAGTACTACTAGCAAGTTGTGGCTCTAACGATAGAGGCGAATTAGTAGGCGTTCAAGGTAAGAAATGGCATCCAGAAAAGCCTTTCGGAATGGAACTTGTTCCTGGAGGCGCTTTTATAATGGGTAAAGCAGATGACGATTTAGCTGGTGTGCACGATGCATCTGCTAAAACAGTAACTGTTAGATCTTTTTATATGGATGAAACCGAAATAACTAACAGTGAATACCGTCAATTTGTAAATTGGGTAAGAGATTCAATTGTTAGAACCAAGTTAGCTATTTTAGCTGATGAAATTGGTAAAGTTCCNGATGATGGTGGTATTGGTGAGTATGCTTTTAAAGATGCCGATACAGCCAATATGTCTGTGTATGAAAAGTATATGTTTGAAAACTATACAGGTTTAGGACCAACAGGATACGAAGGAAGAAAATTAAACAAAGATGTTGATTTAATTTATGATACCGAAGATTATCCCGATGAGTGGTACACAGAAGTTATGGATACCATGTATCTTCCTATTGAAGAATCATATAACGGTCAACGTACTTGGGATGTGAAGAAATTTCAATTCCAATACACTTATATGGATATTCAAAAAGCAGCAAAAAACAGAAATTTAAAGCGTAAAGACGTTTTGATTAAAGAACAGATTGAAGTTTATCCAGACACCACAACATGGATTAGAGATTTCGCTTATTCTTATAACGAGCCCATGCATAACGATTATTTTTGGCATGATGCTTACAGCGATTATCCTGTGGTTGGCGTTACTTGGCAACAGGCCAAAGCATTTTGCCAATGGAGAACACTTTATAAAAATTCTTATCAAAAATCAAGAAAAGGAGCAGCTTTTGTAAATTCTTTCAGATTACCTTCTGAAGCTGAATGGGAGTACGCAGCAAGAGGTGGTTTGCAAGCAGCAACCTATCCTTGGGGCGATTATTATACCAAGAGCGATAGAGGTTGTTTTATGGCAAACTTTAAACCGGTAAGAGGTGATTATGCAGCAGATCAAGCATTATACACTGTTGAAGCTAAATCTTATGAGCCTAACGATTATAACTTATATAATATGGCTGGTAACGTATCAGAATGGGTAAACGCTTCATACGATCCATCATCTTACGATTATGTTTCAACCATAAATCCAAGTGTTAACGATAATAACAATCAGCGTAAAGTAGTTCGTGGCGGATCTTGGAAAGATGTTGCATATTTTTTACAAGTTAGTTCAAGAGATTATGAATATGCAGATTCAGCAAGATCTTACATAGGATTCAGAACCGTTCAAGATTACATGGGGACTCAAGTAACCAAAAACGGAAAAAAGAATTAATCAAAAATTTTAAACAACAATTTAATACTATTAATTAACCTACTTAAGTATTTAACTTAAATTAAAAACCGAAAATTATGGCACAGTCAAGAGCAAGTAAGAAATTTATGAATTTAGCTTACGGATTAGGAGCATCAATTGTAATCGTTGGAGCACTATTTAAAATCATTCACTTTGAAATTGGACCTTTAACAGGTAACGTTATGTTAACTATTGGTTTAGTTACAGAAGCAATTATCTTTGCAATATCAGCATTTGAACCAGTTGATAGCGAATTAGATTGGTCTCTAGTATATCCAGAGTTAGCTGGAGGAGAATCTACACACAGCAAAAAAGAATCAAAAGACGCCCAAGGTCTACTTTCAAAAAAATTAGATGAGTTATTAAAAGACGCTAAAATTGATGGCGAATTAATGGCAAGTTTAGGAGACAGCATTAAAAACTTTGAAGGCGCAGCAAAAAATATGGCACCAGCTGTAAATTCTATTGAAGCAACCAGAAAATATGGTGAAGAATTATCATTAGCTGCTGCTCAAATGGAGTCTTTAAATAGCTTATATAAAGTTCAATTAGAAAGCATTAATCGTCAAGCATCAATTAATGAAGAATCAATTGAAAATGCCGCTAAATTAAAAGAACAAATGCAATCATTAGCATCTAACTTATCATCATTAAACGGTGTTTATGGTGGTATGTTATCTGCAATGACTAAAAACTAATCATGGTTTTTTATACCCAAATTTTAATATTTAACCAAAAAACCTAATTAGAAATGGCAGGAGGAAATTTATCACCCAGACAGAAAATGATCAACTTGATGTATTTAATATTTATAGCCATGCTAGCGTTAAATATGTCAAAAGAAGTGCTTTCAGCATTTGGATTAATGAACGAAAAACTAACCGAGTCCAATGAAGCAGCTGCAGAACGCAATGCCGCTTTTATGGCCGGATTAGAGCAAAAAGCTAGTGAACAACCAGCTAAATACGAACCCTTAAAAGCACAAGCAAGTCAAATCAAATCATTGGCTAATAATTTTGATGCTTATTTAGAGAGTTTAAAAACTAAAATGATTGCCAAGATTGATAATCCTACAGACTATGAAATCATGGATAAAGGAGATTATCTTGATGAAAATTTCTTTAAAGGAGACATCATCAAACCAGACGGAAAAGAATTTTTAAGTCAAATAGCAACCTTTAGAGATGGCGTGGTTAAAGTGTTATCAAATCAGGAAGGCATGGAAGCTGTTATAGACGATGTTAAAAAGAAATTCAATACCGATGCTGTAAAGCGTGGCGCTGGAAAAGTTGAATGGTTAGACCACAATTTTAAAGGATTTCCTTTAGTGGCTTCGTTAACAAAAATGACCCAACTTCAATCTGATATTAAAACAACAGAATCTGAAGTGATGTCAACCATGTTAAAAGGTACACTAACCAGCGAAGTGTCTATGACCAACTATACAACCTTACTAGAAACCACAAAATCAGCTTACTTTAATGGCGAGCAGTTTGATGGTCAAATCGTGTTAGGAAGAAAAGATAATTCAACTAAACCTAACCGAGTAGAATTGACTTTAGACGGAAGAAAGCTTTCTGATAAAGAATATGCTATTGAAGAAGGAAAAGTAAAATTAAAAGTTGGAACCGGTAGTGTGGGAGAACATAAAATAGGAGGGAAATTGATTTTCGTCCAAGATGGTGAAGAAGTTGAAGTGCCTGTAGAACAATCATTTGCTACGGTTGCAAAACCAAATGCAGCTACCATTTCTGCTGATAAAATGAATGTGGTATATCGTGGTGTTAAAAACCCAATGACGATTTCATTTGCTGGAATAGCAGATAATAATGTAAAAGCTAATGCTCCTGGATTGACAAAAGTAAATGGAATTGGTAAATATGTTATGGATGCTACACAAATTAAAGGCAGAGAAGTTACCATTAATGTTACTGGAGTTTTAGATGGTAAATCAATACCAGATAATGCAACATTCAGAATTAAAGATTTACCAAAACCAACAGGTACTGTTCGAGGTGAAGATGGGTCTTTAAACATGCAACGTAATAGTCTTGAAATTTCAACCATTGGAGCAAAATTTGATGATTTTGATTTTGAATTACCATTAAGTGTAACAGGATTTAAATTTAAAGTTCCAGGACAACCTACTATTGAGGTTAATGGTAATAAATTAGATACAAGAGCTAAACAAGCGTTAAGCAAAGCAAAACGTGGTAGTGGCATTCAGATTTTTGATATTGAAGCCAAAGCACAAGGAGTAAGTGTTATACTTAAAAAAGTATCGCCAGTATTTATTGAGCTTACAAATTAGAATAAAACAGATGAAACATCCATAATTTAAATTTAGTATATATTAGCTAAATCCATTATGGATGTATCCTCTAATCATTGAATAACAATAAAAACATACACATGAAATTGAAAAGTTTTTTATTAACCGTTACAACCCTTTTTGCTATATCAGGGGTATTTGCCCAAGCAAATATTCTTAATGCAAAAAGTCCTGAGGAAATTGGAGTTAGAACAGAGGCACAAAAAGCTATTGACAATGATAAACCATTGGAGTATGGTTATGTTGATGATAGAGATATCCTTTTTGCAAAAATGACTTGGGAAAAAGTGGTTCTTGATGAACGAGCTAACTTTCCATTATACTACCCCATTGACACCAATAATATAGGTAGTAACAGACGCTCATTATACGATGTTCTTATCAAGAACATTAAAAATGGGAATATAAAAAACATTTATGATGATTCTTATTTTACTGGAAAACGTACTTTAAAAGATATTCAATCTGCATTAGTTAAAATTGATACCACCGAATTAGGTATTGAGCAAATCAATGCTGGTGAAGAATTATCACCAGAATATATCAACAGGAGAGATATTACAGCTGCCGATATAAAAGAATATCGAATAAAAGGCTTGTGGTATTTTGATAAGCGTCAAGCTGAAATGAAATATAGACTTTTAGGAATTGCTCCAGTAGCGCCAGATGTTCAAACCATTGATCAAGAAACTCCAGATTTAGTGCCTTTATTTTGGGTGTTTTTCCCAGATGCCAGAAACGTATTGCACGAAGCCAAAGCTTTTAATAATGAAAACAGCACCATGCCTTTTTCATTTGATCATATTTTAAACGCAAGACGTTTTCATGGGTATATTTATAAAGAAGAAAATGTACAAGGCGATAGAGCTATTACCGAGTACGTCTCACAAAATGCTTTAATGCAATTGTTAGAATCTGATAGGATTAAAGATAAGATTAGAGATTTTGAACTTGATATGTGGACTTATTAATTAAATATCAGTCTTAAATAATTTTAAACCGCTCAAATTTTGAACGGTTTTTTTATGACCAAAAAATAATAATCTGTGTATCTTCGTGCTTAAGATGGAAGTAGATTTTATTATTGTAGGCAATGGTTTGGCCGGTATCAGTTTTTGTGAACAACTTAGAGCNCATCATAAAACATTTGTGGTTTTTGATAACCATTCTCAACAATCTTCTTTGGTTGCTGGCGGCTTGTATAATCCTGTCGTTTTAAAACGGTTTACACCCGTTTGGAAAAGTAAGGAACAATTACAAATTGCCTTAAAAATGTATCATTCTTTAGAGGATGAATTTAATATAAAAATCGATTATAAAATGCCTGTTCTCAGAAAATTTTCATCCATGGAAGAACAGAATGATTGGTTTATTGCCTCAGATAAACCCATATTATCCGAATATCTTTCAATAAAGATTGTTAAGAATAAAAATCAACATATTAATGCTCCTTTTGGATTTGGAGAAGTTTTGCAAACAGGTAGATTGGATGTTAAAACCTTGATGGATGCTTACAAAGAATATTTGTTAAAACAGGAAAGATTTATTGAAATAGCCTTTGATTATAAAGAATTGGAGATACTTGATAACGGATTTTCTTATCAAGGAATTACAGGTAAAAACATAGTGTTTGCAGAAGGTTACGGCCTTAAAAAAAACAGCTTTTTTAATAATTTACCTCTTGTGGGAACTAAAGGTGAATTATTAGTGATTCATGCACCAGATTTAAACATTGATTTTGTATTGAAAAGTTCCGTTTTTTTAATTCCGTTAGACAACCATTTTTATATCGTTGGGGCAACATACAATTGGGTTAATACCAGTAATGATATTTCTAAAGAGGCTGAAGAAGAGCTTTTAAGTAAATTAAAAACTTTTGTAACCTGTCCTTTTAAAATTATAAATCAGGTTGCAGGTATTAGGCCAACGGTTAAAGACAGACGTCCTTTGGTTGGGCAACATGCTATACATAAGGCTATGTATATCTTAAATGGATTGGGAACCAGAGGTGTTATGATAGGTCCTTATGTTGCTAAACAATTGTTTGATTTTATTGAATATGGAAAACCTTTGGAAAACGACATAGATATTAAACGGTTTCAATAACTATGTATTAGAGGCTTCTTTATCATAATGGATAAATAGGTTAATCCAAATATTTCTTGAAAGCCTCATAATAATGGGCATAAATACCACTAAAACCCCAACAATGGCTATAAAAGTAGTTTTTAAATCGGTGCTAAAAATTACATTTGTAATCACAAAGGTTGCCACAGCAAAAGCTATTCCTAAGGCATAACTAACGTACATAGCGCCATAAAAAAAAGAAGGTTCTAAACGGTATTTTGTATGGCATTTGGAGCAGCGATCGTTAATTTTTAGCGTATTTCCTAAATGATAAGGGTTCTTGTAAGTATACATAGATTCTTCATGGCACTTAGGACAATTCCCAGTTAGCATGCTGTATAATGCAGTTCCTTTTTTAAACATATAATTTAATGTATTTTTGCTTTCGCAATTTACGAGGTAAAAGTAAGTTTAAATTAATAACGCTTTGTAATATTAGTTACATTTTATGATGAACATTCACAATTTATCAATTTCATTCCAAGGAGATTATCTTTTTGAAGACATTACCTTTAAGTTAGATAATGGCGATAGAGTTGGGTTAATTGGTAAAAACGGCGCTGGGAAATCTACCATGCTTAAAATACTATCAAAAGAACTCGAGCCAGATTCTGGTCAGATTGCCACAGATAAAACCCTTAAAATAGGATTTTTAAAACAAGATATTGACTTTGATTATGGTAGAACGGTACTGGAAGAAGCCTATGAAGCTTTTTTTGAAATAAAGCAAATAGAAATAAAAGTTGAAGACATCAATCAGCAACTCGCAGACCGAATCGATTATGAAAGTGAAGCCTATCACCAATTAATGGTGGATGTTAATGAATATCATCATCAGTATGAAATTTTAGGGGGCTATAATTATCAAGGAGAAACCGAAAAAATTCTTCAAGGCTTAGGTTTTCAAAGAGCAGATTTTAACAAACTTACAGAAACCTTTTCTGGTGGTTGGCGTATGCGTATAGAATTAGCAAAGCTCTTGTTGCAAAATAATGATATTTTGTTATTAGATGAGCCAACAAACCATTTAGATATTGAATCCATCATTTGGCTCGAAGGGTTTTTAAACAATTATTCTGGGGCTGTTGTGATAGTCTCTCACGATAAAATGTTTTTAGATAATGTAACCAATAGAACCATTGAAATTTCATTAGGTAGAATTTATGATTACCCTAAACCGTATTCAAAATATTTAGTACTGCGTCAAGAATTGAAAGTTCAACAGTTGGCTTCACAAAAAAATCAGCAAAAGCAAATAGAACAAACCGAGAAGCTTATCGAAAAATTTCGCGCCAAAGCTTCAAAAGCTACCATGGCACAATCTCTCATTAAAAAATTGGATCGTATTGATAGAATTGAAGTTGATGAAGACGATAACAGTGTCATGACGCTTAAGTTTCCTATTTCTATTACACCTGGAAAAGTCATTGTTGAAGCGCATAATATTTCAAAAAATTATGGCGATAATCAAGTTTTAAAACATATTGATATTGTTATTGAACGCGATAGTAAAACAGCCTTTGTGGGGCAAAACGGGCAAGGTAAATCAACGCTTGCCAAAATTATGGTTGGAGACATCAAGTATGATGGCCATTTAAAATTGGGTCATAATGTACAAATAGGCTATTTTGCCCAAAATCAAGCCGAATATTTAGATGGTAATAAAACCGTTTTAGATACCATGATTGATTCGGCCAATGAAACCAACAGGAGTAAGGTAAGAGATATTTTAGGCTCGTTTTTGTTCAGGGGCGATGAGGTTGATAAATATGTTAGAGTTTTATCTGGAGGAGAGAGAAACCGCTTGGCCTTAGCTAAATTATTGCTTCAGCCTTTTAATGTTTTAATCATGGATGAGCCTACCAATCATTTAGACATTAAATCAAAAAAGGTTTTAAAAGAAGCTTTAATAAAATTTGAAGGCACTTTAATTTTAGTGTCCCATGATAGAGATTTTCTTCAAGGATTAACCAATAAAGTGTATGAGTTTAAAGATCATAAGATTAAAGAATATTTAGGAGATATTGACTTTTATTTAGAGCAACGTAACGTTCAAACCCTTAGAGAAGTTGAAAAACGTCAGGTTATTAAAGAAGCCCCAAAGGAAAAAAAGCAACAGTCTTATGAAGATCAAAAAAAAATAAAATCTTTAAACAATAAATTAAGTAACGTAGAAGCTCAAATTAGTCAATTAGAAAAAGAGATTAAAAACATTGATTTTTCACTGGAAATTAATTATGAAGAAGTAACCTCTAAGCCCAATTTTTTTGATAATTATCAAAAAAAGAAAACAACATTGCAAGAATTAATGCAAAAATGGGAAGCTATTCAGATAGCTATAGAAAGTTTTTAAGAGTGTGTTTTTAAGTTTTTTTTAACACAAATCCATTAAACTTAACAATAGCTTTGTAGTCATACTACTTTAACCCATCAACAAATGCGAAAAATAATACTTTCCATTATAGGAATTTTACTTATAGTAATGTCCTTTTTTTTAGCAAAATCTTTAATAGCCAGTAAAAATAAACCCAAACCTGTTCTTGAGAAAGTTATAAAAACAGTATTTGTTGATACCGTAAAAAATGGTCAAATACAAATACAGTTGCCTGCAAATGGTAGTTTGGTAGCTAAACGCCGTGTAGAAATTTACTCTGAAGTACAAGGAATTTTTAAAACAGGAAACGTTTTGTTTAAACCTGGTCAAAGATTCAGTGCAGGGCAAACATTAATTCGTATAGATGCCTCAGAATATTACGCAAGTGTTCAATCTTCAAAAAGTAATTTGTACAATGCCATTGCTGCTATCATGCCAGATTTAAGATTGGATTTTCCTGAGGTTTATCAAAAATGGCAAGACTATCTCAATTCTTTCGATTTAAGTAAATCTACACCAAAATTGCCCGAAATGTCTTCAGAAAAAGAAAATTACTTCATAACAGGGCGAGGTATTGTATCAAATTATTACAATTTAAAAAACCTAGAGCAAAGACTCACTAAATATATCATTACGGCTCCTTTTTCTGGAGTACTAACGGAAGCTTTGGTAACAGAAGGCACTTTAATTAGAAACGGACAAAAGTTGGGAGAGTTTATAGATACTTCAGAATATGAAATGGAAGTAGCCATTAGCAAATCATATGCTAATTTGTTAAAAGTAGGAGAAGAAGTAGCACTAAATAATTTAGATAATACAGGTCATTACGTAGGAACGATTTCCAGGGTAAATGGCAGTGTAGATCAGGCAACCCAAACCATTACAGCCTATATTGATGTTAAAGACCCAAATTTAAAAGAAGGTATTTATTTAGAAGCTCATATAAAAGGAGAAACGGTAGAAGATGCTATTGAAATAGATAGAAATTTAGTGTTGGAAAGTCAGGAAATATTTATAGTAACTAATGAAACATTGGATGCATTACCTGTAAAACCTATTTATTTTTCTGAAACAAAAGTGGTTATTAAAGGCGTTCCTGACGGAACCATTATTCTTAAAAAGGCTGTTCCTGGGTCGTATGCAGGTATGTTGGTTAAACCTTTTAAAGCTAACTAATTTCCCATGAGAAAAGTAATAGCCTATTTTATTAGATACCATGTTGCAGTAAATATTTTTATCATTGCTTTTTTTGCTTTTGGAATTATTGGATTATTGTCATTAAAATCGTCCTTTTTTCCTTTAACAGATTCTAAAATAATCAACATTAATATTGCCTATCCTGGTGCTTCACCACAAGAAATTGAGGAAGGCATTGTTCTTAAAATTGAAGATAATTTAAAAGGATTAAAAGGGGTTGATAGAGTTACGTCGGTATCTAGAGAAAATAGCGGAATCATAACAGTTGAAATTCAAAAAGGAGAAAACATTGATTTCATGCTTCTTGAAGTCAAAAACGCTGTGGACAGAGTACCGTCATTTCCAACAGGCATGGAGCCTTTAATTGTTGCTAAACGAGAAGAAGTCCGGCAAACTATCTCCTTTGCAGTAAATGGAAAAGATGTTCCATTGGCTACCTTAAAACAAATAGCAAGGCAAATTGAAAACGACCTGCGCACTATTGATGGGATTTCTCAAGTAGAATTATCGGGTTACCCAGTTGAAGAAATAGAAATAGCCGTAAATGAAACGAGTCTATTAGCTTATAATCTTACATTTGATGATGTTTCTCAAGCCGTTAGCGCCTCAAATATCTTGGTAACCGGCGGTAATATTAAGACAGATGCTGAAGAATATTTAATAAGAGCCAATAACAGAAATTATTATGGTGATGAGCTCTCAAATATTATTGTAAAAGCTTCAAATGATGGTAAAATTGTAAGGTTAAAGGACGTTGCCATCATTAGAGATCGTTTTGCTGAGACGCCTAATGCAGCTTATTTTAATCAACAGCTTTCAGTAAATATAACCATTACCAGTACTAATAGCGAAGATTTAATTTCTTCGGCAGATCAAGTAAAACAATACATTGAAGCATACAACCAAAAGTATAACAATGTAAGGTTAGATGTTGTTAGAGATTTATCGATCACATTAAACCAGCGTACTGAGTTGCTTACCAAAAATGCTATTGCAGGTATGTTATTGGTATTACTGTTTTTATCACTTTTTTTAAATACCAGAGTGGCTTTTTGGGTCGCTTTTGGGTTGCCTATATCCTTTTTGGGAATGTTTATTTTTGCAGGCCAGTTTGATGTTACCATCAATGTGCTTTCACTCTTTGGGATGATTATCGTGGTAGGTATTCTGGTTGATGATGGTATTGTGGTTGGTGAAAATATTTATCAACACTATGAAAAAGGGAAAAGCCCCATACAAGCTGCTATTGATGGAACTATGGAAGTAATTCCACCAGTTGTTTCTGCCATTATCACCACCTTATTAGCCTTTTCACTGTTTTTGTTTTTAGATAGCAGGATAGGAGAGTTTTTTGGTGAGGTTTCCATCATAGTTATCCTAACGCTTTCCGTATCATTAATAGAAGCACTCATTATATTGCCAGCGCATTTAGCACATTCAAAGGCTTTACATAAAATGGAAGTTGAAAAGCATCCATCAAAAATTAAGCAATTTTTTTCTAAGATGCGTGAAGTAAACAAATTGGGCGATAGGTTTATGCGTTATTTACGCGACAACATGTATACGCCTACATTGGAATTTGTTTTAAAATTTAAAATGCTGGCCTTATCTATCTTCATAGTATTATTAATTTTAACATTCGGGTCAATAGGTGGCGGAATCATAGGTGTAACGCTGTTTCCATCCATTGCAAGTGATACAGTTTCTATAGAGCTAGATATGCCAAACGGAACCAATGTTAAGGTTACAGACTCTATTATATCAATGATTGAAGAGAAGTCATTTATTGTGAACAAAGAATTTACGGAAAAATATTTAAAAGGAACCGATAAAGTGCTTTTTGAGAATACCATATTATCCTTAAATAGTAGCTCAAGTGCACGATTAGAGATTAATTTATTGCCAGGTGAAGAACGTCCAGATGCTATCAACACCTCATTAGTGGCCAACAGATTAAGGGAATTGGTAGGCCCCGTTATTGGTGTAGAGCGATTAATTTTTGGCTCTGGTGGAAATTTTGGAGGAAGCCCGGTTTCTGTATCATTATTAAGCAATAATATTTCTGAATTAAAAGCAGCTAAATTTGAGTTAAAAACGTTTCTTGAAAGTAATCCATTGTTAAAGGATATTGAAGATAATGATCCTGCTGGTATTAAGGAAATACGCTTAGAACTTAAAGAAAACGCTTATCTACTAGGGTTAGATTTAAGAACCGTAATGAGTCAAGTAAGAGCAGGATTTTTTGGTGTTCAGGCACAACGTTTTCAAAGAGGTCAAGACGAGATTAGGGTTTGGGTAAGATACGACAGAAGTAATAGAGAATCTATCAACGATTTAGACAATATGCGTATTGTTACACCAACTGGTGAGCGTGTTAATTTTAAAGATATTGCTACTTATACCATAGAAAGAGGCGATGTTGCCATAAACCATTTAGAAGGTCAAAGAGAGATTCAGGTATCAGCAGATTTAAAGGATCCTAGCAACAGTGCAACAGACATTCTGGACGATATTAGAACCATGTTTATCCCTGAATTACAATCAAAATATCCAACCATTTCCGCTTCTTTTGAAGGACAGAACAGAGAAGCTACAAAATTATCTCGATCTTTAAAAAGTGCTGGTGGCATCATTCTTTTGCTTATTTATATTACCATAGCCTTTACCTTCAGAAGTTATAGTCAACCTTTATTTCTCATTTTATTAGTGCCATTTAGTTTAACCGCTGTGGCTTGGGGTCATTGGTTATTAGGCTTTCCTGTGAATGTCATTTCACTTTTAGGAATTATTGCATTAATTGGTATCATGGTTAATGATGGTTTGGTGTTGATAGGTAAGTTTAATTCAAATTTAAAAGAAGGGATGAAGTTTGAAGAAGCACTTTTAAATGCGGGAAAATCAAGATTTAGGGCCATCTTTTTAACCTCACTTACCACCATAGCAGGGTTAGCACCATTACTGTTGGAAAAAAGTCGTCAGGCGCAATTTTTAAAACCCATGGCAATATCCATTTCATTCGGAATTTTTTATGCAACCATTTTAACCTTATTGCTATTGCCTGTATTATTATCTTTTAGTAACAGTATTAAACAAAATGTAAAATGGTTAGCTACAGGCAATAAAGTCACAAAAGAAGAAGTAGAACGTGCTATTAAAGAACAAATTGAAGAACATGAAAAATAGATGGATGTTTTTAATGGTTATGCTGGGTGTTTGTAATGCAATTGCCCAGCAAAAAATATTAACACCCAATGAGGCTGTTAAGCTGGCATTAGACAATAATTATGGAATTAAACTGGCAAACAACCAACTTGAAGTCGCCAAAAATAACGCAAGTATCTTAAACGCTGGGTATTTGCCAAGCATAACCGGTAATGCAGGAGCTTCTATTGATAAACAAGATTCTGAAGGAGAACTAGCTAATGGAGAAGTAAGAAGTGCTAAAGGTGCAGAAACAAGACGTTATAATGCGTCAATAAATTTAAACTATACCTTGTTTGATGGTTTAGGAAGAAGCTATGATTATAAACAACTTAAAGAACGTTATCAGTTAACCGAGTTACAAGCCAAAGAAACCATTGAAAACACAGTTTTTCAATTATTTAGTATTTATTATGATGTAGCACAGTTAACAGAGAATACACTGGCTTTAGAGCAAACACTTACTATCTCTAATGATAGATTATTACGCGCCAAATACCAGTTTGATTATGGACAAAGCACTAAACTGGGTGTTTTAAATGCAGAGGTTGATATCAATAATGACAGTATTAATTTAATTAATGCAAAACAACAATTAAAAAATTTTAAGCGCGATTTAAATGTAGTTTTAGGCAATGTTATTGCACATGATTTTGATGTAGACACTGCGATAAATTTTGATGTGTTGTTTATTAAAGAAGAACTTTTTGAAAAAGCCAAAACCAGAAATATTGCTTTATTACAAGTTGAAAAAAATATTAATATTAGTCAATTTGATATAAAAACCAATAAAGCACAATTATTTCCAACCATTGGCGTAGTGGGTTCTTATGGATGGAATGAATCTTCAAATAACAGTCCATTAGCTTTTACCCTTCAAAACACAAGTTCAGGTGTTACTGGAGGATTAAATTTAACGTGGAATTTGTTTGATGGTGGAAGCACTATGACTAGAATAAAAAATGCGCAGATTAATTTAGAGAGTCAAAAACTTCAAAAAGAACAATTGCTTGATGATGTTGAAAGAAATTTTTATAATGCTTGGGATGATTATCAAAATAAATATAATATTTATAAAATACAGGAAAACAACATTTTAACCTCGCAAAATAATTTTGATCGTACTCAAGAAAAGTTTAAGTTAGGTCAAGTAAACTCCATTGAATTTAGGCAAGCGCAACTTAATCTATTAAATGCTGAATTAAGCCGAAATCAAGCCAAATATCAAGCTAAATTGGCCGAATTACAAATGCTTCAAATAAGTGGTGAGCTTTTGAATGTTAATTTTTAATGGCTCAAAAAATCAATTTTTTATTAAAATTTTCTTTGTTTGATGTAATTTGTATATGGAGAGCATGTAGTTCATCGACTCTTAAATGTTAAAAAAAGTTGTAGTTCATCGAATAAAATAGTTTTTAATCGTATTTTTAGCTACTTTCGTTAAAGAATTAATCCCAAATTTATTCGATATGAAAATCTTTAACTACATAGCTGTCATATTTTTTGTATCAGCATTTACATTCGCAGGCGTATCTCCTAAAGAAAAAGAAGCATTATTAGCTTTATATAATTCAACCAATGGAAAAGAATGGAATTCTACTTGGGATTTAAATGCCTCTGAAGACACTTGGTATGGTGTGAAAATTGAAAATGGCCAAATTGTAGAGTTAAATCTTCAGTTTAATAATCTTCAAGGAGAATTACCTCAAGAAATCGGTCATTTAACTGCCTTGAAAAAAATCAACTTTGGTTTTAACAAATTAACAGGTTCTTTACCAACCTCTATTGCTAATTTAAAGGAATTGACCTCTTTAGAATTATTTATGAATAGTTTAGAAGGTGTTATACCTTCAGAATTAGGAGCATTGAATAAATTAGAGTATTTAAAACTTTACAGCAATAAATTTACAGGAGAAATACCATCAACTTTAATGGGATTAACAAACCTAAAAGAACTTTTATTAGGAAGTAATTTTTTAACAGGAACCATTCCTTCTCAAATATATGCCTTATCACAATTGAAAAAATTGAGTTTAATGGATAATAAATTGGAAGGAGAAATACCGATAGAATTAGCCCAACTTAAAGATTTAGAAGAATTAATATTATCTAGCAATCAATTAACAGGAGATTTACCGATGGCTTTTATGAATTTAACCAAATTAAACACCATCATGGTGAGTGATAATAAGTTAAACCAAGATTATGTTAGCATATCTGGAAAAAACCCACCAAGCTTAATGCAGCTTCAAATACAAAGCGCCACAGCTACTATGGATTTAGAAAAAGAATAGTTTTGAATTAAGTTAGAGTTTTAGAGTTTACAAATTAATTTTTAACGGGTAACATACTAATATGTTGCCCGTTTTTTGTCTTTTTACACCATAACAAAGTATTGTTGTTATGTTTAGTTATTGGTTTCCTTCGGTTATAAGCTATCTCTTTTATACGTAAATATTTTTTTAATATTCTCATGTTCATTCAAACAAAATAAATTTGTAAGTTAATATAAGTTAAAAATTTTTATTTTATGTATTTCATCGAAAAAATTGGTATTTCATAGGTTTTTTTTATATTTTTGTTTTATAATTATACGAAAACATATCTAGTTTTTAATTATAAAAATATAACCATGAAAAAGTTTACAAATTTAATATGGGTATTTCTTCTAATTTTTGGAAGCGTACATGCTCAGCAAGAAAAAGGAATTATAGGAACTAATAATTGGCTTTATGGTTGGACAGAATTTAAACCTAACTTAGAGAGATATGGTGAGCCTACCCAAATAATAACTGGAAACATTACTACAGACACTAAGCTTTCTAAAAGAGATATTTATTTGTTGATTGGTAATGTGTTTGTTACCAATAAAGCGACACTTACTATAGAACCAGGAACTGTCATTCTCGGTGATTACAAATCTAATGCATCGCTTACCATTGCCAAAGGAGCAAAAATAATTGCCGATGGTTTAGAGACAGACCCTATTGTTTTTACCTCCAATAGTAGTTTAAAAAGATCGGGTGATTGGGGAGGAATTATTATACTTGGTGATGCACCTACCAATAAATTCGGTAATGGTTCTGTCGCTTCATATTATTCAAATCTAAATAAAACAGATTATGTAAACACAAATTATGGTGGAGACAACGTGCAAAATGATGCCGGAATATTAAAGTATGTTAGAATAGAGTTTGCTGGGAAAAGACTTAAAGGTGGTGGTAACTTCAATGGTATACTGTTGGCTTGTGTTGGAAAAAAGACTGTTTTAGAAAACATTATGGTAAGCTACTCCGCTGGAAATTCTCTTGAGGTTATTGGAGGAGAAGTTTTTTTAAGCAAAATAGTTTCTTACAGGTCCAATAGCAATGATTTTAAGTTTAATTATGGTACTCAATCCAGTTTAATTAATTCGCTAGCTGTAAGGTCTCCATATATATCTAATAGTTCGGGTGCAAGATGTATGCAAATTGTTTCGTATGATAAAGAAGAAGAAGTGGATTTTACAAAACCAGAAACTAATGTTGTTGCTAAAAATATAACACTGATCAATCAAAGTGAAAATTTAAATTCCGATATAGAAAAGGGTTTGGTTAAAGAGTCTGTTTATGTAGCAAAAAACACCAACTTAGAGATGAATAAAAGTGTTATTTCAGGTTTCAATCCAGCGGTTATATTCGAAGAAAAAATTATTGTTAACCAAGAAAGTCTAAAGAAAATTGTATTTACAGACATGTATTTTAACAACTGTAACGGAAACATCTTTGTTGAGAATAATTCTAATAATGAGGACTTAGAAAACTGGTACGGCAATTCAGCATTTTTTAATGTGTATTCTAAGAGTTATAATTCTGAAACATTTATTGATTTGAATAACGAGAGTAGACCAGATTTCAGATTAAGAATTAACAAAATAATAGCAACAAACGATCTTGACCCTGATTTAAGAATGGATTGAGCGTAAAAAATTTAATAGTAGTTTAATAAAAACCATAGGTCTTTCTGTTATCATACATGATGTTCTTAAACACTAAAATTTCTTTTGATTTAATAGCAATTATTACAAACGTAATTTTAATTGTAACATAAGGCAGTGGTGTAAAAGCGATAATTGTTTCTAAAGGTTTTTGTTTGACTTAAGAAAAAATATCGTATGAGACATTTTACCGTTTTTAAAATTGCTATTTTTGTAGCATTCCTTTTTTCTCAAATCATAAAGGCTCAAATAGTTATTGGCACACCCAATTTAGGTTTTAGTCAAGCCTGCGCTAGCAGCACTTTCAATACCTATAACGTTACTTTTTCTTTTTCACCAGAAACGGCCTTACTTGCATCAAATCAATTCATTATCGAACTGTCTGATGCCACAGGAAGTTTTGCCAATGCAACTACTATTTATACATCAAATCCCGGAGCAGTAACCGTATCTCCAGCCACATTAAATTTTTCAATTCCAACTACAACAATTGGTGAAAGTTTTAGAATTAGAATTAAAAGTACTGCACCAGTAGCTACAAGTTCTAGTTCTGCAGTTTTTGCGGCCTATTTTAAACTTCAAGACACACCATTTACTATTAATAATTTAATTTCAACCGGAATTTATTGTGCGGGTGGAAGTTATTTGTTAACCATTGATAATCCCGGATTCGGATCTAACGATTCTCCTTTACAGTATCCTTCTCTAACCTTTAATTGGTATAAAGAAACCAGTGCCACAACCTCGGTTTTTGTGTCTAAAGGACCAAGTTTATCCGTTAATGAACCGGGGACTTATTTTGTTGAAACCGATTATGGTTCTTGTACTTCCAATTCATTTTCAAACCGTGTAACCGTAAGTGAATCTAGTTCTGCAACTGCGGCTTCTATAAGCTCTAGTTTAGGTAATCCATATTGTTCAAATGATGGTGAAACTACCTTGAGCACTATCAATGCTTTAGGTTATCAATGGTTTAAAGATGGTGTAGCCATTTCTGGTGCAACAAATCAAATGTATAACACCAACGAATCTGCAAACTTTTCGGTAGCGATCAATTTAGGAGAATGCTCTACAAATGCTTCCATAAATCTTGTAAGTACTGGATTTAACAGCAGCATTGATGTTGAAGACATTAACCAACTTGAATCTGGAGAAACACTTATTGCTACCGTTACAACAGATGCTATGAATCCTGAATTTAAATGGTTTTTAAACGCTATTGAAATATCTAGTGCGACTCAAAATTTTTATGAAATCTCCCAAACAGGTCAGTATAGAGTTGTTATTAATCAAACTACGGGATGCATTGCTTCAAATGAATTTTTATTTACGGTATCTGAGCCATTTCCAGATGTATCAAACATTCCCAATTTAATAAGTCCTAACGGCGATGGAATTAATGATACTTGGGTTATTCCGCAGGCTTACGTCAGTGGAACCAATACGGAAGTAATGATTATTAGTGCACAAGGAAACCTAGTTCTTAAAACCAATGACTATCAAAATAATTGGCCAGAAAATGATTTAGGATTTAAAGATGTAAACCCAGTGTACTACTATATCATAACTACTCAAAACAACAAAACATTAAAAGGGTCCATAACCGTGATAAAATAAATGAAAAAACAGCTCTTACATATGGTGTTATTTTTTTGTTTTATACAGCAGTTCTATTCGCAAGAGAATGGCGTTGTTGCATTAAATTTGCCTGTAAGAAACTCTTTAAAATTTAATAGGTATGTCATTAATCCAACCTTTAGTTTTGTAAGAGAACAAAATAAGTATGTTAGTTTTTCAAACAAAAGGGAATGGGTTCAATTTAATGATGCGCCACAAACCTACTTGTTTAGTTATTCAGGAAGATTTAGTGAAAATACAGGAGTAGGTATTGGGCTATTCCAACAAAACTATGGCGTCTTAACCACTTTTGGAGGTCTTTTGAATTTTGCTTACAATGCCGTGCTGGATAGAGATCAAAATTTAACATTTGGTATGAATCTTGGGTTTTACAAAAGTGGCATTAATGAAGGTAATGTCATCACAAATTTTCCAGATCCTTCTCTAAATAATATCCCATCAAACGCTATTATTACCATAAACCCAGGAATTAATTACGGAACCACCTTTTTAGATTTTGGAGTGTCTTTAAACAATCTGGTTTCTTACAATTTAAATACGAGTAAGATCATTGAAGAAAATCCAGAACAAAGTTTACAAACCCATATCATGTATACTGGCTATCTTGAAAGCCCAGGGTTCTTTGATGAAAGTAAGTTTTCTGGTTTAATTAGGTCAGAATTTAAAAGAGATAAAACCATCATTTCAGGTATTTTAATGCTAAGCATACCTAAAGGCATGTGGGTTCAAGCTGGATATAATTCTCTTTATGGTGCTTCAGGAGGTATTGGCTTTAACATAAGCAATCAAATTGCGATGGAATATAATTACGAAAAGGCTATTGGAGATTTGTCATCCTTTGGAAGTTCGCATGAATTTACTTTAGCTTATAAATTTAAAAAGAATTTCCGATATAATTATAGTGACTATGAAGAAGAGGGCGCGTTAATTCAACCTGCTAAAAAAGGAAATCGTGCGGTTGCAAAAAGAAATAGTAGTGGAAAAACAGACGAATACTTTAGAGCCAATAGAATTGAGAAAGCAAAACAGGTTGCTGAGGAAAAGGCTAGAGTGGAAGAAGTTGCAAGAATTAAGAAAGAACAAGAAGCTATTGCTAGTGCTACTGAAAAAACTCAAACCAATACAGAGGGACAAGAAACCGCTGAAAATAAAGAAGAAGCCAATGCACAAACCAAAGCAGAAGAGGATGCTAGAATAAAACTAGAGCAGGAAAATCTAGCCAAACAAGCTGCTGAAGAAAAAGCTAAAACCGAAACAGCCGAAAGAATCAAATTAGAACAAGTAGCTAAGGCAAAAGCTGAAGAAGAAGCTAAAATAAAGTTAGAACAGGAAAATAAAGCCAAACAAGCTGCAGAAGAAAAAGCCAAAGCAGAGACAGCGGCCAAAATTAAATTAGAGCAAGCAGCTAAGGCCAAAGCTGAAGAAGAAGCTAGAATAAAGTTAGAGCAGGAAAATCAAGCTAAGCAAATTGAAGAAGCACAAGCTAAGACAGACATAGAAAAAACAGCCAATGTTGCAGATAAAGAATCAGAAATTATATCTGAGGAACTTGATGCTGTATTAATTCCTGTTGCAAATGATGAGACTTCTAAGTCAATGGAAAGCCTTACAAAATTAACAGCAGACACAAAAATTGAACAGCAAGATTTGCTTAAAAAGTTAGGCGAAACCATTGTGAATAAAGAAATAGACCTTAAAGATTTAAAAGAAGAAAATGATTTAAGCGAACAGGGAATATACAAAGAGCCTAAACCATTTAAAAGTGTATCTGTAGAAAATGCGGCTTTAGAATCTTTGAAATTAGACATTGAAAGCTCCATAAATGCACAAAACCAAAAAATTTCTCAATTAGAAAGTTTATATTCAGAAAGACTAAAAAATGTTCCTAATAAAAAAGATTCTATTAATTCTTTCTATTTTAATGCCATTGAACGTTTAAAATCAGAACAACAGCAAACTATAAATGATAAAAACAGTTTATTTGAAGCTTTAGAAAATATTCAAGTCGCTACAGAGATTGAGCGAAAACGAAGAATTAAACGAGCGGCTTATGATAATGAAGAGGATAGATATTTAAAAGACAGAGCAACGTTAAACATTATAAAACAGAATACACCAATAAGCCCATTAGCGCTTACAGAGAATGATTTCGATTTTGGAGAAGAGCAAAGTAATATACAAATTGTAAAATCGGTTAATAATGAAGAAAGTGGTTATTACTTGGTTGTTGCTGTGCATACAGATGTTGAAAAACGCGATGAGTTTTTAAGAAAAACAGTATCGGCTGGACAAACAAATATTAACTTTTTCTATGACGTTAACTCTAGTAAATATTTTATTTATTATGAAAAATTTGATGATATTGAAAGTGCTAGTAAAGCTCTGGAATCTAACAAAGCAAACGAACCNTACAATGCTAAAATGTCTATGGTAAAAATTGAAAACTAAACCCATTTAATGCCGCGTTTTTATTAATTTGAAAAGGATATTTTACGCTAAACAACAATACTATATATTTAAGAGTTAATTATATTTTGTATAAAAAATACTTCAATAGTTAAAATCAACATCGTTTAAATGCATTAGTAATACGATAAAAAGCTTAATTTTTGCTTTCTCCTTTTTCTATTTCAAAATAATTCACGATATTTATACCGTTTATTGACATTAAATTTAGACCAAAAGTTTTATCTGAAGTAATTAGATTACAATCGGTTTGTTTATTGTGTTGAAAGTAAGTCATATTTCTTTTTGAAACGCCTCAAAACATAAAAGAAATACAAAATATAGCTATTATGAAGAAACCTACTTTTTTAAAAATTGGAGTTTTAGCATTCATTTTATTATTAGGTTCAAACTCTTTTGCCCAAAATTATGTTCCGTTTACTTCTAGATTTAATCAGGATTTAAAAGGCGATATTGTTTTAATTGGTAATAATATTTTAGGACCAAATAACAATGCGTTCAATAATAATGCTGTATATAACCATAATGTCAATATGGTTTATATTGATATTGATGGAGATCCAACAACCTTTAGCTCTTCAAGTGCAGATTTAGAAATTCAAAACCCTAATTGCTATAGAATTATTCATGCTGGTTTATATTGGGGAGCCGTTACAAATGGTTTGGAATCTATAACCAACATAAAATTTAAAGGACCTACTGGTGGTTACAACGATGTTACGGGAACGGTTATTTTCGATGCAAACGGAACATCGGTTGATGGTGGTAATAGTTTTTCTTATGCTTGTTATGCAGATGTAACGTCTATTGTCACAGGTTTAACCAATGATTTAGGGACTTATACAGTTGCAAACGTATCTTCTGCTCAAGGTGAAACAGGCAGCTTTACACCTTTTAATGGTACTGGTTATTCAGCTGGTTGGTCTCTTTTTATTGTTTATGAAGATCCAACACTACCGGGAAAATCGATCACAAGTTTTGACGGTTTTACCGCTATTAGTGTCGCTGGAGGAAATCCTGCATTAGACATTCCTGTATCTGGATTTAGAACAGTTCCATCACCAACGCCCGTTAGAGCAAATTTTGCATTCGCAACGCTTGAAGGCGATAGTCCAATTTTAGGAGATAGATTGCTGCTTAACGGTGTTGTTTTATCCACCATAGATAGACCCGTTAATAATTTTTTCAATAGTTCTGTAACTCAGCTCAGTGCATTGCCAGTAAATAACAGAAATCCTAATAGTACAAACACGCTTGGGTTTGATACCGGTGTAATGGTGGTTCCAAATCCATCAAATACGGTCATTGCCAATAATGCAACATCGGCAACGGTTAGATTAGAAACAAGCCAGGATACCTATTTTCAATATTTTTTCGCTTTAGCCGTAGATATCATTGAACCAAATATTGTTCTTACCAAAATTGTTGAAGATGTTTTGGGAAATGATATAGGAGGACAATTGGTTGACTTAGGAGACGAGTTATATTATACCATTGGATTTCAAAATACAGGGAATGACGATGCTACAGATTTCACTATCAGAGATATTCTGCCAATAAATGTTGTTTTTAATTATCCTTCCGATATAGGTTTATTACCTCCAGGAGTTTCGGTAGAAAGTTATAACCCATTAACCAGAGAAATTGTATTTAGAATTGAAAATTCAGTGGTTGAAGAAAATGACCCGGTTTTAGAAATTCGTTTTAAAGTGACTGTTGTAAAAACATGTAGTTTATTAAACGATGCCTGCTCAAATATCATTACAAATCAAGCATTTGCAACCTATAAAGGTACATTAAATCCATTGTTTACAATTTCAGACGATCCTAGTTTTAATAGTAATACAGGATGTTTATTAACGCCTGCGGCCACAAATTTTTTAGCAGATATTAATTGTACATTCGAAGAAGATGTTATTTTGTGTGGAGCAAGTGTTGAATTAAGTGCAGGGAATGGGTATGATGCATATTCATGGTCAACAAGTCCATCTGGAACTCCAGTCATAGGAACAACACAAACCATTACAGTTACCAATCCAGGCACTTATTATGTGCACAATACAGCCACAGCACCTTGCCAGTCAATAGATCAAGTGTTTAATGTTATAACCTTTGGGGCAGGTGTAACAAATCCAGTAATTCCTTTTGCCGATGAGGTAGTTACCTGTCCTAATGATGGAAAGCTGTTACCAAACATATTCATCTGTAGTATCAATGATGCCAGATTTATTCAAACAAATATTACCGATGCAACCTCTATAATTTGGGAAAAATTAGATGAAACCAGCTGTTCCGCCGTTGCAGATCAAGATTGTGCCAATGAAAGTCCATCCTGTACTTGGAATCAAGTAGCAACTGGACCAGATTTTTTAGCTGATACCGCAGGACAATATAGACTAACATTAAACTATACTGGTGGATGTTTCAATCAATTCTATTTTAATGTTTACACCAACTTATTAGTTCCTACGGTAACTTCAAGAGATATATTTTGTAGTACGCCCGGAGAGATAACTGTGGGTGGCGTTCCTAGTGGTTATGAGTACAGTATAGATGGTGTAAACTACCAACCAAGCAATGTGTTTTCCATTTCAACACCAAATGTTTACAGTGTTTATGTAAGACAAATTGGAGTATCTCCAAACCCATGTATATTTTCAGTACCAGACGTTCAGATTAGAGAACGAGATTTTACGGTTTCAACAGTTATTATACAACCATATTGCAATAGTGAAAAAGGAAGTGTGAAACTTTCAGCAAACGATGTACGTCCTCAATATTTCTATTCCATTTATCAAGGTGCTACCTTAATAAATAGTGTAGGACCTATTATGGATAGTGATTATACTTTTGCAAACCTTAACCCAGGAATCTATACAGTCAATATATCTACTGAAGATGGGTGTACTTATACCGGAGATATTGAAATTATTGATCCTCCATTATTAACTGTTACGGCTGCTATTACAAAACCATTAACTTGTACAGATGGTGAGATTACGGTTTATCCTGTTGGTGGTACACCACCTTATTTCTATTTTGTAAATAGTGCCACCGTTTTTCAAACCACGCCAATTATTACAGTAACTACAGCAGGCGTTTATAATATTACTGTTGTTGATTCTAACAACTGTTCGGCCGATACAACAATAACCATAAACACTACACCAGCACCAGACTTTAGTATTTCAAAAATAGATATGTTGTGTGCAGATGATGGGAATAACGGAATTATTAATGTTAATGTTACCAATCCTAATGGAAATAGTTTACGATTCAGCATAGATAATGGTGTTACATTTTTTAACGCTCCTGTTTTTTCTGGATTATCTGCAGGAAGTTATGAGGTGGTTGTTGAATATACTTTTGGAACCGATGTTTGTTTAACTGCACCACAAACTATTACTATCACCATTCCTCCAAGCATTGATGGGGTAGCAAATGTAACAGCACCTTATACATGTACAACAACAGGAACAATAACTGTTTCTGGAGTTTCAGGAGGTGTTGCACCATATACCTATAGTATTGATGGAATAAACTATCAGGCAGGACAGGTTTTTACTGGATTGACTAATGGAACTTACGTTATTACCATCATGGACTCAAGCGGTTGTACGTTTATAACGAATTCTGTTACGGTAGATTCATTAAATCCTCCAACAGATTTAACTTTTAACAGTCCAATTCCAACATGCTCTACAAATACTACCTCGGTAACGATTACCGGAACAACAGGTGGTGTTGCTCCTTTGGAATATCAAATCATTGCACCGGCAGCAGCATCAACTCCATATCAAACATCCAATGTTTTTTCAGGGTTATTGCCTGGAACCTATACATTTCAGGTTAAAGATGCCAATGATTGTCTCTATAGTGAATCTTATACCATTGCCCCCATACCAGATATTATTGTAAATACCATTTTAACTAAAGATTTAGACTGTACAGTTTCACCAGATGCCATAATTACAGGAACTATTATAAATGGAACGTCTCCTTTTACGTATGCAGTTTCCATAAATGGAGGTGGTTATACTTCAATAGGATCAACAGGAATTACCTTTAACTACTCTGCTACAGCAGACGGAAATTACCAATTTCAAATAACAGACGCTAACGGATGTATTGCAGAATCTGGTGTTCAAANGGTTAATGCCATTTCTTTACCTGAAATAAGTTCAATAGCCTCTACGCCAAATTTATGTAACGGAGATACTAACGGAGCAATTCAAATAACTATTAATAATACAGTAGGAACACCGCCTTTTATAATTAATGTTAATAATGATACTACAGGAATTGACTATGGAACTCAAACCACAGGCTTACCTTCTGGAAATTACACGGTTACTTTAACCGATGCTAACTCATGTACCGATACAGCAACGATTACCATTGCAGAACCAACGGCTATATCGGTAAATTATCATGCGGTTGATATTACGTGTAGCGCTTTTGGTGTTTCAAAAGGTTCGGTAATTATTGATGGGGTAACAGGAGGAACTGGACCTTATAACTATTTTGTAACGGGAACCAATGGTTATTCTGCTTCAGAACTTAATGTTTCAGGAACTACCTCTACCACTTTTGATGTGGTTGATTTTGGATTGTATCAAATAAATGTGGTGGATGCCAATGGATGTTCTGTGCTTATTCAAGATGTACTAGTGGCATCGCCACCAGATCATTTGCATATCAACGTTTCTTCGCCTCCAGCGGATTGTTCAACTGGTGGTTCTGCCTTAGTACAAGTGGGTTCAGCCCTTATAAGTGCTGGTCCATTTCACTTTGCTATTTATACAGGACTAGGCATGATTTATACGCCTCCTACAGCTTTTCCTTGGCAGGATGAAGATGCTTTTGGAAGTATGCAAACAACATTTAATAATTTATTGCCTGGTGTAACATACACTTTTATTGTGTTTGACGAATCAACAGGTTGCTATTATTTTCAAACGTCAACACTACCAATTCCAACAAATTCAACCTTATTGGCTTCGGCGGTTGTGTCTAACAATATTACTTGTGTTGGCAGTTCTGATGGTAATGTAAGTTTCAATATTACTAGTGTATATCCGGTTTCTACCAATGTTTCTTATGAAATTTTTGACTCTCAGTCTCTCGTTTCTACAGGATTTACTGGAACTGGAGTCGTCCCTGCCAATGGTACATTAACAGTATCAAATTTAGGTACATTACCTTTTGGAAACTACTTTGTTTTAATTAGGGAAGAAGCAGGAGCCACAAATGAGGGTTGTAGTATAGCCACCACAAACTTTAATATTACNGAATCTGCCTTTGATTTAAATATCAATGCAACGGTTGATAAAAANGCTAATTGTAACCCGAGCTCTGGAATTATTACTGCTATAGCCAGTGATGGTACCGCACCTTATTTATATCAAATAACAACCTCTGCAGTGCCACCTTTAGCAACAGATCCGTCATGGGCTTCGGTAAATGTGTTTAATGTAGATGCCAATAGTTATTATGTCCACGTTAAAGATGCCTTTGGTTGTATAAAAACAACNCCTGTTTTGGTTCTACCATCAGATCCTGAACCAGTCATTTCGGCTTCAGTAAATAATCAATGTACCGTAACTGAAGGAAATTTTGAAATTGACNTNACNCTTACAACNTCAGGGATTGCGCCTTATAGTTANAGTATTGATGGCGGCGCATTTCAAACAAGAACAGCACCGTTTACAGTATCAAATTTATCATCTGGAAGTCATACTATTCAAGTACAGGACGCTAATGGTTGTGGAAACTTAGTAACAGTTAATATTGAAGCTCCTATTGCAATAATTCCATCTGTTACAACATTACCAACTTGTAATGATGATGATGGAGAAATAACCATTACAGCTTCTGGAGGTACTGGTTCTTACGCTTATACAATAAGTCCAAGTCCAGTATCGATAAGTTTAAGTGGTAACGTTTTCTCTGGTGTTCCATCAGGAACTTATACGGTTACTATTACAGATACTGTAACGTTATGTTCAGAAGATATCTCCATAGTTTTGCCTTCAGCAATTCCTCCAACAATATCTCTTACTTCTGCAACAGCAGTAACATGTTTTGGTGATAATAATGGTTCCTTTGAAATGAATGTTGGCAATTATTCTGGACCTTATACCTATGAGGTTTTTGATGGTACAGGAACTTCTGTTAACGGTATTGTGATAGGAAATACCACTACAAATCCAGAAATAGTTACTGGTCTTGTAGCCGGAATTTATACCGTTGTTGTTACAGAAACGGCAAGTCCTTTCTGTAGTGCAACTTCAAATACAATTATCATTGATTCTCCTTCGGCGCCATTAACATTGGTTGCCACGGAAACATCTGGTGTAACTTGTGATAACGATAAAGGCACCATTACGGCGATTGCCACTGATGGATGGGGAACTTATGAATACGAACTAACAGGAGCAGCAACCATAGCATATTCTCCAAATGGAACCTTTAGTGACTTATCTGCTGGAACATATACCGTGAATGTTAGAGATGCTGGTGGTTGTATTGCTTCAGAAATGGTAACGTTAGTTATTCCGCTTCCAACAACAGCAACCGTAACTGCAAATACTACGTTATTATCATGTTTTGGAGATACCAATGCCACCATTACAGTAAGTGCAGTTTCTGGAGGACAAGGAAGTAATTATTCCTATACCTTAAATAGAATATTACCAACAGTTAGTGCCTCGGGTCCACAAATATCAAATGTTTTTGATGGATTGGGTGCTGGTACTTATAATGTTGTAGTAACCGATGGCTATAATTGTGCATTTACGTCTCCTAATGTTGTTATAACAGAACCATTACCTATTGAGGCGTTGTTAGTAAAAGAAACATCACAGACTTGTTTAACCGATACCACCTTAAGATTAAGTGCAACTGGAGGTACTGGAACTTATGAGTATAGCAATACCATCAATTTTGCAACCGTTTTAGGCTCTTTTGCATCATCAATAACATTTCAGGTAGCTCCGGGAACTTATACGTATTATGTTAGAGATGCCAATGGTTGTGTGGCTTCGGTGTCCAATCAAATAACCATCGATCCGCTACCAATCTTAACCATTAATTTAGATGTTAACAATGCGACCATTAATTGCGCTGGAGATAGCACAGGTGTTATTGTAGCCGTTGCTCAAGGAGGTATAGGAAATTACATTTATACATTGCAAGATACTCTTGGAAATACCATTCCTGCAACTCAAAATAGTCCAGGTGTATTTACGGATCTTCCTGTTGGAAATTATCAGGTCAGAGTTGATAGTGGCGATTGTTTAACCACATCATCTACCATTTCCATTACAGAGCCAGCTGTACCTTTAACAGCAACTTTTACGGTTACAAATGTTATTTGTAATGGAAGCAATAATGGAATGTTGGAAATTAATGCTTCTGGCGGAACAGGAATTATAAAATATGCCATTTCACCACAAATGAATCAGTTTTTTGAATCGTCTGTCTTTGAAGATCTGGCTCCAGGTACTTATCAGGCTATTGCCCAAGATGAGTTAGGTTGTTTTTTATTGTTAGATGTTACTGTTACAGAACCAACACCAGTTATCTTAAATATTGTTCCAAACTCAATCATTCCTGAACTTTGTGAAGGTGATTTAAATGGTGAATTCAGTATTGATATTTCTGGCGGAAATTTACCTTATAGCGTTAGCTTAGATGATATTAACGGAACTTATACTACAGGAGCAATAACCCAAGCGCAATTTGATTTTACAGGTTTAAGTGGTGGCGATCATGTAGTTTATGTTATTGATAATGAAGGATGTGAGTCTGAATGGAACATTACATTCCCAGAATCGGTATTGATTAATGCCGATGTAGAGATCGTATATTGTACAAATAATACAGATTCATCAAGCAATACAGTTGAAGTTTATGTTGATGATACAACCGTTAACTTTGCAGATATTGATTATGCATTAGATGGCGGCGCTTTTCAGGTAAGTAATGTCTTTACAAATGTAACTTCAGGTAGTCATGTTATTAATGTAAGACATACCGATGCATGCGAAAAGACCATTAATTTTATCGTTGAACACTTTGATCCTTTGCAGTTAGTTGTCAATGATGGTAATATCAATGAAATTTTAGCTACAGCAACTGGAGGTTCAGGTGGTTATCTATTTGAAGTCACAAACCAAACGACATCCATTACAGAACCCTATGGAAACACAAATACCTTTATAATCTACGAATCTGGAAATTATACCGTAACCGTTACTGATAGTAATGGTTGTGTGGCGTCTGCTACTGGATTTTTTGAATATATAGATGTCTGTATTACCAATTATTTTACACCTAATGATGATGGAAATTTAGATGAATGGGGACCAGGCTGTTCTACACAATACAAAGATTTAACCTTTGATATTTTTGATCGATATGGTCGAAAAATAGCAACTCTACGAATTGGCGAAAAATGGGATGGAAAATACAATGGAATTGAATTGCCTACCGGAGATTACTGGTATGTTGTTAGGCTTAACGATAAAAAAGACAGACGAGAATTTGTAGGGCATTTTACGCTCTACAGATAACAAAATTAGAAGTGGAAATTTCTAATAAAAAATAACAAAAATGCGAAAGTTATTCATTTTCATAATACTACTGCTCATAACAAAAAGTTATGGGCAAGAATTAAATTTGCCGGTTTTTACGCAATATTTGGCAGATAATAATTTTGTTGTCTCTCCAACTTATGCAGGAATAGGGGATAATTTAAAAATCAGGGCCAATGGGCTTACGCAATGGGTTGGTATTAAAGGAGCACCAGATAATCAATCTATTTATGGAGATTTTAGAATAGCAGATAGATCGGGTATTGGGTTGTCTTTTTATAATGACCGTAATGGTAACACCATACAAACAGGTGCTAAATTTTCTTTTGCTCATCATTTAATTTTAGATTATTATTCTAAACAATATTTGTCCTTTGGGATTTCATATAACATCAATAATTTTAAAATTGATATTAATAATTTCAACACTACCTTTGAAAATCCAATTATAGATCCTTTCGTTACTGACGATAGATCCACTTCAAACAATAATTTTGATGTAGGTGTTTTGTACAGAAATAAAGGTTTCTTCGTAAGTTTTAATGCCAATAACATTTTAGAGAAAAAAATTGATGAAGCTGTTCGGGTATCTGAACCTAATTTACTTCTTAACTATCAAATATATTCAGGCTACGTGTTCAATGGCCCTAAAAAAAGTGGTTTAGAATTTGAACCTTCCATTTACTATCAATTGTTTAGCAGCGACCGGCGTTCAAGTACGGATATCAATTTTAAATTCAGAAAATACGATAGAAACGAGGATTACTATTGGGCTGGCATTTCATACCGATATCTTAACGATCAATTTTTTAAACCCTTAAACGTTGGTCCAATGGCAGGATTTAAAAAGTCTATCTTTTATTTTGGATATGCTTACCAAATAACCATAAATGATTTATCCAGATTTAATTCTGGAACACATGTTGTAACCATTGGATTGGATTTTCTACAAGGCATAAGCAATTGCGCGTGTACAGAAAGTCCAGTTCATTAGTTTTTTAGTCGCTTTTGGAATGTTTTTATAGGGTATTTTTAAACTTAATGGTCTTTAAATTAGTTTATTAGGTATTTTTAAAATATTTATAAATCTAAAATTTTAACAGTATTTTAACATAAATTCCTTTCAAGCTAGCTCTTGTTTTATACCTTGTCTGCAAAGACAATTTTATGAAAGTTATACAAGTAAAAAGGAAAACAAAAACAGAAAAACGTTACAGTAAAAAAATGGGTGAGTTAACAACCAATGTTACTTACGTCAAAACGTACCTTCTAGGGTTATTACCCATTAAAACACTTCACAAATACCGAGAAACTTATTATGGTCTCGTTAAAGATTGCAAAGATTGCTCTCTAACACGGTAGCATAAGCATCATAATATTTTATTCAAACCATTTACAATTCATTTTAAACCAATAATATGAAAATATTAGTCATTGGTGCTGGTAACATGGGGCTTACCTACGCACAAGGAATGTCTAAATCTAAGCTTCTTAAAAAGAAGAATATTATGATTTTAGATAATTCTGAAGAAAAGCTTCTAGAATTAAATGAGATATCTCATTTTGATACCTATAAACAATTAAAAGACTGTGTTCCTTATGCCGACATTATATTTATTGCAGTAAAACCATTTCACGCAGATGCCTTATTTAAAGAGATAAAACTTTTGGCAAATAAAAATCAAATAATTATCTCAATCATGGCAGGTGTTAACATTAACCTTATAAAAACAATGACAGGTTTGCCAAAAGTGGTAAGAGCCATGCCAAATTTACCGGCAAAAATAGGAAAAGGTTTAACTTCTTATGTTGCCTCAAAAGAAGTTTCAACAGTAGAGCTTTTAACGATTGAAAACTTATTAGAGACTACTGGTAAAGCCATTTTAGTTAGTGACGAAAACTTTATAGATGCTTCCACAGGAATTTCAGGAAGTGGTCCTGCCTATGTTTTTTATTTTATGCAAAGCATGGTGGAAGCTGCCATAGAAATGGGGTTTTCCAAAGACACATCAAAAGTCTTGGTAAGTGAGACTTTTACAGGAGCTATAGAGCTTTTTAATCAGTCAGATCTTTCACTAAATTCTTGGATGAAACAAGTGGCTTCAAAAGGAGGAACCACACAAGCTGCCTTGGATTCCATGGAAGATAATAATGTTAACGAACTCATTAAAGAGGCTGCTTTCGCCGCTTTTAATAGAGCTGTAGAATTAGGAAAATAACATAAAATGTATAAAGAAATAATAGTGGTTAAAGTTGGTACCAATGTCATGACCAACAAAAATAATAGAATTGTTAGGCCCGTTTTAAGAAGTTTGGTTAAGCAAATAGCTGAGTTATATGAAAGAGATATTATTACCATATTGGTGTCTTCGGGTTCTGTTATTGCTGGAAAGGAAGTTTTGGGACGTTCAAAAATAAAAGATAAAACACAAAGAAGACAAGTCTATTCTGCCATTGGGCAGCCAAGAATGATGCGTTTATACTATAATATTTTTCTTGATTATGGTTTAAAATGTGCTCAAGTGTTGCCAACAAAAAGAGATTTTAGTACCGGAATCCATAGAGAGAACATGATTAATTGCTATGAAGGCTTATTATCTGAAGGCGTTATACCCATTTTAAATGAAGATGATGCCGTTTCAGTAACCATGTCTATGTTTTCAGATAATGATGAATTGGCAAGTTTAGTAGCTCAACTCATTAATGCCGATAAACTTATTATTCTAACAGATATTGATGGGTTGTATTCAGGTCATCCAGATTCAAATACCAGCAAGCTTATAGCCGAAGTTGGTTCCAATGAAAATATAGATCAATACATTAAAGAAAGTAAAAAAGGCGAAGCTGAAGGACGCGGCGGAATGGGGTCAAAATTAAATTATGCCAAACAAGCTGCATCCAATAACATTCCTACATTTATTGCCAATGGAAAAACAGATAATACAATCATTGATATCATCGACGGAAAAACCATTGGAACAAAAGTCACTTTATAAATAAAGCCAATATATTTAAAGAAATCTTAAAAAAACTCGTATAATAATGTGATTTCTCATTAATTAAGGGTATTATATTGTCATTTTAGCTTAAATGTGTAATGTTTCTATTTTATGATATATGTCAAGAGCAGTATTTAGAATTTATTAATAAATTTGGGGCTTTATAAAAATGATTCAAATGACAAGTAAATATAGTAAATGGAGCCATCCATACAAACCAGAAAAAAAATACGAAAAGAAAGTTGCTTACTTTAGTATGGAATTTGGAATTCATCAGGCATTAAAAATTTATTCAGGTGGTCTTGGTTTTTTAGCAGGCTCACACATGCGTTCTGCACACGAATTAAAGCAGAATGTTATAGGAATTGGAATGCTTTGGAAATATGGATATTACGACCAATCCAGAAATGATGATCAAACGCTTCGAACCGATTTTATTGAAAAAACATATAACTTTTTAGAAGATACCGGGATAGAGGTTTCGGTTAAATTGCATGACAACCCAGATGTAAAAGTTCGTGCCTACGTATTAAAACCGGAGATTTTTGGCTCAGTGCCCATCTATTTATTAAGTACAGATGTTGAAACTAATGATTATCTATCAAGAACCATTACCAATCATTTGTATGATGCTAATGAAGTTACCAGAGTATCACAAAGTATTGTACTTGGTATTGGAGGCGCTAAAGTAGTTGAAGCTTTAGGAGGTGCCGATATTTATCATTTAAATGAAGGTCATGCTTTGCCCGCTTTTTATTATTTAAAAGACCAAGGCGTTAAAAAACAGCAATTAGCATTTACAACCCATACACCCGAAAAAGCAGGCAATGAAGAACGTGATGGACGCCATTTAAACCGTTTTGGTTTTTTTGGAAGAATGTTATCTGATCAGGAGTTGGAAAAAGAAACGGTTAATGGAGGCATGATTAATTATACGGTTTCGGCTATGCGAATGGCTAGAAAAGCCAATGCAGTTTCAAAATTGCATGCCGTTGTATCTAATAATATGTGGAAAGATTATGATAAGATTTGTAAAATCATTCCCATAACCAATGCTCAAAATCAAAATTTTTGGCAAGATGATATCATCAAAAAAGCCTGGCTAAAAAGAAATGCTTTGGCGTTTAAGAAACGAAAGTTAGAGCTTAAAAAACAATTATTTGATGAGGTTATCAATCAAACTGAAAAATTGTTTGATCCCAATGTTTTAACTTTTGTTTGGGCCAGACGGTTTGCTGGATATAAAAGAGCAGAATTATTATTGCATGATATTGAACGTTTTAAAAGATTGATTTCAAACACCAAATATCCAGTTCAGATTATCTGGGCAGGAAAACCATATCCTATGGATTATTATGCCATTGATATTTTTAATCATTTGGTAAATTACTCAAAAACGTCACCTAACTTGGCTGTTTTAATTGGGTATGAAATGGATTTGTCCAGAAAGCTAAAAGAAGGCTCTGATATATGGTTAAACACACCAAGAATTACACGCGAAGCTTCAGGAACCAGTGGGATGTCTGCCGCAATGAATGGATCTGTAAATGTGTCTATTAATGATGGTTGGATACCAGAATTTCAAAAGCATGGAGATAACTGTTTTGTATTACCAGAATTAGACCATAATCTACCCGTTTGGGAACAAGATAAAATAGATGCTGATAATTTATATGATCTTTTGGAAAATAAAGTAATTCCTATGTATTACGACAATCCAAAAGAATGGCAAAAGATTGTTTTTCAAGGTATTGATGATGTAATTCCTGCGTTTTCAAGTCATAGAATGGCCAATCAATATTATGAAGAATTATATAAATAATAAGTTCAAATAAACTAATAAAGGAAACCGCCTAAAAACTAGGGCGGTTTTTTTGTGGAATCATTAAAATGATAAAGCTTGCTTTAAGTAATTTCGTAACTTTGCAAACATTTATTTTGCCATCTACATGGACTTAAAAGTTAAACAACGACTTGCTTTAGGAACTTTCTTTTTTTTATCTGGACTCAGTTTTGCAACTTGGGCATCCAGAATTCCAACCATTAAAACATTTTTTAATTTAAATGAAGCCGAACTTGGTACCATCCTTTTGGCTATGCCAATAAGTTCGTTAATAGGACTGCCAATTTCTGGATGGTTGGTTTCAAAATTTGATAGTAGAAACCCTTTATTGGTTTCCTTTACATTATTTAATATCTCTTTAATCTGGATTGGTTATGTACAATCTACCTTTGCATTAGTCATTGCTATTAGTTTATTCTCTTTTTTTATGAGAATTTTAAATATAGCCATGAATACTCAGTCTATTATTTTACAACGTAAATTCGAAAAGCGTATCGTAGGGTCATTTCATGGTTTATGGAGTACTGGTGGCTTGATTGGGGTTGCCTTTTCAACGGTTATGGTTAAACTAAATGTTAGCATTGAAAGCCACTTATTGGGGGTTTCTATTTTTACAATGGTTTTAACGTTAGTAGCGTATTTATATACCATTAAAAATGATAAATCGCCAACGGGCAATAAATTAATTTTTGGAAAACCAGATCCCTTTATTTTATATTTAGGAATCATCATTTTTTTAGCTGCTATATGCGAAGGGGGTATGTTTGATTGGAGCGGCGTATTTTTTAAAGAGGTTATTAAAGAAGAAGTTTTTACCTATGGTTATCTGTCTTTTATGGCATGTATGGCCTTATCAAGATTTTATTCAGATAAATTAATACAAGAAATTGGCACTAAAAAAACCTTTGTATTTAGTGCTGTAGTCATTTCTGTTGGAATTTTAGTAGCTGTTATATTTCCTTATTTCTGGACGGCTTTATTAGGGTTTTGTTTGGTAGGTTTTGGAACAGCTGCTATATTTCCAATGACATTTGCATTAGCAGGAACCTCAAAAAAATACTCACCAGGAATGGCTATTTCCATCATCTCAACCTATGGTATTTTAGGCATGTTTATTGGGCCACCCATGATAGGGTATTTAGCGCATGCGTTTGGTTTAAAAAATGCTTTTTTAGTTTTTGTAGTGGTAGGACTTTTAATTATTCCAATATCCCAAATGTTTTTTAGAAGTCAATCTAAAATGTCATAATATTAGTTTTCAACAATTTCAACTTCAAATAACTTATCCCAACGTTTTCCAGTTACAAAAACAGTTTTTGTTTTTGGGTTATAGGCAATGCCATTTAAAACATCTAAACCTTGATGTTGTGTAACGAGCTTTTTTAAAGGAGAAAAGTCAATAACACCAATAACAGCACCGTTTTTTGGGTTAATTATGGCAACTCCGTCTTTTTGATATCTGTTGGCATAAATTTTTCCTTGAATCCATTCCATTTCATTAATCTCTGTAATTTTTCCTTTATTGGTATACACTTGTATATAATCTTGTTCAATGAGTGTTTCAGGGTTTAAAGTCCAAATTTTTTCAGTACCATCACTTTTTAGTATGTTGCTAGAATCATTACACAAACCCCAGCCTTCTTTACTGTTTCCATACTTAAAACTGTTGAGCTTTTTAAAGGTGTTTACATCATAGACAAATCCTGTACCATTTTTCCAGGTTAATTGATATACTTTATTATTTAAAATAGTAAGACCTTCTCCAAAATAATCATCGGCAAGAGGCACATTTTTTAAAACTTCACCAGTTTTATAATTTACTTTTTTAAGTTTAGATTCTTTATATTGACCAGTACTTTCATACAAGGTATCATTAAAAAACTCTAAGCCTTGAGTATAAGACGTTATATCATGAGGATATTCATTAATGATTTTGTAAGTAAAAATTTTAGGCGGTTCACTGTTTAAAATAATCATATTTTGTTGAACAGATTGGTGTTGGTTATTAAAATAAACAGTCGCTTCAACGGTTTGTTTGCCAAGTTTAACATCTAATAATGGTGTAGATTCTTCAATACGTTTTCCGTTTAAAGAATAATAAATGGAATCAATTGAAAAATTTTTAGGATTTTCAATAGATAGGGTTAAGGTTTCATTATTAGAAAAAGTGTTATTTTCTGAATTGGTATTTAGTTTAAAATCACTTTTCTTTTGTCCGTTATTTGAGCCACAACCCATCATTAGTAGACTTAAAAATATGATATTGAAGTGTTTGAAGATATTCATTGTAATTATAAATTTTAAGCAAGGTATTTATTTAAAATCAGTTTAAAAAATCATTGTGAAAATTTTTAAAAGGTTGTATCTTTGCACCCGGCAAGTCCTACACAACCAGCTCCTGTTGAATCCTCCAGGTCGGGAACGAAGCAAAGGTAAATGGTCGTAGCGGTGTGATGTAGGTAGCTTGCCTTTTTTTATGCCTTTTTCTTTCCAAAAAAACAATTACAATAGTAACTTTACATTCTTAACACAATACAAGTATATGTTTGAAGTTGTTTTAATTACCGGCGGTTCTTCTGGAATTGGTAAATCCATTGGTGAATTTTTAATCCAAAAAGGGTATATAGTTTACGGAACTAGCAGAAATCCTGAAAACTATAAGGATAGTAAGTTTCCATTGTTAGCATTGGATGTTAAAGACCATAAATCGATTGAAAACACGGTAAAGTTAATTGTTGAAAATGAAGGACATTTAGATGTTGTAATAAACAATGCTGGTGCTGGAATTACTGGACCTGTTGAAGAAATACCTGAATTTGAGATAAAAGCTAATTTTGAAACTAATTTTTTTGGTCCTATTAATGTCATTAAAGCAGTATTGCCAAAAATGAGACAACAAAAAAAAGGATTGATTATTAATATAACTTCCATTGCAGGTTATATGGGTTTACCTTACAGAGGTATTTACAGTGCCAGTAAAGGCGCATTGGAATTAATTACAGAGGTCTTTAGAATGGAACTTAAAGATTTTAATATTAAAATGACCAACATAGCTCCAGGCGATTTTGCAACCAATATTGCCGCTGGAAGATATCATGCACCACTTTTAGAAGATTCGCCATACAAAAAACCTTATGGAAATACCTTAGAGTTGATGAATACGCATGTTGAAAGTGGTAGTAATCCATTAATGATGGCTCAAGCAGTTTATAAAATCATCAACACCAAAAATCCAAAAGCACATTATAAAGTAGGTGCTTTTATGCAGAAATTTTCTATTGTATTAAAAAGGATGCTTCCAGATAAAGTTTATGAAAAATTATTGCTAAATCATTATAAATTGTAAATTCGCATGCACAAAAGCTAGTGTCTTTGTTTTAAGCTCTTTTTATCTGTAGAAATAAAAAAGCGATAATAATAATCTTACTTGAGACAACGCTAGAGTAACCAAAAAATAATAATTAGAATAAAATAACATACAATGAAATTTTTTATAGACACGGCTAATTTAGGTCAAATAAAAGAAGCTCAAGACCTTGGAGTACTAGATGGTGTAACAACAAACCCATCTTTAATGGCTAAGGAAGGAATTACTGGGCATGATAATATCATGAAACACTATGTTGATATTTGTAATATTGTGGATGGCGATGTAAGTGCTGAAGTAATTGCTACAGATTTTGAAGGTATGATTAGAGAGGGAGAAGCCTTAGCTGAATTGCATGAACAAATTGTGGTTAAATTACCAATGATAAAAGATGGCATTAAAGCCTGTAAATATTTTTCTGAAAAAGGAGTTAAAACCAATGTAACTTTGGTGTTTTCACCTGGACAAGCTCTATTAGCTGCCAAAGCCGGAGCAACGTATGTATCGCCTTTTATTGGAAGATTAGACGATATTTCTACAGACGGTTTAAACTTAATTTCAGAAATTCGTCATATATATGATAATTATGCGTTTGAAACTCAAATTTTAGCAGCTTCTGTGCGTCATACCATGCATGTTATTGATTGTGCAAAATTAGGGGCCGATGTTATGACGGGTCCTTTGAGTGCCATTGAAGGCTTGTTAAATCATCCTTTAACAGATATGGGCTTAGCTAAATTTTTAGAAGATTATAAAAAAGGGAATTAATTATTTTTTTTGATTAAAAAGCTTTTACTCTTGTAACAATTAAAGAATATTATTCAGTTTATTTCAGCTAAATAAATTTGGAAAAAAGCTTTGTTCATTCCAAGGAACAAAGCTTTTTTCTTAATACACGAAATGGCTTACGTCTTACTTCATCACAATAAGCCATAAGTTGTTATTGGTTAATAAGAATTTCATTTTTTTTGTTTGAACCTATATATTTCAAGGCCATAATTTTTTATTTTATCGTTGATGGACATACAAAATTAGACATTTGTACCCCCGTTTTCTTAAGTTCTTCAAAGCCTCCTTCAATATTAACTAAATTATAAAAACCTCGCGCTTTTAAAATAGAGGCTGCTATAACCGATCGGTAACCACCGGCACAATGAATGTAATACGTTTTATTTTTATCAATAATATTAATAGAATCATTAATAAAATCTAAAGGAAAATTCTCAATCCCTTTAATGTTTAAATACATGGATTGATGTTCGCCAGACTTTCTAACGTCCAAAATATTCATGTCTTGCTGGGTTGTTTTATGTACAAATTCATCGGCAGAAATAGACTCTAAAACATCGATATCTTTACCAGCTGCTATCCAACTATCAAAGCCTCCTTTTAAGTAGCCCAGTGTATTATCATAACCAACACGAGATAAGCGAGTTACGGTTTCTTTTTCTTTGCCTTTGGGTGTTACAAGAAGTATAGGTTGTTTTATATCGGTTATGAGAGCGCCAACCCAAGGGGCAAAAGCACCTTGTATGCCAATAAAAATAGCCTTAGGAATGTGTCCTTTAATAAAGTCTTCTTCTGGTCTTACGTCTAACACCAAGGCACTTTCATGATTGGCAATGGCTTCAAATTCTTCAACATCTAAAGGAATGTTTCCTTTTTTTAAAACCACCTCAAATGAATCATACCCCGATTTATTCAACATAGCATTTTTTGCAAAATACTGCGGTGGTGGAGGAATACCATCTAACACCTCTTTTACAAACTCTTCTTTGGTCATATTTTCTCTAAGGGCATAATTGGTTTGTTTTTGTTCACCAAGAATGCCTACGGTATCTTTGCTTAAGTTTTTTCCACAAGCAGAACCCGCACCGTGAGCAGGATAAACAATAACATCATTAGGCAAAGGCATAATTTTATTTCGGAGCGAATCATATAACATGGCCGCAAGATCTTCTTTGGTTAAATCAGATTTTATTGCTAAATCTGGTCTTCCAACATCACCTAGAAATAACGTGTCTCCAGAAAATATGGCATGCTCTTTACCTTCTTCGTCTAATAATAAAAACGTTGTAGATTCTAAAGTGTGTCCAGGGGTATGTAGCACCTTTATTTTGATGTTCCCTAATTCAAAAATTTCATTGTCTTTTGAAATGTAAGCCTCATAATTAGTTTCAGCTCCAGGTCCAAAAACGATGGTAGCACCTGTTTTTTTTGCTAAATCTACATGTCCAGAAACAAAATCGGCATGAAAATGAGTTTCAAAAATATATTTTATTTTTCCATCTTCACGTTCAGCTTTATCAACATATGGCTGGGTTTCTCTTAATGGGTCTATAATGGCTATTTCACCATTAGACTCTATGTAATAAGCTCCTTGGGCTAAACACCCTGTATATATCTGTTCTATTTTCATAAGTCCATCTTTTAAAGTACAAATTTATAAAACCTTCCAACGCACTATGTAATAATTATCACATTTAGGTGTTAAATTCTTTATAAATAATATAAAGAGCCATGATTAATGTAAGCCATCCAAATCCTTTTTTGAGTTTTTTACCACTGATATATTTTGATAAATAGATGCCAATTAAAATGCCCATGATGGTAAAGGCAGAAAAGGATATTAAAAAAAACCAATCTACTTGAATGGTTTGCATGTCTCCACTAAAACCAATTAAAGAATTGATGGTGACAATAATTAACGAAGTACCAACGGCTTTTTTCATGGGTAATTTTGCCCAAAGCACTAAGGCAGGAACATATAAAAATCCGCCTCCAGCTCCAATAAGCCCTGTAATAGTTCCAATAATTAAACCTTGTATAAATGTAAGATAATAAGGTTGTTTAATGTTTAGTAGTTCCTTTTCTTCTTTTTTGGTTCTTATCATAGAAATTGAAGCTAAAAGCATGATAAAAGCAAAAAACATCATGATTCCAATATTTTTTGTTAGAGTAAAGCTTCCAACATTGAAAAAGGTTTCAGGTAGATTAGGTACAAAATACCTTCTTGATAAGTAAACAGCTAAAAAGGAAGGAAAGGAAAATGCTAGGCCTACTTTAAAATCTACAAACCCTTTTCTCATTTTTTGAATGGTGCCAACCAACGAAGATGATCCTACAACAAAAAGAGAATAAGCCGTAGCAATAACAGGATTATAGCCTAAAACATACACCAATAAAGGAACGGTTAAAATAGAACCACCACCACCAACAAGACCTAAAACAAGTCCAACAACCAGAGCACCAATATATCCAAGAATTTGTAAAAGTTCCATTTTAGTGGGGTAGTTTTTCTTTAAGGACACCATATAATAAGGTTCCAAAAAGTGCAGCAATAATGACAATAATCATACTATAAACACCCGTTCCAACCAGAATATACATAGGTCCAGGACATGCTCCAATAAGCGCCCAACCCAATCCAAAGATAATGCCTCCAAAAAGATATCTAATAAACCCATGGTCTTTTTTTGGAACTTCTATTTCATGTCCAAGTAAATTTTTAGTATGTTGGTTTTTAGCTATTTGCAAAAACAGAATTCCCGATAATATGGCCGTACTTATAATGCCATACATATGAAACGATTGAAAACGAAACATTTCATAAATGCGATACCATGAAACCGCTTCAGATTTGAATAGAACAATTCCAAAGAACATGCCTACCAATAAAAATTTTAAATATTTCATCTGTCTATGTTTATTTTTTTATTTGTTAGATGGAATACCCGAATAATCATCCTTAGGTGTATGAACGTAGTTTCCATGGGTGTTTCATCATTTATAAAAGGTAAGGTAAAATAAAATTAGTCATTATAAGACCTCCAATAAAAAAACCAATAACGGCTATTAAAGAAGGTTTTTGTAAGCTGCTTAAACCTGTAATAGCATGACCAGACGTACAACCGCCTGCATAGCGTGTGCCAAAACCAACCAATAAGCCACCAATCACTAAACATAATAAGGCCTGTGAGGACATGATGGCATCAAAACTATATAATTCGTTTGGAACCATAGTTTTCCCTGGATTTTTAAAACCAATTTCATTTAATTCTTGTATTGTTTTATGATTAAGGGTCGTTATAGCATGGTTTGACAAGAAATTTTTGGCTATAAAACCTCCGATAACAGCTCCTAAGACAACTATTAAGTTCCACTTTTTTTCTTTCCAGTCTGATTTAAAGAAATCAATAAATTTACCAGCGCCAGCTATAGAACACATGGTTGCAAGGTTTGATGACATTGCAAATGTTTTTCCAAAATAAAGAAGCATGGCCAGGACCAATGCAATTAAAGGGCCAGATATATACCAAGGCCAAGGGTTTAAAATATATTCCATAGATTGCTTTTGAAATTAAGATTTATAAAGCGTTAAAATTGTAGAACTTCAATTTTATTTCTCATTAATTTTATTTTACTTTCATTTTCCAACTGTTTCAAAATTCTTGAGATAACCACTCTAGAGGTGTGTAAATCATCAGCAATATCGTTGTGCTTGATTTCTAAACTTGTTGAAGCATTCAATTTTACCTTATCAATTAAATACTTAAATACCCGTTCATCCATTTTCATAAAAGCTAAAGTATCAATGGTTTCAAGCATTTCGTTAAAACGGATTTGATAAGCTTCTAAGATGAAATTACGCCAACTTTGGTTGGTGTTAAACCAATGCTGAATTTTGCTAACAGGAATAAGAATTAAGCTAGAATCACTTTCGGCAACGGCTCTGATATTGCTTTTGGATGTTTTTAAACAACAAGTCATGGACATCGCACAGGTGTCGCCAGCTTCAAGAAAGTAAAGTAACAGTTCATCCCCATGAGCATCTTCTCTTAAAATTTTAATGGTGCCAGTGAGTAATAAGGGAATAAAGTTTAAAGATTGATTGATATCTATGATGATATCATCTTTTTTAAATGCTTTAAAAACACCTGATTGGAAAATCTCATTTAAGATGTCGTCGTCAAGGATTTGATTAAATTTTTGTTGTAATAATGAATTTGTCATGCCCAAAAATAATCATTTTATAAATTTGAAATAAATTGTTTGGCAGTAATTTAATAAAAATACTATATTTGCACCCACAAAAAAGGCCTCGTGGCGCAACTGAATAGCGCACTTGATTACGGCTCAAGAGGTTACTGGTTTGAATCCAGTCGAGGTCACTAAATAAAACCCTAAAAGCATTGAAAATCAATGAATTAGGGTTTTTTAGTTTAAGTATTTGTACGATTATTGTATTGTTGTCTTTGTTTTGGTGTTATTTTAACATAATTTCAATAAAAAAATAACATCAATTTATGATTGTGATAAATAGTAAATTACTCCAGCTATTGTAATGACAGCATACGAAACTAAAATTACTGTTATAGTATGAATGTTTGCTCTTATACTTTGAATATCGGAATTAAGTTGTGTTTCAAATAGTAATTCAGCATTATCATCAAAAGCTTTTTTATCTTCATCTGTAGCTTTATTATACCTTTTAATCATCATTTTGGCATAAGCGGTTTGCTTTTTTCTTAAAATAGCTAGTTGCTCCATTTTAATTACTAATTTACTCATGGTTAAATTTATTAGATATTAATTTATAAAAGTGTTTTGTATAAATATAGGCTATCTTATTTATAAACTGTTATATTGATTTATTTTAAGTAAAAAAAAAGTTTGTTTTTTAGGTGCATTTAATACATTTCCTGCATTAAATAAAAAATGGAAGCCAAACTATTAATTTGAAACTTCCATTTAAACAAAATAAAAATAAAAATTGAATACTATTTTTTGAAAACGTCTTTAATGCTAAATTCTAAATTTAATTGACCTAAAAAAATAGGTCGCTCGCCTGTGTTATTGATGCAATATTTATTAATATGATATTCAGTATCTTTTATTAACTCATCTTTTGACTTTTCAAATAAACAAACTACTCTTAACGCCTTGCACACTATTTCAGTTGCTTGTTTTACTGTGATGTCTTCACGTTTTATAAACTCGAGCAATTCAGTATAATTATTAATTTGTATTTCCATTAGCATTTTGCTTCAAGTTCTGCATTTATAGTCTTATCCTCATCGGGACTTATTCCATTGCCTAAATTTATTACAATAGGTGAAAATCCGTTTTCTATTCCTGTGGTTAATTCAGTAGCTTTCAAAGTAGGCAAAACAAATTTTGCCAGTTCTAATAATATTTTTAATCTGTCTTTAGGTTCTAATTCCTTAATATCATTTTGCATCTGCTCTAGATTATTATTAATTAATTGGTTAAAATGTTCCCTTACTTCCATTGTGACTTTATTAGGTTGCCCTTTTGGCCTTCCATTTCTGTTTATAGTTCCTTTAAAGCCGTTCATTGTATTGTATTTTATTGTTATTTACAATATGTATTTTTTTATGCCACTTTGAGTAATCTCTCTTTTTTGCTTTTGCTTTTTTAAAAGTTTATCAATTAAAGCCTTTTGTGTTGGTGTTAAGTATATTTTAGATCTCATGACTTTATACTTTATTCATTTGATATTTTGTATTTAAAAGCCTTGTATTTGGCAAGAGTTTACCGTTTTCAGTTTTAAAACAGTCATGATAATAATTAGGTATTTCGTTTAAAGCTTTGCAAACGGTTAAAAGTGTATCGTGTATTTCGGTTGCGTTTTCAGTTAAATAACTTGTGAAAGCTTCTTTAATTTTATTTGCATCAACGGCAAACAACTCTTTTGAATTATCAAAAAATATAAAGGTCTTATCTTTTATTTTTGAAGCTTCAATAATTTGGTTGTATTCGTCTTCAATTCCTAAAGCCTGTGATGAGAGATAAGCATTTTTAAAGCCTGTACACGCATTTAAATAAGAGTTTAAAGCATCAATATCAAGCGTTTTAATATTGCTCTCTGTGATTGTCTTAACCGTATTAAGTGCGTTGTTTAGTTGCTTTACTGTGGCTTCTGCTTCTGCCTGTGTTAACTTAATTAAATGAGTATTTTGCTCAATTATTAATTTTTCTTTTTTCATGTTTAAAATAATTTAGATTTAATAAAATTTGAAATATTCCTTTTTTCTTTTTTGGCTTGGCTCTTTAATTCTGCAAGTTGAACGGAAGACAAACGAAAACCTATAAACGCATCGCATACGTTTTGACAGTCGTTAAACTGGCTTTGGTTTTTGGTGGTTTTTGTGTTAACTATCATAATATTAGATTTATATATATTAAACGAAATTTTACATTTTTGTTAGCTTTTGAAAAAATAATCTGCTAAATCAAAACCATTATTAAATTCGGTTTGCTCTAATAAATTACTAACTGCTATTTTAAAACCTTTACCGTTCAATTCGATTGACTTATTAAGCCAGTTGTTATATTCGCCCTTATCAGGAAATGCAATAACATTTCTTTTTTTTAGAGGTTCTAAGGTGTCAAATTTAAAATTGCTTTTGCTTCCAGTAGCAAGCCAAATAAAGTCAGACAAAAATATACTCATCACTATTGCTGTTTTTTCGCTCTCAACTATGGCAATATTTTTTTGATAGTCTTCATTTATTAAGTGCAAACCAAATAAGCATTGACTAAGATTAAAATCAGGCTCTTTAATGGCTTTATGTAGCCAGTTAATATGATTGTATGGCTCTTTTATTCTTTTGCCTGTATGCTTATTATAAAGCATAATTTTTGCACCTCTTATTTGTTCTTTATTATCAATTTGCCAAAATACGGTTGCATTATTCCAAAAGTAATTCGTTCCTGTAACATAGTAGTATTGAGTGGCTTTTTGCACCTCATCAAACGAAAAGTTTTTAAGTAGGTACGCTGTTAAATTGTCGTCATGCTTTTGGCTGTCGTATGCACGTATTAAATCGTCCTGTAATTGGTGGCTGTGAAAACTTGGTTTAATTGGTTCGGTTGCTATGGTCTTGACTTCATTTACAAAACTAACCTCATCAGTATTGAAACATTTACTTTCATTATTCAAATAATTTATAGTTGACGTTTTCAAATACCATTCAGAAATAAAGCAACTATTAATATTTTGCTCTAGTATTTGTGACTTTGGTATAAATGAAATAATACCGTTTAAATCGATTAATTTATACGCTTTATTACTTATCTCATCTAAAGCTAAAAACTCAATTAAATACGCTCTTTTGCCCTTTGGTGGATAGGGCGGGCAAAGTGAACCACTTGCGGCGGATTAAAGTGAGCATAGCAAAGTAAGTGCTCAAAATCGATTCATTTGTGGTTAAATTTAGTATTTAT
>Ga0051980_10000135_pt1 | contig 50628 bp, 51 predicted proteins | sample CryGey13umfilter_2_FD_55014 | JGI IMG/M metagenome (GOLD analysis project Ga0051980, IMG submission 55014) | Groundwater microbial communities from aquifer in Utah, USA - Crystal Geyser 4/9/14 3 um filter | ecosystem: Environmental > Aquatic > Deep subsurface > Groundwater | place: USA: Utah...
TACCACTACCAAGGCTGAAGGCAGCAATATGAACCAAAACCAAACCGGACAACCCTTGTGCTCTAAAACCGGACAACTCTATTTGTTGCCAACATCTTCGGGCGCAAGTCGGGGATAACCGCTTCTACCGCACCAAGGTCGCCCCTCTGGTCTGAAAGCGTCTCAAGATGAACTGCATGCCCCCATCCACAGGCTTTCCGTCGCAGATCTCCATAGGCACCCCGAAAACGACTGTGATTTTCTGCATCAATAGCAGTTGGACGCCACAGGGAAACAATATTTCCGAGCACTTCAGTTGCTTTAATTCTGAGCCCAACCACCAAAGGGGAAGTTTGCCCCTGTGGTTGATTTGATCCTAGATGTACAAGCCCAAGACTGTCCCGGGCTATATCGGCAGGGTTCGCTGCAGTTGATCTGAAGTGGGTATTATCTTTTGAAAGCACTTTCCCTGGATCAGCCGAAGACACCCATATTAACTTCTTCCCATTTCCCTTAATTGTTTCATTTCTTTTAAATTTAACCTCAAAAAAACCGCTATCTGAATACTTATCCTGAAAGCCCAATACTCTAGACTCCAGAATTTCCCGTTTTTTTTCGCTAACCGCGTTCTCAAAATCACAAGCGCTAGAATGTACGCTAGCCAATAAACCTGAAAATGTATCATTATCCAGTCTACTCTGAAGTTGGTCGTATCTGATAATCGTGTATACAAAGTTATCATTCGGCGCAATAAAGCATCCTGTTGAAGCTAAAAAATCAGGATCGCTTTCACGCACTGACCTCAGTTTCCAGAGAGCTTCATCGCAGGATGATATGGATGAGCATTTGCAAGCCCACATTCTTACAAACTTACGAGCTAGATTTTCTGATAAAGCACCTTTGGATACTGCATCAACAAAATTCATAATCACGAGTCGCCCTAGTGATGACGTATCTAGAATCGAGGCGAGATGTGTTGGCAAACCGTTAGGCTGCCGAAGAAAGAATTTTCATTTAGGAATTTCGCCATAAATACTCGCGTTTATCAACTGCTAACATAAGGAGAGAGAGGGACAGAGTAAAAGAACCGAAAGTCTTTTTTCAACTTCAGGTGCTAAAAAAATTAGGTGACAGGTCTCGACCTAAGGGATAGTCCTTCGATCTAAATGCAGGACTACAGGTCCAGAAACGGCCCCTGCCGTCGCAGCCAGCGGCGTTGTTCTTTGTAGTCAGGAAACAGCTTGGCCACTTGATCCCAGAAATCACGCGAATGATTGTGATGCATCAGATGGCAAAGCTCATGTACCACGACATAATCGATGACATTCTGCGGCGCCATCACCAATCGCCAGTTGAAATAGATGCGTCCGTCAGAATGACAACTTCCCCAGCGGCTGCGATACGACTTGATACCGATCAGGGTCGGCTGTTGCCCAAATTTTTTGGTCAACAAATCAGCCCGCTCGGTCAGCACAAGCCTCGCCTGCTGCTTGTACCACCTTGTCAGCGCTGCAATCACAGCATCACGCTCGGGCTTGCCGCGCATGCCAAGATGCAACTCCCCGCCTGCTTCATCCAGTCGAGAGCGTGTGGCAAAGTTTAAGTTATATTCCCTGCCTAGATAGGTAATGACATCGCCTTGTGCATAAGAACGGGAAGCCTTGTGATGATGCAGCAAAACAGCATCAGCCAACTTGCGATTGACCCATGCAGCTTTGGCGCGCAACAAGCGTTTAACATACAGGTGTGGCACCAATGGATGCGCTGCCACCAGCACCTTTCCGTCTGGACAGACCTGAATCCCCACGGTTCGCCGGCGGGGGCGACGTTCAATCACATAGGAAAAGCCGCCCTCGGGNGTATCGATGTAATGCGTCACCCGCATTTCATGCGAAAAGACCCTACCCGCGCCACGCCACACGCCCGGCCACGACATCGCCAACAATGACAATCGCCGGGGATGCCGCCTTCAGTTCGCCACTGGCCGCACTCGAAAGATCACCAATACTGGTCGCCTCCTCAGGCAGAGTAGCCGAAGCCATCACGGCCACAGCTGTCTCTCCGCTCAAGCCCGCATCCATCAATCGACGGGCGATCTGTGGCAGATTTTTCGCGCCCATATAAAACACCAGCACGGGAAAGGCCTGCACCAGTGCCGGCCAGTCCACACGACTGTCTTCGCCTGCTTCATGCCCGGTGAGAAAGGCAATGCTGGAATTGACCGAACGATCAGTCACCGGAATGCCGGCCATGGCAGGCGCCGCAACGCCGGAAGTCACCCCGGGAATCACGCGAAAGCGGATGCCCGCAGCAGCCAGCGCGCGGATCTCCTCACCACCGCGACCGAATACGAATGGGTCGCCTCCCTTGAGACGCACCACACGTTTTCCTTCACGCGCCAGTTCGATCAAGGTTTCGCTGATATCGTCCTGACTGGCCGACGGACGACCGCCGCGCTTTCCAGCCGGAATCAGATCGGTGCCGATAGCAGCCAGATTGAGCACCTCGTCGGAGACCAGCGCATCGAATACAATGGCATCGCAATTAACAATCAGCTTGGCTGCAGCCAGGGTAAGAAGATCAGCAGCACCTGGACCTGCACCAACAAGAGCCACCTCGCCGGCAAGAAGCGGGGCGGATAGCTTCACAAGCTCCCCTTCATTCATGCTGACTCCCTGAATCGACCGGCCAGCCATGCGGCAAAACCGGGATGTTCACTCAATACCGGCCCTATACGGACCTCAAGACCGGACGACTTTGCAACTGCTGCCAACGCGTCCATGCTGTGACCCGGAAACAGCAGCACCGGTTGAATCAACACATCTTTGATGTCCTCTGCCTGCCACAGGCGCAGCACCGAAGCCACGTCGCACTGGCCATGCAGGGCGGCAATCGCAGGCAAGGGGAACTTTTTGCTGCGCTCGTATAATTCGGCCATCAGCGCCTCGGCCACATTCAAACGGTATAAAGCAAACATCACCGCCCGCTGCTTCTGCCGTTGCGCCACAGCCATCTCAAGCGCCATCTCAGCCATCGCGGCGGGAAACCCGGCGGGTCCGGCTATCAGCTGCACACCGGATGCCTCTGCCATCGCCGGCACATCCTTCTCCAGATGCTGCCCTTGAGTCAGGAACAGCGGCACCACCTTGGCCCCCTGTGGCAAGGCATCGCCCAGAAACGCAGCCTGAATCTCATCACCAAGGGCTTGTTTCACCCTGAGGCACAAGGACTCGACAGCCTGCCGGTGCACATCGTTGGGGGAACCGTGGGAAAGCAGGATATTCAACTCACACACCCCTTTTCGACTCGGTTTACATCAGAATCCTTGCGGGGTTTATCATTGTTGCGATTGATCAAATTGATAATCACCTTGATGATCGTTTCTTTCTCCACCGGCCTGCTTTCAGCAATCAGCAGCGTCAGCGCCACCAGCGCATTATCGGCAATCCGTTTATCTCCACCACTGTGGTAAAGCAAGCCGTGACCGGCCATGAAACAGAGGAAAATGGCGGCAGCGATTCGTTTGTTGCCGTCGCTGAAAGCATGGTTCTTCACGATGAAATAAAGCAGGTGGGCCGCTTTTTCCTCCACGCTCGGATAAACCTCCTTGCCATCGAAGGTCTGATAGATTGTTCCCAACGCGCTTTTAAAACCCTGATCCTTCTCCAGTCCAAACAGGCCATCGAACTCACCCTTCATGGCAGTCACGATCTGGACTGCCTGATCGTACTCAAGAATAAAATCACCTGTAGCAGTGGTGGTCCATTCTATCTCCAGAGAGCCATGATCGAAGCGATCCAGCGTGGTCAGTGCATAAGCGTAATCGGCGATAACCTTGAGCAGACCTTTCGCCTCATCCTCACCTACGGCCTGATGCGCAAGTGTCTGCTCAATCAGGGCAACGGTATCGCGCAGATCGGAGAGGCGCCTGTTCTGCTCCTGTAATAGCTTTTCATTCAAGGAATAGCCTCGAGTCAGATACTCTTTCAGCACCCGGTTGGCCCACTGGCGAAAGCGCGTGCCCTGCTGTGATTTAACACGATAACCAACGGAGATGATGACATCGAGGTTGAAAAAAACGACCGGCTTATCCGAATTTGCAATATGCATTTTCTGCATATTGCTCTCTCGAACCAGTTCACCTTCCTTGAAAATATTCCCAATATGCCTTGAAATAACCGATTGATCACGGCCAAACAGGGTGACCATCTGGGCCTGCGTTAACCATACGGTGTCCGCCTCCAGCCGCACTTCGGTTACAGCCAGGCCATCTTCCGATTGATAAATCAGTATTTCGCTTTGCTCATTCATACGCGATAACGCCCCACTTCCCGAATCAACATGTCATCCAGCCTATCCGAATCAAAATTCAATACCTTGAGTTGCTTTGATTCCCTGCTCGAAGGCGTGTTTGACCACCTTCATCTCGGTCACCGTGTCGGCAAGCTCGACAATCTCCGGCGCCGCATTGCGTCCGGTCATCAGAATATGCATCCATTTCGGCCTTTCTTCGCGCAGGAAGCCGGCAACCTCCTCACCGGTAATCCAGCCGTAGCCGGTCACATAATTAATCTCATCGAGCACCAGCATGTCGAACTCATGACTACGCAGCTTTTCCTTGCACAAAGCCCATATCTCGCGACTGGTGGCGATATCCTGCTCCGGGTTTTGGGTGTCCCAGGTAAAACCATCGCCCAAGGCATGCCATTCGATATTCTCAAAGCGTTCAGCCGCCTTCTGCTCGCCTGTCTTCCATTTGCCCTTGATGAACTGAATCACGCACACCTTCATGCCCCAGGCCGCAGCGCGGAACACCATACCGAAGGCGGAGGACGACTTGCCCTTACCGTCACCGGTATTGACCACAATCAATCCCTTTCGCTTATCCCGCGCTTTCATCACTTTTCTCCATAGTCCGGGACAAGAACCGATCCCTGTTTGATCACCGTCGCATCGAACAGATGACTCAGGCGCTTGCCTGTAAAAAGCTGCTTTGCCTCACCATATTCGGCACCGCCCCTGCCATCAATCAGAATAAGATGGTCGGCAATCGCCATCGCCTGCTGCAAGTCGTGCAATACAGTAACAATAGCACGCCCCTTGGCTCGCTGTTCTTTCATTATATGGATGCAGTGAATCTGATGTTTCAGATCAAGATGCGAGGTCGGCTCATCAAGCAGCCAGACGGGTGCATCGCGCAAGATGAGTGCCGCAAGCTCCGTGCGTTGACGTTCACCGCTGGACAGCTCGCCCAGTGGTCGCTGCAACAAAGAGACAACATCCATCGCCGCTGCTGACGTCTCGATCTCTCCACCTGCTTCGCCTGCAGCAAGCTCAAGGCGCTGCCTGACCGTCAGACCGAATTCGGTGGGTGGCAACTCGCCCTGCCACGCAATGCTGCGTGAAAGCTCTTTGCGGTCATACGTGGAAAGCGGTCTGCCGAGCAATTCGATGCTTCCATCTGCCGGAATCAATCCTGCCAATGCCAGCAGCAGGCTGGACTTGCCGGCTCCGTTCGGGCCAAGCACCACCACCACGTCACCAGCATTGATCGAACAGCCAAGGCCTGAGAGCAATGTGCGACCACCGCGTGTGACGGTTAGATTTGATAGCTCAAGCAGGCAAGACATTCAGGCACGCCTCAAGAGCAAAAACAGGAACACCGGCACACCGATGATGGCGGTGAGAATACCTACCGGCAGTTCGGCCGGCGCAATCACCGTACGCGCGGCGGAATCAGCCAGCACCAGCAGCAGGCCACCGCCGATGGCCGAGGCAGGCAGCACAGCCCTGTGCAGCGAGCCGAACAAAAGCCGCATTAAATGCGGAATGACCAGACCGACAAAGCCAATGGTTCCAGCAGCAGTCACCGCCAGTGCCGTGACAGCCGAAGCGAGCAACAAGAGGCGCTGGCGCAGGCGCTTCACATCAAGCCCCAGGGCCTCGGCATGCCGTTCTCCAAGCAGCAGTTTATCCAGCGCGCGGGAGAGAATCAGGCCGCAGGCTAAAGCGATGCTCCATGCCAACAGCAGTACAGAGATGGGAAGGTCGGAATGCGACAGATCACCCATCATCCATGCAAAGGCGCGGAACAGGCCCTGCTCGGGAAGCAGGGCGAGCAATAACGCAAGCACAGCGGACCAGAAAGCAGCCAGCACCACACCGGCCAGCAACATGCGATTGGGCCCGAGATGGGCGAAGAACATCACGGCCACGATGCCAATCCATGCGCCGGCAAAGGCTCCGACCGACATCAGCCATGCCGACTCGGGCATGAACATCAGTCCGCTCACCGCCCCTGCCGAGGCCGAACCCGCCACACCGAGCACATAAGGCTCGGCCAGCGGATTGCCCAGTAGCACCTGAAACCATGCACCGGCCAGTGCCAGCAGCCCGCCAACGGCAAAGGCAGTCAGCAGGCGAGGAAAACGCAGGTCCCAAAGTATGGTTTTCTCCAGCGCATCTACCGGAGAAAACGGATTAATCCAATGCTCGCCGACTGTCAGCCCCAGCAACAGGCAGGCCCCGATGGCCAGTGCGAGCAGCGTCCATCGCATCGTCATGCCGCCACCCGCCTGCTTGCGCCTTTTGCATTGAACAACGTAGCCAGCATCTCCGGGCGTACGGCCTTCTCAATCGCATCAGCGAGCAAATCAAGCGAGGCTGTCACGCGCTCCGTCTGATCCACAGGTACGCCATCACCCTGACCCATGGCGGCAAGCCATGCCCGGCGGAATTCCCCACTGGCAAACAGGCCGTGCAGATAGGTTCCCCATACCTGCGCATCGGCAGAGCAGTGCGAAAAGGGAAAAAGCTCTGTATTCGGATGGTGGTCGCCGTAATGAATCTCGTAGCCCTTCACTGGAACCTTCGCAGGCCAGTGCGCCATGGCTTCGACCCGCTTCAGGGTTTTCTGTGTCTGCATGCAGGTGTGCATATCCAGCCAGCCAAGGCCTGGCGCACTTCCGGCACTCTCCACACCATGCTCATCGGTGATGCTGATGCCCAGCATCTGCATGCCGCCGCAGATACCCAGCATGCGGCCTCCGTAGCGTAGATGACTTTTAAGAACCGACACGAAACCTTGCTCGCGAAGCCAACTGAGATCGGATGCGACATGCTTGCTACCGGGCAGTATGACAACATCGGCAGGCTGTAAATCTTCTGCGCGATCCACCAGCCGAAGTGCTACAGACGGGTCGTCGGCCAGAGGATCGAAATCATCCAGATTGCTGGCACAGGGATACGCCACAACAGCGATATTCAGCCGTTCTCTGCTTCCCTCTGTCGCCCCACCCAAGCGGAACGGCATGTCCTCATCAGGTAATTGCAGGGGTAGCCACGGAATCACACCGGCTATCTGTTTATCGCTGTTCTCCTCTAGCCAGATCAGTCCATCATCCAGAAGGCTCAGATAACCGCGAAACCGGTTGATCAGCAAGGCCTGTACGCGAGCCCGTTCTGATTCGGAAAAGATATTCAACGTACCGGTCAGAGAGGCGAACACGCCGCCGCAATCGATATCTCCAACCAGCCACACCGGAATATCAGCCGCCTCGGCAAAACCCATATTGGCGATATCCCCCTGCCGCAGGTTCGGTTCAGCCGGGCTTCCGGCCCCTTCGACAATCACCACATCGTATTGCGCCTGCAAGTGGTTGAACGATTCGAGCACCATATCCAGCCACTGCTCCCGTTTTTCACGAAAGCGGGCCGATTCAAGCCGGCCTAGCACCTGCCCGCGCACCACCAATTGCGATCTGCAATCGGCCTCGGGCTTGAGCAGTACGGGATTCATGTGCACGGTCGGCTCAATGCCGCAAGCAAATGCCTGCAATGCCTGCGCCCGTCCGATCTCACCACCGTCCACGGTAACGGCGGCATTGTTACTCATATTCTGCGGTTTGAAGGGAGCAACAGATACGCCATTGCGTGCCAGAAGTCTGCACAAACCGGCCACCAGCACCGACTTGCCGACCCCGGATGCCGTACCCTGAATCATCAAGGCGGTCATTTTACCCCGCCTTGTGAAAGTGCCTTTTGCAATAGCTCCAACCCGTCGAGCAGGCGTGGACCCGGCCGATGCAGTAGATCGGGATTAATGGAGATAAAGCGCACCTTGTCTTTGCCGATCCAGCCCTCCCAGAAGGTCCGTCGCTGCTCAATGCTGCGTCCCTCAAGGGGCACGACAATCACTTCGGGAGCAGCGCGGAGCACCGATTCCACATTCACATGCGGCGTCTCGATATCAATATCGGCAAACACATTCCTGCCACCGGCCTCGTGAATCAGCTTGCTGATAAAGCTTGGGCCTCCAGCAGTAAGCATCGGATCGGCCCATATCTCGTAAAACACCGGGGTTTCGCTTCGCTTCATGGCACGCACCCTGTCCAGGCGCGCGCGCAGCGAAGCGACAAGTGCCCCGGCCTCCTGCGTGTGTTCGGCAAGTACCCCGAGCCTGATGATGTCGTCGAACACACCCTCGAAGCTGCGCGGATGAGAGACCACAATACTCACCCCCATCCCTTGCAGCGTCTCCACACCTTTCACGCCGGCATCCATAACCACTGCGGCATCAGGATGCAAGCGGAGCGCAGCCTCAACATTGATTCGATCGAAGTTACCGACCCTTGGAAGTTTTCCCGCCGCAACCGGGTAATCGCAATACTCCCCTGCCCCGACTACCTTGCTGCCCGCACCGATGGCATAGAGGATTTCGCAGGCATGCGGTGTCAGGGCAAGGATGCGTTCGGCGGCCAGGGCTGGGCTTGCCAGCAACAGTGCTGCAGCAAAAAGCAGACATCTCACAAGCGTGTACTCATGAGCGTGTAAACAGCAGGCGGAAACGATACGAGCCCCCCTGTACAGGGAAGGGTTCGGCACGGCGAACGGTCGTCAACGCTGCATCATCGAGAATGCTGTAGCCGGAACCGGAAACCAGCTGCATGTCCTCGGCAATGCCTTGTGCATTCAGACGGAAGCTGACATCCACCGCACCCTCAATACCGCGCCGCCGGGCACTGGCCGGATAGTGTTTGAAATGCTCCAGGCGCTGACGCACCGCATGATTACGTTCTTCTTCCTGTGCCTGAGTCGTGGCGTAATCCGCCTCGGCAACTGTTTGCTGTACCGCCGGCCCGGGCTCAGCTACTGCGCCTGAGGATGCAAGTTCGAGTTCCGTGCGTGGGGCTTCAACCGTGACCGGCTCACTGGCCTGCGGCTGTGAGCTTTGTTGCGCAACCGGATGCTCAACACTTTCTGGTATGGAGGGGGCAGACTGTTCAACAGCGACAGTTTCAGGTTTTTTGGAAATCTCCGGCGCGGGTATATCCAGTTGAGCGCCCTGCGCCATAACCGCCGGCAACAGCACCACCTCAACCCCGGAAGCAGGCGCACCAACATCAAACTGCCCCTCGGGAAAGAGGAATAACAGGCATGCCAGCAGCATGGCGTGGGCGGCCACACTGGCAACCGCCCACGGCCATAACGGAGACTGCCTAGAAGCGATAGCTCACTCCGCCCAGTGCGCTTATGGTGGCTGCCGGGTACAGACCGAAAGCCCCGGATGATGGAGAAACAGCACCGGTGGTGATGTACTTCTTATTCGTCAGATTATCCACACGCACAAAAAACTCCGCTCCCTGCCAGCGATAGGATGCCGTGGCATCGAGCAGAAAGTAAGATTTTATACGTGGACGGGTGTTCAGCTGATCGTTGATCATGAAGGACGAACCGACATAGGTCGCATGCAGCCCGGTCGAGATATCCTGTGTCCAGTCGGATTTCACATCCAGCCCCACCCTGTTCTGCGCCACGCCGGGAATCCGGTTGCCGCTGAAAGCACCGCCCTGGAAGGTGGCTCGCACCATCGTGTAGTTGCCGCTCAGCTGCGCTAAATCATGCGCATGCCAGAAACCGGAGAGGGTCAGTACACGATGCATTGTCGGATCAACGTAATTGCTGTTGGTGCCGAAAAATCCGACCGTCGGGTCGAGGTAGATTTCATGCTTCAGCTTTGCCTGCTGATAGGACACCTCCAGCCATGCCGAAGGCTGTGTATAGCGCAGGCTGGCATTATAGTGGCGACCGGTTTGCGGCAGCAGATCGGGGCGGAAACTGGCAACGAACAGCGGCGGCAGGTACTCGGTACGCTCATCCAGCCGCGGGAAACGAATCGATTTGTTGTGATTCAGACGCAAGCGGAAATCACCGAAGGCCAGCGAAGCACCGACATCGTATGCGGACAGGCGATTCGAAATGGCGCTGCTGCCATCGCTCAACGCATCCTTCACCCTTTCTGTGCGGTAGCCACCGGAAACCACATATGCGGAATCGCGGTCCGAAAGGCTCAACTGGGTGTAATAGCCGTCGCGGTTACGCTTGCTGTCCAGCCCTGTCACCGTGCCCTTCACCTTGTCAATGTCGGCCCCCGCAATCACCTGTGTCTTCACTTCACCATACGTCTGCTCAACAACTGCCTTCGGACGCGTGGACACGGTGCGCAGTACACTGGTCGAATCGAACGGAAACGCACCACCGAAATGGGCGAATGAATTCCGCTTGCGGTATGAAACCGGCAGGTCGAATTCAACCGGGCCGATGGATGCCAGCAGGCCCGAATCAATAAAATTATCAATCGTGGAGCCATGATTCTGTAGCTGCAAGCTCTGCCGCGGATTGGCATCCACTTGCGCCTGCGTCAGGCCGCCCGGCAGGCCGAAGCGATCTTTATGATGGTTGCCGCTGCCATACCACATGATGCTATCGGTAAGGTCGCCCTCAAAGCGGCCGCCAATATCAAAGCGCTCCAGCAGGCTGTTATCGCGATAGCCCTTGTTCTTGTCGCCGGAAACGTTCGCACCAAGACGAAGCCTGCCGGTATCGATGCCGTATCGCGCCATGCCGTTCTGTTTGCCGAAGCTGCCGCCGGCCAAGCGCACTTCCCCGCCGGATTGCGGCACGCGGGTGATAAGATTGATCACGCCACCGACCGCGCCATCGCCATATAGTACCGAACCGCCGCCATGCACGATTTCGATGCGTTCGATCTGATCGAGCGGAATCTGTGTCCAGTCCGCTTCTGCCAGATCGGGATTACTGATGCGACGACCATCAATCAGCACCACCTTGTTTGATGCCGCCGAGTCGCCGAAGCCTCCCAGATCAATAACCGCCTTGGCGCCGGTGCCTGATGTATCGCGCACCGTGATGCCGGCCGAGCCCTTGAACAGGTCGGCGACATTGGCTGCATGCGATGCCTCGATATCCGCCCGGCTTATAATAGTAACCGGCTTGTTTGATTGAATTGCCGGCGCTTCGACGCGCCCGCTGGTGACATTGATTTCTCCCAGATTCTGGGTTTGTGCCAGCGCTGCATGTGGCATCGCTGTTAATGGAAGAGTTGCCAGCATCACAGCCAGCCAACCCATATGTTTTTTCTGCAAGTTATTCTCCTTCGCACCCGCCGTGCGTCTCATAGTGTGACGGTATGTGTCTGGAGTTGATTGTGATCGGAGGGGCATTTATGTATCGAAGAAAGCGCCCGTACCGGCCGCATCTCACCCCGAGACACAAAATCCGCTTTTGCTTGGGGCCGGTCTCCTGGCTTGCCTTCATCCTCCTTCACACCTTGCCTTCCCAGTTTCCCAGTGGCTTTTGCATGAATTCGTCAGGCCTACAGTAGCGGGGGCTGCGCCGGAATTGGTATCGCTTGTGTGATACAAACAACCTTACCGGACTTCCCGTTTCACTTCCTCACCAGCTTGTTATCTCAACAATCAGTTCGGAAGAACCCAAAGCACGCGAAGTATAGCGCGCAGCATCAGCCTTACCAGCGCGGCAAAAAAGGCCGGCGATTCCTGATGAACTGCCGGCCTTTATGGGTTTATTCCTTTTCCGGATGTTTCCGCTTGTGTCAGTTCCCTGAGATGGCTGAATATTCAGCTTGTACGACTTGTCCTGCATCCATCACCCGGACCAGCATTTCCAGACGTGCCGAAAGCTCGTCAAACTTAGCCTTCCGCGAACTGAATTCAGATCGCATTTCATCAACTTCCGCAAGGAGTTTTCGATTCTCCGCAACAAGGGATGCCATCTTCTTACTGGCCTCATCCATGCGCGCATGCACATCATTTATTTCGAGCTGTTGCACCTTCATCGCTCTGGCAACTTCAGAAGAGCGCAGACCAACGGCAATATTCACCATCCGGATATCGCCTCGGGTAACAACCGCATCATCACTCCACACGACGCCAACAATCTGCGCCAGACGATCAGGCGTAATTTTGATATGTGGGCTTATCGCAATGCCGACGCCATCGTTCAGACCGCTTGGCAGGATATAGTCACCCTTTTGTACGCCACCCCTCACCTTGACCAGCGTCTGCCCCATGAAAGCAACCTTTTCGTAAAGCTTCTGTTTATCCGATGCAGGCATATTCCCCAGCACAATCGGCTTGAATGAGGTTACGAGGACATGATCGGCAGCATCGGTCTTTTTGGAAACCTTGCCCCCCTTCACACCAACGATCTCTGCCACATTGATCTCTTCCTTCGGGTCACTGCGTTCCAACCACTCGGCATAATCACCTGCACCTGAGGCATAGGTCACACCACCGGCAACACCAGTTAGCGCCTGAGCTTCAAGCTTGAACCCAACCGGGTTGAAGATAGCGCTCCAGACCCTCTGCTGACTCTGGTTCGCAGCCTTAGACGCCGCTCCAACCTTGGAGGCAAAATCTGCGGCGATGTCCAGATCGATGCCGATATCCGGTGCATTGAAGGCAAAATCAACGGGTGACTTATTAACCAATAGTGACCCCGGATTAAAATTCAGTGTGGGCCAGGTGCCCCCATCAAGTCCCATATCCAACTCAATCCCTAAAAACCCAATGCACACCTGATTCGGTAACGTCGACTCATCTCCTTCACAGTGAGTGTTTGCATACGGAGTAGGAAAACTTCCTCCATTGAGTGAAGCACTTGGCGGAGTCCAGGTTAACCAATCATTATTCGTCGTCGGAACGATCATATTGGTCATATCAAATTTTATCATGCTGAACGGATTAATCGCTGCCAATTCGACGACACTGCTGGCGATGGAGTTGGTGATCTCGGAAATATCGTATAATGAAACACCCTCAATACGCCCGACCATCTCGCTTTCACCAGCATTGTTCTTTGAATAGAAGGTAACAAAATGATCATCGCTGTTCAGCCGATTAAGCGGTGAAAAAGCAGAGCTTAAAAAATCGGTATTGTGATTATTCAGGATAATTGCCAGACCCGCAGAGTTGTGCCGGGTAATGTCGTTGTCATCCAGCGTGGCCCGCGTGTTCTCGATGATAGCCACATGATGCTCGGGCTGTGTGTGGGTTGTGCCAAAGACGTCCACAATCGGCCCGGGCACATTCGCCTTGATGTATAATTTGGCCGACCCCGGGCTCGCTGTTCCAATACCCACATGACCGTTATCAAAAATGCTCCCGCCTTCAAACTCAGAACCATTCCACCTCGGCACAAAGTTAAAAACATTGCTGCCAAGCCTGGCAATGTTCAAAGGGATTTGGGCATCCTGCACAGTGTCCGTCAATTCAACGAAGCTGGTTGTTTTGCTGTGATGGATTGATGGATTGATTGCATGAGCGGCAACTACAAAGGCCACATCTGCCGGTGTTGAGGCACCAATCTGATCGGTCGTCACTCCATGCGGGTTGTTTGTGTTCCCCACATGGGCAAGTAAATCACCAGCTGCAGCCGCACCGATCTGTGCACTCGACACCCCATGCGGATTACCCCTGTTGCCGGTATGATTCTCCAGGTCTATTGCACGCGCGGCACCAACGGTAAGATCGTAGCTTGCAACAGCAGGTGTTGATTTGTTGTGATGGTCGTCTTTCGACACGGTTAACAGGTATTCGCCGGCCAGCAAGCCTGGTGGAAGTGAAGCTTGAATCAGCGAAGGGGTCGATAGGGATACTACCAGTTGGTAGGCTCCCAGCATTACCCTGAGCTTATCCTCGCCGCCCAGATTGCTGCCGTAAATCTGGATTTCATAATCATTGATAAAACTCACCTGACTGATCAAGGCCTGGTCATCGTTTTTGCTGTCCTTCCCCTTGTCAGCATAGGCAGGAACAGAGAAAAGTATAAGCATCAGAAATAGCGAGCCACATACCGAAAGGTGTTTAATAATCCCCATATTCATTTCTCCCTCTACTCTTGTGTATCGCGCTTCTCATGCGCGCCAGACCACATCAAACTGTTTAAATCCTACGCTTGCTCTACAAACACATGTAATTGCCATCGGTCAGTAATTTGACTAACCAAAGTTAGTCATTACGCTGACGGGATAGGGAAAGGAGGAGGGTTTGTCTTGGTCATACTTCTAGCCGACGATCACGGACTGTTCCGCGAAAGCATCAAGCGCTGGCTTGAAGAGCAGGATGATGCATACCGCATCGAGACTGCAGCCAGCCATGCGGAGATATACGCCGTACTCAATTCCGGCCTCAAACCTGAGCTGATGGTACTTGATCTGTGCATGCCCGGCATGAACGGGGCACAAAGCATTCGCGACCTGCACGCGCAGTGGCCGGTCACTCCGATTCTGATTATCTCGGCCAACGACGACCCACTGGTGATCCGCGATGTTATCGAGGCCGGCGCATCCGGCTTTGTCTCGAAATCAGGAAATGGCGAAGAAATGCTCGAAGCCATCCGGCAGACACTGGCCGGTAGAACACACATCCCCTCTGGCGTGATGTCGGATGCAAGCCCCCGCTTCTCTGAAAAGCAGATGAAAATCCTTCGCCTGCTGGCCGATGGCTGCAGCAACAGGGACATTGCCGAGAAAGCCTATTTAACAGAAGGCACGGTCAAGCAATATGTCAGTGAAATCCTGTCCAAGCTGGGCGTGGATAACCGGGTCCAGGCCGGCCTTCGCGCCCGCGAAATTCTCGGCCTGAATAAATAGAAAATCAGACCCTAGGCTGCCGCCTGGGATAACTCTGCCAGCACCCGCTTCAACTCATCGTCCTGCACCGGCTTCTGCAGCCAGCAACAACCTGTCTGATCCACCTGCTTCTGCACCTCGGGATGCACATCACCGCTGATAATCACCGCAGGAACCGCCACGCCGAAATGCGCCTGCACAGCTGAAACCACCTCCAGACCTGTATGCCCACCGCGCAGGCGATAATCGGAGATCAGCACATCAGGGCGCGGGTACTCATGCGTCGTCAGTTCAGCAAGCAGTTCGGCCCCACTTTCAGCAAGCAACACCTCGCAGCCCCAACTGCGCAGCAACTCGCGCATGCCCTGCAAAATGGCACGATCATCATCCACCACCACAAGAAACAGCCCGGACACATCGGCGGCATCGAATAGCTCCTCCACATCCCCCGGCTGACATTGCTCCGCCACAGCGCATAGCGGCACAGCCACGGAAAAACACGATCCCCGGCCAAGCCTGCTGCGTACTGCAATCCGGTGTCCCAACATCTTGCTTACTCGCCGAACAATGGCCAGGCCCAGTCCCAATCCCTTTTCACGATCCCGCTCAGGATTGTCGATCTGATAAAACTCATCGAAAATATAGGGCAACTGTTCCTTGGCAATACCCGGTCCTGTGTCATACACCTCGATACAAGCCCAGCCATCACGCATGCGTGTGCTGACCAGCACCCCACCACTTTCGGTATGCCGAATGGCATTGGAAAGAAGATTGCGCAGAATGCGCTTGAGCAGCACCGGATCGGTATCCACACATCCCTTGCGTGGCAACCGGACCCGCATATCCAGCCCCTTCTCATCGGCCAGCGGGCGCATTTCATCCGTACAATCCCGCAGCAGCGGCGCCAGCGGCACAATGCGAGGTTCGGGCGTAACCTTTCCTGTATCAAAGCGGGCAATATCCATCAATTCACCCAGCATTTCCCCCAGAGCCTGACTTGAATGACTCGCCAGTCCGAGTAGTCGCTGCTCGTCTTCATGCTCAAGCCGGGCTTTCAAACTGGAGTGGAACAAATCCAGCGCATGCAAGGGCTGGCGCAAATCGTGGCTGACCGCTGCCAGAAAACGCGACTTATCGAGATTGGCCCGCTCGGACTCCTCACGTTTTTCCTGCACATCAGCTAGCAATACCTCACGCTCGAAGCGCCGCGCAATGCTCTCCTGAATGGTGCGGAAAAGGTTGACTGCATACATCGTATTGGGAAGCAGGAAAACAATCCCGAGGATACCGATCAGGGTCAGGCTTCCGCCTTCGACAAGAAAGCGCAGTGCAAGCATCCCGCCTGCCGGATAGGCATAGGCGATAAATGAAGGAACAAATGGCGCATGTGAGCCGATACATGCGGCGATCATGCCAAACAGAACCAGACTGACGATCATGGTGTCACTCAAGGAAGCTGTATCCATGGCCAGCCACGCAAGACTGCCCCACAACACGCCACTGATCCCAGCACCCACTGTATAGGCCCAGGCCCAATGACGAACCCGCATGCCTGTGCCCGACCGACGGGTGGAAAAATAAACCTTGGCCAGTATTCCCCTGATCAGTGCCAGCAGCAAATGCAGACCAACCCACTGCGCAAGCAGACTATGGGAAACTGTTGCCCATAGCATGGCTGCTGTGACAAAAGCGACAAAAACGCCGCCACCAAGCACAACAGGCGTATGCCCGTACAGAATGTGAATGCGCTCGGCAAAAACCCGTTCGTCGAGCGAGTCGCTTCCCGAGTATTCGGAAGCTTTTTTGGATTGATGCAAGGAAGTCTCGATCTGCCCCATGCCGCCATGGTGGCGGATGCAGCCCGGCCTTTCCAGTCCGGAATGGTCGCCTAAGGCAAATCGCTCAGTGGCGCACCAGCCAGACGATGATCCAACCGATAGCCACGGCGGTGATGCCCATAACGCGCAACACCTGCACCGGAATCTCCGGAATCTGGCGCATCATCTCGCTCATCTTGCCGGGAAAAATGGCATAGGCGATACCCTCAAGAACCAGCACCAGCCCCAATGCGGCCCACAGATCGCTCATGCAATCGCCCCGCCAGCCAATTTGGTTTACTTACCCGACTGATTGAAAAAGCGGAAAAACTCCGAATCGGGTGAGATCACCATGGTCGTACCGGCGCCAATGGCGGCCTTGTAGGCATCCAGTGAACGCAGGAAGGCATAGAAAGCCGGATCCTTGGTATGCGCCTTGGCATAAATCTGCGTCGACTCGGCATCGGCCCTGCCGCGGATAATCTGGGAATTCTTGTAGGCATCGGCAATCAGCACCTTGCGGGTCTTCTCAGCCTCGGCGCGAATCTCCTTGGCAGCCTCTTCACCCTCGGAACGGTATTCCTTGGCAATACGGTTACGCTCGGCCTTCATGCGCTGAAACACCGCCTCGCTGTTCTCCAGCGGCAGGTCGGCACGCTTGATACGCACATCGCTGATTTTCACACCCAGATCATGGGCGCTGGCATCCGCCTTATCGCGAATATCGGTCATCAACTTGACGCGCAAGGTGGCATCCTCACCACCGGACACGATTTCAGCCAGAGTATGCTGACCCAGCACCTCGCGCATCTTACCGCGCACCATGTCTTCCATACGTGCAGCCACACCGGCTTCGGTACGCGCCACCTGATACACCTTCAGTGGATCAACAATGCTCCAGCGGGTATAGGCATCAACCAGGATCGACTTCTTGTCCATGGTGATCACTTCATTCGGCGGCGCATCCTGCACCAGCAAACGATTTTCGAAACGCGTCAGGGACTGCCAAGGCAGTTTGAAATGCAGGCCTGGCTCTTCAACCACAACCTTCGGATTACCGAACTGCAGCACCAGCACCTGTTCACGCTGATCAACGATAAAGGCACACATATTGGTCAGCAGAGCGCCGCCCAGCAGGATAACAACAACCATCAATTGCTTTGCGTTCATTACTTCACCTCCACCTTGCCGCTCATTCGATCCAACGGCAGATAAGGCAGCACGCGCTCGGCCACCGATTTATCGACAATCACCTTGTCCGCTTTGCTAAGCACTTCCTGCATGGTGTCCAGATACAGACGCTTGCGCGTCACATCGGGTGCCACACGATAGGCGGCCAGCACGCTCTCGAACCCCGTGGCCTCACCAGTAGCGCGATCAATGACCTCTTTCTCATAACCCTGCGCATCAAGCACCATCTTCTTGGCCTCACCACGCGCCTTCGGAATAATATCGTTGGCATAGGCCTGTGCCTCGTTCTTGGCACGTTCGCGATCCTCGCGTGCCGAAGCCACATCCTTGAATTCCTTGATCACCCGCTCCGGCGGCTGCACGTCCTGCAGCTTAACGGTGGTGACCAGAATACCGGATTCGTAGCCATCCAGAATCGACTGAATCAGCGTCTCAACCTCGACTTCAACCTCGGCCTTCTTGGTGGTCAGCACATCGTCGATCATGGTGCGGCCGATCACTTCACGAATAGCTGATTCAGCGGCATCACGCACCGTGGTCGTAGGATGAGCAATGCGGAACAGATAGTTGCTCGGGCTCTTGATCTTGTATTGCACCGTGAAGGAAATCTCCACGATATTCTCGTCGCGGGTCAGCATCAGGGCTTCCTGCGATATCTTGCGGTTCTGCCCGTCGGCAATCGTACGGAAACCGATTTCCAGTCGTTGCACACGGGTCACCGGAACCTTCTCCACAGTTTCCACCGGATACGGCAGATGCCAGTTCAGGCCCGGGCCCTTGGTGGCGATATGCTGACCAAAGCGCAGCACCACGGCTTCCTCATCGGCTGCAACGACGTACACACCGGAGCCAAACCACAACAGAAGCAGTACGACAAGCCCGCCAAGAATGGCGCCCTTGCCCAAATCGCCGGGAGAGCCGGAACCACCCTTGCCGCCACCGAACATCTTGGAGAATTTCTCCTGCAGACGCTTGATCACTTCTTCAAGGTCCGGCTGCTGCTGGTTTGGCCTGTTTCCCCAGGGATTGTTAGGCTGATTCTGATCGTTCCAGGGCATGTTGCCTCCGTAATAGTTTATCCGGTCACTGTTAATTCGAGCGGGGCAGTTTAACACCGCCTCAAGACGATGCACCCCCCAATCGAAAATGGTTATCGCGATACAAACATATCGGCCGCCCCAATACCATCGCGCATCACTATCCGCACTGCTACCATACGGCCATGTTGCCGATTTTAACTGCACGCCGAATCAAGGGCTGCTGATCCCATGCCTGCCCTGTTCCGCTGGATATTCCTCGGCTGCCTTGGTCGCATTGCCGCAACGCTGGCAACACTCATCGCCATTTTTCTTATTGCCGAAGCCTTCGACAAGGCACGCTATCTCGGCCACGGCATCGACGGCGCCATGCTTATCGAATACCTGATTCTCAAAATCCCCTTCATGATCAGCGAATTCATGCCGGTGGTTGTCCTGCTTGCTACCAGCATCCTGCTCATTGAACTATCGCGTCATCAGGAACTGGTCGCCATGCGAGCCGCCGGTCTCGGGGTGAACAAGGTCGTTGTCCCCTTGATCACGGCTTCCGCCATCGTTGCTCTTGGCACCTTTATCGTCAGCGAGTGGGTCACACCGGCAACCAATCAACGACTGGACAAGATCGAGCGCGTCAATATTCATCATCTGGCCGATACCACGCAGGGCGTTCAATGGCTCAAGGACGGTCAACGCTTCTTTCGTCTGCAGACGCTGGGGAATGAGATGTTCCAGCTCACCATGCTCAGGACCGATGCGCAGGGACACTGGCTGGAACGTGTGCAGGCCGACCGGGCGCATTATCAGAATGGCAGCTGGCAGATGGATAACGTTTATATCAGCAAACCTGACGGAAATGATATGAGCCTCAGTCAGCAGGAGCACATGAGCCTTGCCGCATCCGTCGGCCCGCATACCGCCGACCCGCCGGATCCGCGCCATATGCATTTCTTTGAACTGATGAAGTATGCACACGATCTGGAACGTGCCGGCCTGGCTGCTGCCGGTTTTCGCTTCACCCTGCACCGCAAGCTGGCAGTACCGCTTTCCTGTCTGATTATGGTGTTGCTTTCCGTCGCCCTGTGTATGCATATGGGCGGGAGACTGGGTACAGCTTCATGGGGCATCATCGCCGCCATCGGCCTCGGTCTGGGTTCCTATGTCATGGGGACGGCCACCCAACTGCTGACCATGGCCGATTATCTGCCGCCGGGCTTTTCCGCCTGGCTACCGAACATGCTGACCCTCGGCTTCGCCGGCTTTCTACTGCTGCACCGCGAGGGCTACTGACCGCAAACAGGGGGGACTGGTGCAAGATTCAAGACCTGACCCCAACGACCTATCAAAACGATACATATGCGGTGAACTTATCTCCGATTTCCCAAGTCTTTTTGTCTTCATTCCAGACCTTCTGAACAGCATGAACCGTTTTTGCCATTTCATCCACTGTAAAAAGTACATAGCTTATTTCCCCAACGGGTGATCTCCTGTCAGTTGTTGGAAAGTTAACTACCACTGTGGGATCGACATTTTTTAGATTAAAATCTACCAGATTTGCCCCGCCGTTGCCGATCAGAACTTGCTGGATGCCGTCCTTCGTTACCCTGCAGTAGAAATGCACATGTCCGCAAAAATACATTTGTACGCCCGCCCCTTTCAAGCTGTCCCAAAAGGCATCCCGATGCTTTGTGAAAGAGTAAAGGTCCGGGAAGGGGCCACCTTTCTCATCTGACACTTTATATGCTGGCACATGTCCGAACACAAACATGAATGGGGTCCGCCTCTCTAACTGCTCGTTTAACCAGGGCAGGTCGACGAGGCCTCTGAGAAGTCCGAATTCCTTGATGGAATATTCATCAAGGGCAATGAATGTGGCTTGATTGTGTTTAACGCTGTAAGTAAGACCCTTTTCTTTCTTCGGTCCGTTTGTTGGCATGAAGGGGGCGATTTCCTCCAGATAAGCGGCTTTGAGAGGGGTGTTGGTGACCAATTCCCCGTCTTCGTGATTGCCGCGTATAACATAGAGTGGAATGCCCTTTCTGATATCGAAATCATAAATTGGTTTTACTGCTGTTTTCCAGTTTGCGAACATCTCCTTATATTTGCCGTGCATGGGAGATGAGCTATGAGTGTAGTAGCCATTGGCCAAGTCCCCAAGGTGGATGACCAGTGCTGGCTGCTCATCGGCAATTTTCCCCGCGAGCATACCTAGAAACGGACTGATACCCGTTTTTGTGTCTTGCGTGGAATCACGGGTATCCCCAAAAACAACGAAGCGCCAGGGTTCAATGGTCTTTTCACCTTTAAGCTGAGAATCAGCTCTGCAGATTGAGATATTTATGCACAATAGCACCGCAAGAATTAAGTGGGTCGTAGCAACTATCTGTAACTTCACAAAGCCTTTACTCATTTCGTTACTCCTCTGACCCAACAGTGTTGATACGAGGAGTTAATTCCTTGTTATTCTTTTCATATATACGGACAAACTGATGGGGTCTTGAATATTGCATTACGGCTCCCTCCCATTTGGCTGGTCGAATGTACGCCCTCCGATAGATGAATGTCCATGGTGATCGTACAAAGATATTCTCTCACCGCGTGTTTAAATACGGGCGAGAAACCTCAATGCATTTTATTGTGTGGAATGTCTTTGTGGATGGGTCTGCTAAAGGGTGTTCACTCCACCGAGGCGAGCAGGTGGCGGAACTGATCGTGGCTTCCTTCTCCTGCACCGCGAAGGCTACTAAGCACCCGAACCGATTTGTTCGCCCCCCCCCCTTCCCGGGTGGCCTGAAGCAACCCGAAGCGAACGTTCGCTTAGTTAAAACAGATCCAATTTTAGCGCTTGATGAGAGCCTGCTGTTTTAGAGTTGGTTCAATTAAACAAATTCCAGCCCTAATGAAGCTCACCTCCAAAAGAATCTGTTGGCAACAAATAGAGTTGTCCGGTTTTAGAGCACAAGGGTTGTCCGGTTTGGTTTTGGTTCATATTGCTGCCTTCAGCCTTGGTAGTGGTAGTTCCGGCTTGCTGGCCTTGGGCTTCAGAAGAGGCTGAAACTCGGCGAGTTTTCTTGGCCCGTGGAAGATGGCCATGCTGCCATCGGTATAGCAGTGAACACGCACTCTGGCTTTGACATAATGGTGTCGGTATTCATTGCTGGGGATTTGCAGGGTTCTGCCCTCAAAGCTGACGGTGTTGTCTTTGTTGACTGTGCGTTCGTGCTTCTCACAGAGGATGTCATCGAGTGAACCGCCAAACCATTTCACGAAAGCTGTTGCTTCAATGGCCGGTTTCACGCTGAACTCCTCGTTGAAGGCTGGCATGTATTTATCCTTCAGGTACACGTTGGCGGCATCCATATCTGTAATGCCCGCTGCTGCAAGCTCCTTGGGGATTCGCTCCTGATGGGTGGAGAACATGCGTTCACAGCGTCCGCGCGCTTCGGGTGAATAGGCCGCAATCATCTCGATGCCCAGATGCCTCATGGCCCGACCGAACTGCGTCAGATTGCTTTTATCCACCTTGCCGCCTGCTTCCGGCGTATACCAGTAGTGGCTGCCACGATCACTGTAAAAGCTTGATGCCAGACCATGCACTTCAATGACATCACGAATCCCCCTGAAGCTGGACGCCGTTCCCTCCTCATCAACAAAGAACATTGAGTAATGCGTGGAGGTGGCATCATCCAGCGTGATAATCAGATCCCACTTCACATCCGGAATCCAGGCATGGGTGGAGCCGTCCTGATGCAGCATCATACCCTCCATCGGAGCACGCTCGCGCTGCTTGCGGTGTTTGCCTTTGCCCTTGGCTTTTCTGACCAGGCCAGCCTTCTGTAATTCTTTCTTTACCCATGTGTAGCTACGTATTCCGGCATGCTCGCGCTTGTAAAAACTGTAGAAGTGTTTGACGTTCCATCCGTTGTAACGACTGTCGTACAGATCGGTGAGTCGCAACACCTCGTCCACCGGGGCACACCGGCTGGATGCTTGCGTCAAACGCTTGTCCATCAACCCAGCTTCGCCTTCCCCCTGATAACGCTCTACATAACGCCGGAAGTTACGCTCGCTCATGCCGAGCAGTCGTCCCGCCTCTTCCTGGGTCAACTGGCCTCTCTGCCAACCACCATATGCCTCATCAAATCTCATCTTCCTGACCTCCTGTAACACTGTCGTTCGTCTCATCTCTGATTACCTCTCGGGTAATCTTCAGACCGGACAACTTATGAGCTACTGATGAGGACAGGTTATGTGCTGCCGACAGGCTTTCGACATGGTTGACGCTGACCCCTCTGAACCGCTACCTTTGCTCTTCATTAGACTACACAAAGTGAGGCATGATAATGGCATCTGAACACATCACCAATGTTAGCGACGACAGCTTCGAAAGCGACGTTTTGAACGCAGCAGGTCCGGTTCTGGTGGATTTCTGGGCTCCATGGTGCGGCCCATGCAAGCAGATTGCTCCGATTCTCGATGAAGTGGCCAATGACATGAAGGGCAAAATCACCATTGCCAAGATCAACATCGACGACAACCCCAACACCCCCGGCAAATACGGCGTGCGCGGCATCCCTACTTTGATGCTGTTCAGCGGCGGCAATGTTCAGGGCACCAAGGTTGGCGCCATCAACAAGGCCAAGCTGGGGGAAATGATCAACGAACATCTCGACTGAGAGATACAAACCTTCTGTTTAGCACGGGGCGCATGGCGCCCCGTTTTTTTGCCCCGGCTCAAAAAGGGAAAGGCAGGCACGGCGCATCTCAGCCCGCCTCGGCCAGCAGTCTGTCCATCATGGCCTCGGCCTGCGCGGCATAAGCACCCCCGAATAGGTTAAAGTGATTGAGGATGTGGTAAAGGTTGTACAAGGTCCGGCGCAGAGGATAGCCGTCGTCCAGCGGCCAGCTCTCGCGGTAGGCGGCATAAAAGGCTTCTGGGAACCCGCCGAACAACTCCGTCATGGCAATATCCGCCTCGCGATCGCCATAATACACCGCAGGGTCGAACAACACCGGGGCGCCCGCATCATCCACAGCCCAGTTCCCGCCCCATAGGTCGCCATGCAGCAGCGAGGCCTGCGGCTGATGCCCGGCAAGCAGACCATCCAGCGCCGCCATCAAGCGCTCGCCCTTATCGATCAGGCGGGAAGAAAGACCGTTCTGCGCCCCCAAATGCAGCTGAAATCCCAGCCTGTGCTCGCGCCAGAAATCGCACCAGTCGGGATCAGGCGTGTTAATCTGGGGCGTGGCGCCAATGGTGTTATCCCGCCTCCAGCCGAAATCCTCTTGCCTACAACGATGCAGCTGTGCAAGTTGCCGGCCAAGCAGCATGGCGGCGTTGCCACTGCCGGATGAAAAATTCAGCCACTCGCAGACCAGAAAAGCCGTATCCCCTTCCACCCCCTGGCATACAAGCCCCGGAACACGTACAGCTCTGGCCCATGCCAGTTCCTGCAAACCTTCGGCCTCGGCGGCAAACATATCCGCATGCTCAATTGCATTCAGCTTGACGAAATAGCTGCATGTGGAACCGTCGAAACNCATGGCCCGACTGATGCAACCGCCGCCAATGGCATGCACGGCACGCAGTTTGAAACTGCTGTCGTAACGCCGGATGTGCTGTTGAATACCTTGCTGAAGCGGATTGAACAAAAAATCAGGGGTGAATGGAGTTGGCGTGAGGGCTTGAAGCTGCCTGAGAAGCGGTTTGTTTTGATGCGGGGGACACGGCATCGACTTTGACTTTGACTTTGGAGATGCCCTTGCGGCGATTACGCCAGCGGAACGTGACATGGCTGCGCCAGAGAACATGAACGGCAACATAGCCTACAATGCCGAAGACTAGGCCACACACCAGACAGCCAAGCAGGAAGGGCTGCCAACTGTGCGAGAACAGATTGATCATCCATTGCCAGTTTGCCTCAAAATGAAAATCCTCTGCATCCGGCATGCCGAGCATCCACTGCCCGACCTCATAACAAAAATAGAAAACGGACGGCATGGTCAGCGGATTGGTCAGCCAGACCAGCGCCACCGATATCGGAATGTTAACGTGAAAGAAGACAGCCAGAACGGCGGCAAGCACCATCTGAAACGGAATAGGCATAAAGGCACAGAACAACCCGATGAAAAATGCGCCGGCCACCGAGTGCCGGTTGAGATGCCAGAGTGAAGGGTTATGCAGGCGAGTACCTAGAAAACGTAAACATTTCTGCTCACGAATCTTTTTATGATCCGGCATGAAGCGTTTGATCAGCTTGCGAGGCATCGCTTCAGTGTGCAGTCATGGCGAAGAATTGGCAATCTTCTGTTGCAGAATGAACCTACTCCATGCGGGGGAATACCGGTGACGGACGGGCACAAACATGCCCCGCAGCCAGCAATCCCCAACCGCCATGCTCGCTCAGCAACAGGGCATTCACCTGTTGCTCCGCATTCATAATCTGGGCCAGCATGACCGCAGTTTTCACCGGCATAAACGGCACAAGCTGCAGCACAATCAGGCGCAGCGACTCGACAAGGTGATACAAAACCGTTGCCAGCCGGTCCGCATTGCCCTGCTTGAACAGGGCCCACGGCGCATTGTCCTCGACATAGCGGTTGCCGTGCCGCACCACGGATTGAATATGTTCCAGCGCCTCGTGAAATGCCTGCCGCTGCATGGCATCGTCCACACTGCGCTGCATGGCCTCGACAGCCGCAACCAGCTCGCGATCAGCGGCTTCCTCACTATCCACGGCAGCCAGCACACCATCCTGATACTTGTGCAGCATGGACAGGCTGCGGTTGAGAAGATTGCCGATGTCGTTGGCAAGCTCCGTGTTGTAACGCTGCTTTAAGGCGGCATGGGAGAAATCGCCATCGTGTCCGAAAGGTACCTCGCGCAGCAGGAAATAACGGATGGTGTCGGCATCGAATTCTTCGAGCAGTTTGTCCGGGCGCAGGGCATTGCCCTTCGATTTGCTCATCTTCTCGCCTTCAACCGTCCACCAGCCATGCGCATAGACACGTTTGGGCAGCGGGATGCCGGCGGCCAGCAGCATGCACGGCCAGTATACGGCATGGAAACGCAGGATGTCCTTGCCGATCAGGTGCACATCGCAGGGCCAGTGGCGCATATCGCCATCGGGAAAGCCTGCTCCCGTCAGGTAGTTGGTCAGCGCATCGATCCACACATAAATCACATGCGCCGGGTCACCTGGCACCGGAATACCCCATGTGAAGGTGGTGCGGGAAACCGACAGATCGCGCAATCCTCCCTCGACAAAACGCAGCACCTCATTGCGCCGCGACTCGGGGCCGATGAAATCGGGGTTGTTGCGGATATGCTCCAGCAAGGCTTCCTGATAGTTGCCGAGGCGGAAGAAATAGGATTCCTCTTTGACCTGCTGCACAGGGCGACCGCAATCCGGGCAGCGCTTGTCGTCGGCATGACCGGCATCCTTGAGCTGGGTTGCCGTCCAGTAGGTTTCGCAGGGCACGCAATACAGGTCTTCGTAAAANCCCTTGTAGATGGCGCCGGCAGCATCCAGCCGCCGCCATATCTCGCTTACCGCCCTCTTGTGCCTATCTTCCGAGGTGCGAATAAAATCGTCGTTGGATATTTCCAGTGAGGGCCACAGGCTGCGATAACCATCAACTACCGCATCGGCCAAAGCTGCCGGCGTGATGCCACGCTCATTGGCTGCCTGCTCCACCTTCTGACCATGCTCGTCCACACCGGTCAGAAAAAGCACATCACGCCCGGCGAGGCGGTAGTAACGTGCCAGCACATCGGCGGCAATCGTCGTGTAGGCATGGCCTACATGCGGCTCGTCATTCACATAATAAATCGGTGTGCTTACATAATAGCTTTGCATCATTTCTTCCTGTGGGGAGTTTCCGGCACCTTAGGCAGCTTGTTTCTCATTCAATGCGCGCAAGGCTAACCGCAGAGCCAGCATGTGCGCCAGAAGCGTTGGCGCCGGCCTGAGCGTACGGCGAAAAACATCCTGCGGCCATGCAGCCAGGTCCTGCGCTGCCTCGAACACAGCATCCATATGCAGCATATCAGCGGGTCGCAGCAGCAAAGGCCGAATCGCATCGAGTACCACATCGACAATCAGATCATGCGGCACCTTCTGCACATGCCGGCTGATCCATTGCTGGGTCCGGCCGATATCAAGCCTGGCCGGATCACTGAGCAGATCATGCCAGCCGAGTAGCGCCGCGGCGATCTCGGCATCGGCCAGAGCCGCCACCTTGCCCGGTTGTCCATCGGCCAGTTGCATGGCAAATCCCAGGGCCTCGGACGGTATATTGATATCCTGCAGGATGGTCTGCATATCACCATCGGCCAGCGGGCTTAAAAATTGTAGCATACAGCGTGAGCGCACCGTTGCCGGCAAGGCAAGCGCATCCTCACAAACCAGTAGCAACAGGGAGCCTGCAGACGGCTCCTCCAGACCCTTGAGCATGGCATTGGCGGCCTGCGCATTCATTCTTCCGGCCTCGCCGATCAGCGCCACGCGACGGGTCGACTCAGCCCCGCTCAAAGATAGAAAACCGAGCATATTGCGCACCTGAGCGATACTGACATCCCGGTTCAGACGATCCGTTTTTTCGTTGAGTTCACGTTCCAACAGCATGAAATCAGGATGGCTGCCCACAGCCATCATGCGGCAGGCATGACATTCCCCGCAGGCCGGACGGATTTTACCTTCCGAACGATTGGCCTCGCAGAGATAATCCGCAGCCAGAGCCTGCGCCAGCATGCGTTTGCCGATACCCGCAGGCCCGTGCAACAACCAGGCGTGATGCAGCTTGCCCTTACCGAGCAGATCGGCGAAGCGCTGCCGAACAGTATCGTGCCCGAGTACGCTCATCAGCCAATCAGCTCCGTCAGCAACTGCCGAATCTGCTGCTGTACCGTTTCAACACCGGCGCTCGCATTCACGCATCGTACGCGCTCCGGCTGTGCCGCATGGATAGCGGAAAAACCTTCCCGCACCCGTTCGTGGAAACTTTGCCCTTCCTCGTCCAGGCGTGTCGCCGCCTCGCCAATGGCGACGCGTGCCTGCATGCGTCCACACGCCTCTTTAACCGGCAGATCAAACCACAGCGTCATTTCGGGCTTTGCGCCCAACTCGGCAATTTGCAGCATCGCTTCCAACATGTCCGCATCAAGCGCCCGCCCGGCCAGTTGATAGGCGCGCGTCGAATCGGTGTAGCGGTCACAGAGAACAATCGCGCCGCGTTGCAGCGCCGGCTGGATAAGCTCGCGCACATGCTGGGTGCGATCGGCGAGAAAAAGCAGCAATTCCGTTTCAGGAGAAGGCACGTGCTCGCCGCTGAGCAGCAGGGTGCGTATTTCGGCACCGAGCGCGGTGTCACCCGGCTCAAATGTTTCCAGCACATCAAAACCCTGCTCGCGCAGCCATGCTGCGGTCAGGCGGCGCTGGGTGGTCTTGCCACAACCGTCAATACCTTCAAAGGTGATAAAATGTCCGCTCATGCAACTCCCTCGGTCCCGCTCGTCGTCGCGGGCTCAAAAGCATAGCGATCAAGCACCCTGAGCTCCAGACTGGCAGGCAGCGAGCTCAGCCAGTCGTCCAGCTCCTTCTCCTGCGCCCATGTGCTCCACAGCTCAAGCTCCCCGCTTCCGCCTTTCTCTCCACGCAAGGTCGCCAGACCGTCCTCACCCATCAGGATACCCTGCAGACCCAGAACCGCCCGATCAGACAGGGCAATGCGCACAATCATCACATCGCTGCCATTCACCGTTTCCGCTCCTTCATCGTTTCCGCTCAATCTTCATCCAGCGCCGCACATTGGCATTGTGTTCCTCAAGCGTTGCCGCAAAGGCATGCCCGCCGCTGCCGTCGGCCACAAAATACAGATATGCGACATCCGCCGGACTGGCTGCGGCGCGTAAGCTAGCCGCACCCGGATTGCAGATCGGCGTGGGCGGCAAGCCCTTGCGTGTATAGCTGCTCCACGGCGTGTCGCGTTGCAGATCGCCCTTATGCAGATTGCCGGAAAAACGGCCATCCTCATGCCAAAGACCATAGATCACGGTTGGGTCCATTTGCAGGGCCATACGCCGCTCAAGGCGATTGCGAATCACGGCGGCAACCAGCGGCCGCTCCGCATCCACGGCTGTTTCCTTCTCGACGATGGAAGCCACGATGCGCAACCCCTGCTCTTCCTGCCAGGCCGGCAGCAGGGTTTGCATGAGTGCATGCTGCGCCTTGAGCATGTCGAGCAATACAGCATGCGCATCAAGCGGCAGGCGATAGGTATAGGTTTCGGGCAATAAGCGCCCTTCCCCCTCCCCGTCTATCTTCCTCTCACCGAGTATCTTCTGGAAGGTCTTCTGCCATAGTAATAGTGGTGTTTGCGTCTGACTGGCAAGCAGGAAAAACACCTCATCGTTGCGCAGTCCCTCGGGAATGGTCAGACGATGCAGCAGTACATCCCCGTGACGCAGGCGCTGCATAAGCTGTGACAGGGTGGCGGCTTCAGTAAAACTATATTCCCCGCTCTGCAATTCCTGCGTATCGCCGCGCAAACGGGCCAGCAGGCGGAACATAAGGGCGGAACGGATGACCCCTGCCGCTTCAAGCTGGCGCGCAATGCCCTGGGTGGCTGTGCCGGGCGCAATCACCACCAGCGTCGGCCCTGCCGGCTTTACGAGCATCGTCATCTGAGCGGCGAAATATCCACCCACCCCCAGAGCAAGGGCGATAAAGATAAGCAGGCCGACAAACGTTATGCGCACAGGATATCCTCCGGCACACCCTTTCTGCCACGCAGTGCATCAAGCAAAACGGCAAAGCGTCCGGCATGCACATCAAGCCTGCGCCCGTTCACCACCGTGACCGGCCGGATGAAACAGCCGCTGTTGCAGATGGCCATCGCATCACAGACCTGCAACCAGTCGACAGGGCAGCGACAGGCACGCAGCGCGCCAGACTCAAGCAGCGCTGCACGCACCACACCCGGCAGCAGCGCATCGCTGTCCGGGCTCAGCCACTCGCCGTTTACCAGCAGCAGGATGTTGGCCGTTTCCATACACAGAAGATCGTCGCCCAGCGTGAACAGGGCCTGCTCATTTTCGCCAATCTGGCCTGCATGCCGTGCCTGATGCAGCAGGCGAATGGTAAAGGCATAGTCGGCGGTAAATTTGGCAATGCGCGCCATGCCAAGCAGCGGCCAATGCAGGGTGCGCAAGACAAGCGGCTCTGTTGCTGGGTGATAAGGCCATGCCTGAATGTGTACCTGTGGAGAGCGTTCGCTGCTCGTCATCAAGCCACGCGGCGCCACACCTCCACTGAGTGTCAGTCGCAGCAAAGCATCTTCCGCAACCTCTTCAGCTGCTTCAAGACAGCGCGGCAGCAAGTCCTGCGGGCATGCCAGACCGAAGGCAGTAAGGCCCTGCTGCAGACGGGCCAGATGCGCATCCCAGACAAAGATTTCGCCCTTGATGACGCGCATCGTTTCAAAACATGCCTCGCCGTAAAGCAGGCCGCGATCCGGGTCCTTACTGCTGCTGATGACTGCCTCCTGTGAACGGTTTTTCTTCCGTGATGAAGCATCGCATGCTATAAGCTCGCATGCCTGATTCATACCTTACAGCCATCGAGCACGCGCGTGTTTACGACATCGCCCGCGAAACACCGCTGGAGCTGGCCCCGCGGCTATCCGCCCGTTTGCGTAACGAAGTTCTGCTCAAACGCGAGGATATGCAACCTGTATTCTCATTCAAATTGCGCGGTGCCTACAACAAAATTGCCCAGATGAGCGATGCCGAATGCGCCAGGGGTGTGATCTGCGCCTCGGCCGGCAACCATGCGCAGGGCGTGGCCATGAGTGCTACGCACCGCGGCTGCGATGCCACCATCGTCATGCCGACCACCACACCTGACATCAAGGTGCGCGCTGTCGAAGCGATGGGCGGAACAGTTGTGCTGTTTGGTGATTCCTACTCCGATGCTTCAGCCCATGCCATGCAGCTGTGTGAAGAATCCGGCATGCATTTCGTGCATCCCTACGACGACCCGCAGGTGATCGCCGGACAGGGCACGATAGCCGAGGAAATGCTGCGTCAGGTCACCACCGATATGGATGCGGTGTTCGTCCCTATCGGCGGCGGCGGCCTGATTGCCGGTATGGCCGTCTATCTCAAGCATTATTCACCGGACACGAAAATCATCGGTGTGGAACCTGTGGATTCGGCAGCCATGCACGATTCCATCAAAGCTGGAGAACGTATCGTACTCTCGCAGGTCGGCATCTTTGCCGATGGCGTGGCCGTAAAACAGGTGGGTAAGCACACCTTCGATCTGGTACGCAAATACGTCGATGAAATCATTCTGGTGGATACCGACGAAATCTGCGCTGCCATCAAGGATGTGTTCGACGACAACCGCTCCATTGTTGAGCCTGCGGGCGCACTTGGCGTGGCCGGCATGAAAAAGTATGTGGAACGCGAGGGCATCAGGGGCAAGGTGCTGGCCTGCATCAACAGCGGCGCAAACATGAATTTCGACCGCCTGCGTCATGTCGCCGAACGCACCGAAATGGGTGAGAAACGCGAGGCACTGTTTGCCGTCACTATTCCCGAGAAGCCCGGCTCCTTTTTGCAGTTCTGCCGCATGCTGGGCGACCGCAATATCACCGAATTTAACTATCGTCTGTCCAGCCGTGAGGAGGCACATGTGTTTGTCGGCGCATCCATCCGCAACATCGGCGAGATGGACAAGCTGCTGGGAGAACTGCGTGATGACGGTTATGCGGTGCTCAACCTGATGGACAACGAACTGGCCAAGCTGCATGTGCGCCACATGGTCGGCGGGCGCAGCGATCTGGTACACGATGAGGTCATTTATCGCTTCGAGTTCCCCGAGCGCCCCGGCGCCCTGCTTAAATTCCTCACCCAGTCGGCCGGCCGCTGGAACATTTCCATGTTCCACTACCGCAACCACGGCGCCGCCTATGGCCGCGTACTGGTCGGCCTTGAGGTCCCCTCTGCCGAGCACACCCAGCTACAGGCTTTCCTCGACGAACTGGGTTATGCCTATGTGGAAGAAAACGACAACCCGGCTTACCACAACTTTCTCTAGCATCTGTCGAACCAACAAGCCCTGAGAACTTGCGCGGCCAGGCGCTATCCGGTCACAATGCCGCAAACATTTTGGGAGTTAGCATGAAAAAACGTTCTCCGCTCAAACGCTGGTTCTTCACCGGGCTGATCCTGCTGGTGCCAATCATGGTCACCATTTATCTGTTCGTGGGTATCGTGCGTTCCATGGATGGGCTTATCGGCCTGATTCCCGCAGCCATGCAACCGGATCAGTTGCTCGGCTTCCATATCCCCGGACTGGGTGTGCTGTTCACTTTTGTCATCGTGCTGGTCACCGGCATGGTGGGCACCAGTTTTATCGGACGCTGGCTGGTCGGTATCGGTGAAAATATGCTGGAACGCATCCCGCTGGTGCGCACGGTATACGGTGCGCTGAAAAATGTGCTGGAGACAGTGCTACGCGACAATCAGGATTCATTCCGCCGCGTCGTGCTCATCGAATATCCGCGTAAAGGCACGTATGCACTCGGTTTTGTCAGCGGTACAGGGCATGGCGAGGTGCAGGGGTTGACCAAGGATGAGGTCATTACCGTCTTCGTACCGACCTCTCCGAACCCAACCTCAGGCTTCCTGCTTTATGTCCCGGAGAAGGATACGACACCGCTGACCATGACCGTCGAAGACGGCATGAAATGCGTCATCTCCGCCGGCGTCATCACCCCCAACTGGACTCCGCCTGCCAAGTAGCTCCAACCGCTGTCCTGTTTTTGATTTTGACGTCGGGTCCCACTTGTAGCTGTGCCGGACCGGATACTTGACCGGCGGGACCTTGCGCAAAAAGAGGGGGCCTTTTTCCCGGTTTGCGCCCGCCGGACGAGTGCCCGGTCCGGGAATTCACAGCTACCCGTGGGCGATCTTCTTTGCTTCTTTCTTGACCGCTCAAGAAAGAAGAAAACCTTTATAAACAGCTAATTAATTGCCGCTACGGTGAAACAGAAGTTTGAGGCGATATTCCTCGGGATCCTTGGTCTGGGTCATGGCACCACCGCGCGGATACAGCGCATCGAACAAACGTGAAGACCAGAAACGCAGCGCCGCCCGCCTGAGCAGGGCCGGCAGATACGCATGCTCAGCATCGTCCAGTGGGCGAAGTGCCTGATAGCCAGCGAGAAAACATTGCATGCGTTCTGCATCGCTCTCCTGACCTGCGTCCGGCATGCCGACCCGCACGGCCAGCGCATTAAGAGAAATGGCAACATCCATCGCATATGCAGCATCATGCGCATAGTAAAAATCGATCACGCCGGACAGCGCATCCCCGTCAAACAGGATGTTATCGCAAAATAGATCACCGTGAATCACACCACGCGGCAGCGCGCTATCATCCTGCCCGGCCTGCCAGCTGATTTCATCGTGCAACAAATGTGCGGCATCCGCCCCGTATACCCGCGCCACATCGCCTTCCATCTTGCCGGCCAGTTCTTTCAGCCAGGCAAAACCGGTCGAGTTCTCGCGTCGCTCATCAAACGACGCACCGGCCAGATGCAGGGCGGCAAGCGCCCGACCTGCCTGCTGCAACTGTTTGGATGACAAGGCATCCAGTGTGCGGCCGGACAGGCGTGAGACAATCGCGCCCTTCTTGCCGGTCACATCGAAAAGATATTCGCCGTTATTGCGCCGCATGACGTCCGGGCAGGAGAAACCATGCGCCGAGAGGTGATGCATCAGATGCATGAAATACGGCAATTCATCCGCATCCATGCGCTCAAAGATAGTCAGTACGTAGCGCCCCTGATCGGTGTTGACGAAGAAATTGCTGTTCTCGATACCGGCTGCAATGCCCTCGAAAGACTGCAGGGATCCAAGCCCATAACCGCTCAGAATCGCGGCCACATCGGCATCGTTCAGTTCGGTATAAACAGACATGGAGCTCCCCGGAAGTAATCAGTACAAGGTAATAATGGGCGATTGTCCTGCATGACTGCCCGATTGCAAGCTTCAGTAGCATGTGCTGCAGAGCATTTGGCCATATGCTGCAAGCAGGCAACGGCTGTGGCATGCGCCGCTTTCATCGGCTAGGTTTCGCGCCTCAACAACGGAAGGTTCGAATGGATAGTATCATTATACAGGGCGGACGCCCATTAAACGGAACAGTGGAAGCAAGCGGCGCAAAAAATGCGGCGCTTCCGCTGCTGGCAGCCGCCATTCTGACCGACAAGCCGGTGATTTATCACCGCATGCCGCACCTGCGCGACATCACGACCATGATCACCCTGCTGGCCAATCAGGGTGCCGATGTGTCGATGGACGATCAGGGCTGTGTGCATGTCGACACATCGACAAGTACCAATCCCGAAGCACCCTACGAACTTGTTAAAACCATGCGCGCTTCAGCCCTTGTGCTCGGCCCGCTGCTGGCCCGCTTTGGCCGTGCCCGTGTCAGCCTGCCAGGTGGCTGTGCCATTGGTGCACGCCCGATGGATATGCATCTGAAGGGTCTGGAGGCCATGGGTGCTGTCATCGAGGTCGAGCATGGTTACGTTGATGCAACCGTTCCCGCTGGCCGCCTGCACGGTGCCCGCATCGCCTTCGACAAGGTCACTGTGACCGGCACGGAAAACCTGATGATGGCCGCGGCTTTAGCTGACGGCGTAACAATTCTTGAAAACGCCGCCCGCGAACCGGAGGTGGTTAATCTGGCCGATTCCCTGCGCAGCATGGGCGCAGATATCACAGGCGATGGCTCCAGCAACATCCGCATCTGCGGTGTCACATCCCTGCATGGCGCCGACCTGACAGTCATTGCCGACCGCATCGAGGCCGCCACCTACCTGGCAGCCGGACTGATATCCGGTGGCGATGTGACTGTGCGCAAGGTTGAAGCCGATCTGCTTGATGCCTTTCTGGCCCGCCTGCGCGATGCTGGAGCCATTGTTGAGGTAGGCAATGCAAGCAAGGACAGCGATAGCTGGATACGCTGCAAGGCCAGCGGGCGACTGAAGAGTGTGAATATCGAAACCAGTCCGCATCCCGGTTTCCCGACCGATTTGCAGGCCCAGTTCATGGCGCTGATGTGTGTTGCCTCGGGTAGCAGCGTGATTCGCGAAACGATTTTCGAAAATCGCTTTATGCATGTGCAGGAACTGCGCCGCATGGGTGCGCGTATCGTCCTCAACGGTAACACGGCCGTGGTGGAGGGTATCGAAGCTCTTTCCGGCGCACCGGTCATGGCCACCGATCTGCGCGCTTCGGCAAGCCTTGTTCTGGCCGGACTGGCAGCGCAGGGGGAAACCGTGATTTCCCGCGTTTACCACATCGATCGCGGCTATGAACGCATCGAGGAAAAGCTTGGCCAGTTGGGTGCCTGCATCCGGCGCAACACACCACACACCGATATGTTCCGGAGACCTGAAAGTGCCCCGATCTGATTTACTGCAAGCCGACCGACCACTGACCATCGCCCTGTCCAAGGGGCGCATCCTCGACGATACCCTGCCGCTGCTGGAAAGCGCCGGCCTGATGCCGGATGAGGATCTGAATAAAACACGCAAACTGATGGTGGATGGAACCGGTGGCGTCCGCTTTCTGCTGATTCGCGCTGCCGATGTTGCCACCTATGTCGAGCACGGTGCCGCCGATATGGGCATCGTCGGACGCGACCTGCTGCTTGAGCACCGGCCGCATGTTCTGCAACCGCTCGACCTGCACATCGGCTGCTGCCGCCTGTGCGTGGCCGGGCCGCGCGAACTGGTGGAAAAGGGTGCTCCCAAACCAGGCAGCCGTATCCGTGTGGCAACGAAGTATGATTACCTGACAGAGCGTTATTATCTGTCGCAGGGCGTGCATGCCGACATCATTCACCTGTACGGCTCGATGGAGCTGGCGCCGCTAGTCGGCATGGCAGACCGCATTGTCGATCTGGTGGAAACCGGCAGCACCTTGAAAGCCAATAATCTGATTGAAGAAACAACCCTGTACGATATTTCCAGCCGGCTGGTGATCAATCCGGCCAGCATGGCAACACGAAAATCACAAATCCAGCCGATTCTCGATACCCTCACTGCGGCCGTGAATCAGACGGAGGGACAAGTATGAGCAAGATTCAACGCCTTGATGCCACGCAGGACGATTTCAACGCACGTCTGGATGCCTTGCTGTCGCGCGAAACCGACACGGGTGCCGATGTGCAGCACATCGTCGCGGATATTCTGGAGCAGGTAAAACTGCGCGGCGATGCAGCCCTGTGTGAGTACACCGCTCGTTTCGACGGTTGGGAATGCACCAGCGGCAATATTGAAATACCGCGCGCCCGCATGGCCGAAGCATGGAATGCGGTTTCCGCCGAAGATCGCGATGCACTTGAACTGGCCAGCGCCCGCATCCGCGCCTATCACGAACATCAGAAGCAGGAAAACTGGGAATACACTGACGATGCAGGCCTGACCCTCGGGCAGATTATCACGCCGCTAGACAGCGTTGGCCTGTATGTACCCGGTGGCAAAGCCGCCTATCCATCCTCGGTGCTGATGAATGCCATTCCGGCTCACGTTGCCGGTGTCTCCGAAATCATCATGGTCGTACCGACCCCCGATGGTGAGCTTAATGAACTGGTGCTGGCTGCCGCTTATCTGTGCGGCGTGAGTCGCGCCTTCGCCGTTGGCGGCGCGCAGGCTGTTGCGGCCCTCGCCTACGGAACGGAAAGCGTGCCTTCCGTGGACAAGATTGTCGGACCAGGCAATAAATTCGTCGCCGCAGCCAAGCGCCAGGTGTTCGGCACCTGCGGTATCGACATGATTGCCGGCCCTTCGGAGATCGTTGTGGTGGCTGATGGTGGCCATCCGGAATGGCTGGCTGCCGATTTTCTGTCGCAGGCCGAACATGATGAGGCGGCGCAGAGCATTTTCATTTCCACCGACGAGGCATTGATCGATGCGGTTGCCATTGCTGTGGAACGCCACCTTGCCGTATTGCCGCGTGCGGCGATTGCGCGAAGCTCCGTGGAAACCCACGGCGCATTGATTCTGGTACCTGATCTGGACACTGCTGCCGATGTCGTCAACCACATTGCACCCGAGCATCTCGAACTCGCCCTTGAGAACCCGGATGTACTACTGCCTAAAATCCGCCATGCCGGCGCCATTTTTGCCGGACACTTTGTGCCGGAAGCACTGGGTGATTATGTCGCAGGCCCCAATCATGTGCTGCCGACCAATCGCACGGCTCGCTTCTCGTCTGCCCTGGGTGTGTACGATTTCACCAAGCGCAGCAGCCTGATTCGCGCTACGCGCAAGGCCGTCGCCACCGTCGGTCCGGCAGCCGCCCATCTGGCACACCGCGAGGGCTTGCAGGCCCATGCCCTGAGTGTCGAACTCCGTTTGAAAGATACGGAAAGGGACTAGCCTATATGATACGCAGCGATATCCGCTCGCTAACTGCCTACCACGTGCCGGACTCCAGCGGCCTGATCAAGCTGGATGCTATGGAAAACCCGTATACGCTGCCGGATAACCTGCGCAGCGAATGGAGCCACCTGCTCAGCAGCAGCAACATCAACCGCTATCCCGATGCCGACATGCTGGATTTGCGTCGGCGTATTGCCGAGCGCGAAGGGGTCGATGCCGATCAGGTACTCATCGGCAATGGCTCGGATGAAATCATCCAGATGCTGATCATGGCCGCTGATCCGGGTGCCTGCGCCGTCCCCAAGCCGACCTTTGTGATGTATGAACACATCGCAAAATGGCTTAAGCGCCCCGTCGCTTCCATGCCCCTGAAGGCTGATTTTTCACTCGATGCCATGGCATTCCTTAATATGTGCGCCCGAGAGAAGGCCAGCCTCGCCTTCCTCTCCTGCCCGAACAACCCCACCGGCAATATGTGGCCGCGTGAAGATGTGCAACAGATCGCCGATAATTTTCGCGGCCTGCTGATCATCGACGAGGCCTATGGCCCGTTCGCTACGGATACCTACCGTGACATGATTACGCGCAACGTGATGTTGCTGCGCACCTTCTCTAAACTCGGCATGGCGGGCCTCAGGCTCGGCTACGCGCTGGGNGATGCCGCTATCATTGCCGACCTGAACAAGGTGCGCCTGCCCTACAACATCAACAGCCTGACCCAGCTCTCCGCAAGCTTTTTCCTGGAACACTACGCAGTGTTCGAGGAGCAGGCGAAGATGATTTGTCAGGAACGCGAGCGCATGAGTACAGCGCTAAGCGCACTGGACAAGCTTGAGGTATTCCCTTCGCAGGCCAATTTCCTGCTACTGCGCGTGGCCAATGCCACGGCCGTGTTCGAAGGCCTGAAGCAGGCCGGCATCCTGATCAAGAACCTGCATGCCAAGGGCAGCTTGCTGGAGGGCTGTCTGCGCGTCACCATCGGCCTGCCAGAGGAAAATGATCGCTTTGTTAATGCATTGAAGGAGCTGATATGAGTCGCCAAGCCTCGATCACACGCACCACCAAGGAAACCGACATCCGCCTAAGCCTGAATCTCGATGGCAGCGGTAAGGGTAATCTGAACAGCTCCATCCCCTTCCTCGACCACATGCTCGAACAAATCTCCCGCCATGGTCTGATTGATCTGTCCGTCGAAGCCAAGGGCGACCGCGAAATCGACGATCACCACACGGTGGAAGATATCGGTATCTGCCTTGGCGAAGCACTGCGCGATGCACTCGGCGACAAGGCCGGTGTACGGCGCTACGGCCATGCCTATGTACCACTGGATGAGGCATTGAGCCGCGTTGTGCTCGATTTATCGGGCCGTCCGGGCCTGGAATATCACATCGACTTCCCCAGGGAACGGGTCGGCGATTTCGATATCGATCTGTTCAAGGAGTTTTTCCAGGCCGTGACCAATCACGGCAAGATCACCCTGCATGTGGATGCTATTCGCGGCGCCAACAACCACCACATCATCGAAACGGTGTTCAAGGCCTTCGGCCGCGCCCTGCGCATGGCTGTCGAACCCGACCCAAGACATGCCGGCATCCCTTCAACGAAGGGTGCTCTTTGACCGGGTTTTGACTTCGGGTCCCACTTGTAGCTATGCCGGTCCGGGTGTTTATGAAACGGAAGTTGCGCAAAAAGTTTGCGCCCGTTTCATAAACACCCGGACCGGAAATTCATAGCTACCCGTGGGCGGCCTTCTTTGCTTCTTTCTTGGCCGCTCAATAAAGAAGAAAACATATAAACTATAAGTCGAAAGATTGATGGATTCAGGACGGGCAGAACGATAATGATTGCACTGATTGATTACGGCATGGGCAACCTGCACTCGGTTGCCAAGGCGCTTGAAAAAGCCGGCGGTAAGGTCGTGCTCGTCAAGAAACCTGAAGAACTGGCGCAGGCCTCACGCATCGTATTGCCGGGNGTCGGTGCCTTCCGCGACTGCATCGGCGCATTGAACGAAAGCGGTATGGATGCAGCCATTCTGGACTTCATCGCCTCCGGCAAGCCTTTCCTTGGCATCTGCCTCGGTATGCAGGTGCTGATGGATGCCTCATACGAATTCGGCCAGCACAAAGGCCTCGGCCTGATCCCCGGCGTGGTGAAAAAATTTCCCGATACCCATCCTGAGCACGGCTTCAAGATTCCGCATATGGGTTGGAATGATGTCGTTCTGGCCAGCAGTAGCACGCCGCATCCGGTGCTTGCCCCCCTGGCCGGCAAACAGGTTTATTACGTGCATTCCTACTACTGTGCCCCCCTGAATCCGGCGCACATCCTCGCAGCCTGTTCCTACGGTGAATATCCCTTTGCCGCCGCCATCGGCCGCGACAACTTCATCGGTGTGCAGTTCCACCCCGAAAAATCCCAGAAAGCCGGCCACGACCTGCTGGAAGCCTTCCTGCAATGGAAGCCTTAACCATTTGAGTATGGCAACCCTCAGGGTTGCTCAATTATCCTGTTGAAATACAAAAAGCGGCCTCGCCATTACATTCAAGACCAGTGATAGAACCCCTGCTTAGTCGCCGAAGCCCTCATCTGAGAAATCATCATCCGTCATCGGAAGATTACCGTCGAAGATCAGGTAAGTGCGATGCTGCACCCATGCCTCACGCGTAAACACATAGGGATCAAGCGCAGATTCATTAACGAAGCGTATGGCATTGGAGGCCCGGCTGCGCAGGTCCGCAGCGCTAAGCACGCTCAGCGGTATGGTGACATAAGGGGTCACGAAGAAACCGGACCAGAAGACCGCACTGGTCAGCGCGCTGGTTGCCAGATCAGGCAAATCACGCACCGTATTCGGGCCATACACCGGCACCACAACATAAGCGCCCGGTCCAAAACCCCATACACCAAGGGTCTGACCGAAATCCTCATCATGCTGCACCAGCCCTGCCGAGGTGGCCGGATCGAACAGGCCAACGACACCGACAGTGGTATTGATCAGCAGGCGGCCGACATCGGAAAAACCCTGCTTGCCTTTGCCCTGCAGAAAATCATTGAGGATGGTGTCGATATAGGTGGCATTGTCGAAGAAGTTGGATACCGCAGTACGACCATCCTTCGGTACGGCCGCAACATAACCTTCCGACAGCGGCTTAAGGACAATACGATCAAAATAATCATTAAAGGTGAAGGTGGCGCGGTTGACCTTCTCAATCGGGTCGTAGGCCTGTCCCTTGGGCGCGGAGGCACAAGCACCAAGCATCAGCACAACAAGAACAAGAGCAGCAAGCCGTACCCGCGCTAGCCCGCGCAGCGGAAGATTCCAGTTATTGAACTGCTGCATTGCTCGACTCCTGCTCAATCGACATGCTCTCCAACGTAGATGCCTCGCCAAAGGAGGCAAACGCGGCGTCGCATGCTAGGGGATTTCCATCGCTTTGGCTGCATGGATTTTTTCCCTGCAAGCCCTGCCTTTCAGGGTTATCAGGCGATAGGTTCCACACCGGAAAGACCGGAACCCTCGACAGGATCCAGTTCAAATTGAAAGGCATCCACCGTTTCGCCGGCAGAAGCATTATCGCGGAACCGGGCCAAATGAATCATTGCATCGCCTTCATGCACCAGCGGAAGATTGGTGCGACCGATAATGATACCGCTGTCGGGAGCGGTTATATGCACCTCATTCTCGCCATACGGATCGGCGACATAGCCCAGGGTATCTCCTTTGCTAACCGACGCGCCCAGTGCAGCGGTTAATCTGAGAATGCCGCTCTGCGGCGCACGCATCCAGAAATTGGATTTGACGATACGCGGTACAAAGGTTTTCTTGCGGCGTGATTTCGGCAACATGCCGACCTCGCGCATGACGTTGACAATGCCGCGCACCCCGGCGCGAATACTCACCTCATCGAAACGCAATGCTTCGCCCGCTTCATATACCAGCCACGGGATATTCATTTCGATAGCTGCCTCACGAATCGTTCCGGGACGCAGGGCTGCATCGATCACCAGCGGAGCATGGAATGCCTCTGCTATACGCCGGGTTTCCGGATCATCCAGCGTGGCACGAACCTGCGGGAAATTATCCCGGTGAATGGCTGCGGTGTGCAGATCGATGCCGTAGGTAGCTTTCTCCACCACCTCTTTCATAAAAAGATTGGCCAGACGACCGGCCAGCGATCCTGTTTCCGAACCGGGGAATGAACGATTCAGATCCCTCCTGTCCGGCAGGTAGCGGCTCATATGAATAAAGCCGTAAACATTGACGATGGGGATGGCGATCAGGGTGCCGCGAATCCTGCCAAGCTGACTTAAGCCGACAAGCCGCCTGATAATCTCGATGCCGTTGATCTCATCACCATGCAGCGCTGCGCACACCAGCAGACATGGTCCCTCCCTCCTGCCGCGAATCACATGCACCGGCATGTGCAGGGCAGAATGGGTGGAAAGCGGTGGCAGAGGAACCTCGATAATCTCCCGGCTACCGGGGGCGATTTGTCTGCCGCAGATCGAAAGAGCTTTACTCAACCCTTACCCCGCGTACCCGTGCGCCCTGACTTGGCGTTCTTCTCGATGCACTGAATAATCATGGTGGCAACATCCTTACCGGTAGCTCCTTCAATACCCTCAAGGCCAGGAGATGAATTCACTTCCATGACCACCGGGCCGTGATTGGAGCGAAGCAGATCCACGCCGGCCACATTCAAGCCCATGATGGATGCCGCCCGCACGGCAGTCGAGCGTTCTTCCGGTGTAATGCGCACCACCTCGGCACTGCCACCACGATGTAGATTGGAGCGAAACTCACCATCCTTGCCCTGGCGCTTCATCGCCGCCACCACCTTGCCGTCAACAACAAGACAGCGGATATCCGCACCGCCAGCCTCTTTGATAAACTCCTGCACAAGAATATTGGCATTAAGCCCGAAAAAGGCCTCGATCACGCTCTCGGCAGCCTTCTTGTTTTCTGCCAGAACCACACCGATACCCTGCGTGCCTTCCAATAGCTTGATGACGAATTGTTCACCGCCGACCGAGCTCAAAAGATCGTCGATATCGTCCGGATTACGGGCAAAGCCGGTCACCGGGAGGCCAATACCCTTGCGCGCCAGCAACTGCACCGAGCGCAACTTGTCGCGCGAACGGCTGATGGCTACCGATTCGTTGAGCGGATAAACACCCATCATCTCGAACTGGCGCAGCACGGCCGTACCGTAAAAGGTGACCGACGCGCCGATACGCGGAATCACGGCATCGAAACCCTCCAGCTTTTCACCCTTGTAACGAATGGATGGCCGCATCGAGGTGATGTTCATGTAACAACGCAGGTGGTCATAGACATACACATCGTGACCTCGCGCTTTCGCCGCCTCCATCAACCGTCTGGTCGAGTAGAGTTTTGGATTTCGTGACAAAATCGCGATTTTCATATTGATGATGCTCCATGGGGGGGGTGTCTGGAATCTGGCTTCCCCAGAAGATAGGAAGCCGCCGGATCAATGGTAACGCTACCACACATGGCCGTCCGACCAAGCAACATTCTGAATTTCATCGACTCTCGATTGGTCAGTGTAATCTCTATATCCCTGAGCACATCGCCCATACAAATCGTCGTGCGAATCACCGGACGCATTTCGCGATGCCCACCGGAATCGGTGACATAACGCTCGTCCAGCAGGTCGGCAACACAGTGTTTAACCTTTGTGCTATTGCGCTGAAAGGGGTGAATGGAAAAACGCACTTTGGCGACGCCATTTTCCTCAAAGGTCTGCAACTCAAAGGTATGCAGAGCCGAAGAACGGGCACCGGTGTCTACCTTGGCCTTGATGCGCTCGATACCCAACTGCGGCAGCGCAACCCATTCGCGCCAGCCAAGCATGACCTTTTCCAGACTCTCATCCACGTGATTTACCACCACTTGCGAATTTTGAAGTAGATAGCCAGCGCAGAACCAAACAACAGCATGCCCCAGATCGAAATAGCAAAACCGCTGGGGTAATTGAGCACCTCCATATGCACGAAGTTCATACCGAAGATGCCGGCAATCACACCCATTGGCGTCAGAACCACGGTAATCACGGCCAGAAATTTCATCACATCGTTCAGCCGTTGACTGAGCAGGGATTGCACCGCCTGCATCACATTGAGCGCATGCTCGGCCTTCGATTCGGCCAGCGTCGCAGCACGGTGCATATGCTCATGAGCATCGGCAAGGCGCACATTGCCGGCATAGGCCGGGTCCAGCATCAGCATTTCGATGGCCGTGGCACTACTGAGTGCCATGCGGGTCAGCGCGGCGATATCCTTGCGCATATCAAGCAAGCGGTTCAGATCGGCATTGCCGACATCAGCAAGGCACTCGTCCTCGAATTCATCCATGTCATCGCGCATCTCATACACACGATGCAGCAAGCGGTTGACCAGTATGTGAATGATTTTGCAGACGCATTCATCCACATCAAGACCGGCAAGCTCGCCTTTGGCAATGCTGTGATGGCGCTCAAGCGGCCAGATCAGGGCACACATGCGGCTGTCGGCAAGAATGGAGATGCTGGTGCTGCGCTGTTCACCCTCACCCTCCGCATCAGGATGTTCGAGAGGGAAACGCAGAATAATATGCAGCGCGCCGTTTTCCAGGCGGGNGAAATGCGGTGGGGGATTCGGGNTGCGAATATCCTTGATGTGAAGCTCGTCCAGCTCAAAGCGCTGCTGCACTGCCTTCAGAATCTCATCGTCTGGATTGCTCAGGCGGAGAATGGTACCTTCGCCCTGCAAAGCCTCCTGCCAGGTCAGGTGCGCCATATCCTCCAGCCTGTTACCTAGGTTGGGACTCTGTACGTGATTATGTTCTTCGACTGTTTGCATGCGCCAACCTCGACTCACAATATAGATCTTACTCTCTGCAAAGCAAACTTCAGGCTGAAGCTCAAAATGCATATCGCTAAAAGAAAAGGCCCGCCTCGGATGAGGCGGGCCTTTGATAATGCCCGGGNTTGTACCCCCCGGCATCTACCCTTATTTGATCACGGACAGCAGGTCCTTGTTCATAACAAGGTTGCGAACACCGTGGGCATGATCCTCGTTGAATTCATTACCCTTGCACCACTTGCCAACGGTATCGATGTTCACCTTGGCCACCTGCGGGCGCACATTCCAGGTAACCTGGAAAGGCGAACCGGCCTCGTTGTAACCCGGGCCCGTGGTGGAACCTTCGTACTGAATGGCCGTGCCGGTGTTAGCCGGGATGCCCAGTGCCTGATAATGCCCATTCGCCTTGCCAACCTTGGTCAGCTTGCCGAAATCCAGCGCGTGCTTGTCGTTGACCAGCACATACACCTGGGTTTCCACACGTAGCTGCGGGTTGTTGATGACATCCTTGGCCAGGCAGGAAGCCAGCGTCGGGCCCGGTGTGATATCGGCGGTCGAATGGACGTAATGAACCTCAATGGTATCGCCTGCAGACAAGGACCCATGATCGCCACTGCAAATCGCATGACCGGTCGAACTCAGCTCGGCTGCGCTCAGGCCGGAAGTGTCGTAACGGTATCCGCTCTGGTTGCCATGACCATCGCCATTGCCGGCGTAGATGGTGAACTCGCCGCCCTTATGCTCAGCGTTCTTGTGAAAATGGATATTGCACAGGTTCATGTCCGTATAGGCAGGAGCGCTATTGAAAATAATCTTGTTGTTGCCGGCCTTGGCGTCGATGTCCCGCGGAGACTGTGGACCGAAGCCTTTCCCCTTGGTGTTCTGCTTGAGCTTGTTGCGCTGGAATTCAAGGACGCTATCGGCAACGGCCTCGTGATCCATAGATTCTGACGTAGCGGCATGGCCTTCTGCTTTAGCATGACCGTGGCCTCCACCATGCTCGCTAGCGAACGCAGGCGCAGCCATCATTACCACGGCAGCAGCCATGGAAATCATATATTTCATTGTTATTCCCCTATATCGGTTTATTGCACCCCTCAGATGCCTGCCAAATCTGGTTCAGACGTCCCGGGAATGCAAGTCTGCTACGACTCTCCCCGCTCCTGGATGGCAGGCAGCTGCACCCGAACCTCCAGCCCGCCCTGCGGCCGATTGGCCAGTTGCATACGTCCGGAATAGCGATTGACTGTTTCCTGCACGATGGCCAGACCCATGCCGTGCCCGCCTCCACCTGCCTGGCGGCCGCGATCATCCTCGGCACGGTAGAATCGCTCGGTGACGTGCGGCAAATGCTTCGGATCGATGCCCGGCCCCTCATCAACCACGCTGAACATCGCTTCCTTTGCATCACAACTGATAGCAAGCGCGACACTGCCGCCGGCAGGTGTGCAGCGAATACCATTCTCCACCACATTGGTCAGCACCCGGTAGAAATCGGCCCCATCCATGGGGAATTTATCGCAAGCCCCTTGTGTGGAAATACTCAGGCTCACGCCCTGCCTGTCGGCCACTGGCTTGAGCAACTGCTCCAGTTCGCGCGCCACCTGCGCAGCATCGCAGTGCACATCGTCCGTCGGACGCCCATGATTCAGCGAATCGAGGGTCAACATCGACTCCAGCAGCTGATTCAGCCGCCGTGATTCCTGCACGATTGTTTGCACCGACTCAGTGCGTATCTTTTTATCGTCGCCAAAGCTCTCGATGCTGCGCGCATAGCCCAGAATCGAGGTCAGCGGCGTTTTCAGATCATGCATCAAATCGCGCACCAGTTGATCACGTTGCCGCTCCAACTCGCGCTGGCCACTTATATCCAGACACAGGAGCAGTGCCTCGTTTTCACCCAGCGGCGCCAGCCGCACGGCCAACACATGATCACCCAAATGAATATCCGGCACTTCCATCGGCTCCGGCATTTGCTTGAGTGCCTTGCGCAGCACAGCATTCCATTTGCTGCCGCGATACAGCACAGCCATGGGCTGCGGCATCAGCATATTGCGTGGCAGGCGGAAAACACGTCTGGCCTGCTCATTGAGCGATAATACATTGCCCTCTGTATCCAGCCGGATAATGGCTTCGTTGACGGTGGAAAAAACCGCATCCAGCCGTTCGCTGCGCTGCTGCAGCATCTCGCCCAGCGAGGCCAGTTCAGATCGACTCTTCCAGAGCTCATGTTTGACTTGGTTCAGTCTGCGTCCCAAGAACAACAAGAGCAGAATCAACAGGATATCTCCCGCCAGCCACCATGCAGAAATCATGTATGTGGGCCTGATTCATCGCCGTTAAAACGGTAACCCATGCCGCGAATGGTTTGCACGCAATCGCCGCTTCCACATTTCTCCAGTGCCTTGCGCAGGCGTTTAACGGTTACATCCACGGTACGTGGCTCGACATAGGTGTCCTGCCCCCAGACATGGTCGAGCAGGTAGTCGCGGCTACGGGTCTTCCCCGGCTTCTTCATCAACACCTGCAACAGACGATATTCCAGCGGCCGCAGAGAGACTGTGTGTCCCCCGACGTTCACCATATAGGTATCGGAATCCAGCGAGATGGAGCCATGCGAAAGGGCAGCCTCGGCCTTTGCCACGCTGCGCCTGAGCAAGGCAAACAGGCGTGCTACCAGTTCCTCCGGCTCGAACGGTTTAGCCAGATAGTCGTCCGCTCCTTCATTGAGGCCCTGCACCCGGTCGGCTGTCTGCCCGAGTGCGGTCACCATCAGCACGGGCAGCATCTCCTCGGGATTGCGGCGAATAAAGCGTAAAACCTTCATACCACCGGAACCCGGAAGCATGCGATCCAGCACCACGGCGCGATAAGCGCCTTCCTGTAACAGGGCAATAGCATCGTCGCCATTACCACAGCATTGAACCTTCAGCCCTGAAGCCTCCAGATGCATCTGGATCAGGCGGGCGATGGGGGCATCGTCCTCAACGACCAGTACGGGGCGGGNATCATCCAACATGGCGGCTATCATGGATTCAGGCTGCCTGGATGACAAGTTCTTTGCCTACAGTCACTCATAGCTATCCCATCAACCTCTTTATTTAAATATGAAGGCTGCGCGTATAGTTGCGCAAGGCTGCATACTCACTTTCAAGCTTCAGCGACATATGCGACAGACGACGGAACATAAACTGTTGCAGCTGATTGCCGAGCACGGGGTCTTCCAGCGTAATCAAATCAAAATAGGCCCGCTTCAGGCTCAGCACCATCAATTCATTCTGCACCGTTACCGTTACCGAATGCGGCCGATCATCAAGAAAGGAGAAAAGGCCGAAGATATCGCCGGCCCTCAGTGTGGAAAAAATATTGCCCGAGGCATCGCGCACCGAAACACAGCCCTGCAGGATGATATACACCGTACGCTCCGATTTACTGCCTGCGGTATATAGAACATCGCCCTTTCTGAAGCACTCTTCTTCAAAACAGGAAAACAGCAGCATCGCATCGTTCACCGGAAGCTCCCGCCCGATCGCCAGACCGCGGAAACACATAAACAGCGGATTGGCCGCTATCGAGGCGACAAACGCCGTTAAATTATTATGAGTCATCCTTGGTCTCCCTGCCATATGTATGAATTACATTTGTCTCAGGTCCGCACATTGCTTTTTCAATATGACAAGTTCATGACAGATAGACCGTGTCATACGGGTGTCACAATCGATTCCTAATCTTCGCCGCAACCCAATTCCTTAGGAGGAATAGACAATGAATTTGAACATCAAGAAATCTGTTGCAGCTGCAGTGGTTCTGATGGGCCTGGCCCCGTCGGCATTCGCTGGTGGCGTACAGATCGACAACAAGAGCCTGACCGACGTACTGATTGAGAAAGGCGTCCTGACCAAGGAAGAAGCCAAGCAGGTTGCCAAGAACGAAGACGGCAAGCTGAAACTGGAAGCCCTGTTCTACCTGAACACCTACTCTCAGAAGGCTGACACCACCACCGCCGCCGGCACCACAAGCACCAAGACCGCCGGTCTGGTCGTGGATCGCGCCTACTTCACCGCCAAGTACAACTTCAATGATGACTGGATGATGCGTCTGACCACCGATATGGGAACCGACGGTGCTCTCAGCAAGTCGCAGAACATCTACCTGAAGTACGCCTACCTTGAAGGCAAGCTGGCTGGAGACGCCGCCGTGCTGCGCGTCGGTCAGTCCCACACTCCGTGGATCGACTACGAGCAGGACCTGTGGAAATACCGTTATGTCGCCAAAACCATGATCGACACCTATGGCTTCGATAGCTCCGCCGACCTCGGCGTGGGCCTGAAGGGCAAGCTGCTGGACGGCAAGGTCGGCTACTTTGTCACCGAGACCACTGGTCGCGGATACGGCAATAGGACCACAAATGCAGGCGGCGCAACAACCGGCAGCACCAACGGTCTTGATTTCGACGCACGTGTTGGCGTCTACCCGATCGATGGCCTGACCCTGGACGTCCAGTACCGTAACGGCTACAAGGGCACCAAGACCAACATCGCCAGTGTTACCAACAGCGGCATCAAATCCACCCTGTTGCAGGGCATGGTCACCTATGGTTCCGAGAAAGATTGGCGCATCGGCTTGAACTATGTTGCCAACAAGGACAAGGGCAACACTGCAGTGTTTGGTTCCGGTGCTCATGGCGGCAACGTCATCAGTGGCCTTACCACCGCAGCCGTCAACGACGAAGTTAATAGCCGTGGTACCGCAGTATGGGCCTGGGGCAAGATTCCTGGCACCAGCTTCGGTGGTCTCGCTCGCTACGAGAACATGACCAACCAGCTGACCACCGGTGGCGTGAAAGGCACCAAGGAAAAGCTCACCCGCTATGTGGCAGGTCTGGAATACAACGTCATCAAGGGTGTCGACTTCTCCCTGGTGTATGACCGTACCAAGCTGACCAACCGTGGCGCTGTCGCAGCCAATGCCCGCAAGGACACCCGTTTTGGTGTGTACTCGCAGGTGAAGTTCTAAGTAGCAACCCTGATGGGGGCGCATTCGCGCCCCCTTCTTTATTTCTATAGATATCCCAACAGGAGATAACATATGAAAAAGATGATTTTTGCAGCAGCAATGATCGTTGCCGGCGCCATGGGTGCTGCCTCGACTGCACAGGCTGGCGCATCCATTACCGGCGCTGGCGCAACCTTTCCATACCCGGTCTATTCCAAGTGGGCCGATACCTACAACAAGGAAACTGACGTTCGCCTGAACTACCAGTCCATCGGTTCCGGCGGCGGTATCAAGCAGATCAAGGCCAAGACGGTTGATTTCGGCGCATCCGATGCCCCGATGAAGCCTGCCGATCTGAACAAGTTCGGCCTGATCCAGTGGCCGATGGTCATGGGCGGTGTGGTGCCGGTCGTGAATATCGCCGGTGTTGCTTCCGGTCAGCTGAAACTGAGTGCCGAAAACATGGCCGACATCTTTCTGGGTAACATCCGTTACTGGAACGACAAGAAGATTCAGGCCAACAATCCTGATCTGAAGCTGCCTGAGCAGGGCATCACCGTGGTGCACCGTTCCGACGGCTCCGGCACCACCTGGATCTTCACCAACTACCTGAGCAAGATCAGCAATAACTGGAAGGATAATGTTGGCAACAACAAGTCCGTGCAGTGGCCTGTCGGTCTGGGTGGCAAGGGTAATGAAGGTGTGGCTGCCTATGTGAAGCGCATCGATGGTTCCATCGGCTATGTCGAGTATGCCTATGCTCTGCAGAACCAGATGACTGCCGCTCTGCTGCAGAACCAGGCGGGNAACTATGTGGCTCCGACTGCAGCCAACTTTCAGGCCGCAGCTGCCGGTGCCGACTGGGCGCATGCCGAGGGTTACTACATGGTGCTGACCGCCCAGCCGGGTGCCAATTCCTGGCCGATCACCGGTGCATCCTTCATCCTGATGTACAAGTCGCAGGACAATGCTGCACAGGCCAAGGAAGTGCTTAAGTTCTTCGAGTACAGCTTCAAGAACGGAAGCCAGGCCGCGATGGATCTGGATTATGTGCCGATGCCGGAAGCCGTCGTGAAGATGGTTGAGGCAACCTGGGCCAGCGAGCTCAAGGACACCTCGGGCAAGGCAATCTGGAAGTAATGTAAACACTGCTGTCACCTTCGCGGTGACGGTTTGCAAAACAAGCGCTGGGGAGAGGCGAGAGGAGCCGGATGGAAATCCGGCTCCACTGTTGGCAACAAATAGAGTTGTCCGGTTTTAGAGCACAAGGGTTGTCCGGTTTGGTTTTGGTTCATATTGCTGCCTTCAGCCTTGGTAGTGGTAGTTC
>Ga0051980_10000179_pt1 | contig 44674 bp, 39 predicted proteins | sample CryGey13umfilter_2_FD_55014 | JGI IMG/M metagenome (GOLD analysis project Ga0051980, IMG submission 55014) | Groundwater microbial communities from aquifer in Utah, USA - Crystal Geyser 4/9/14 3 um filter | ecosystem: Environmental > Aquatic > Deep subsurface > Groundwater | place: USA: Utah...
CAAATTGCAAATCAAACTGTTTTGGTTCATAAACTCCTCACTGGACTTATAAAGTCTCTTTCGAGAAGCTAGCTTCTCGTCCTTTCTGCTTACTACTTACTACTTACTTCATATCTTTTTCAAAGGTGCGACTCCGAGCATCATTTTTTTTACGCCGGTGCGTTTGAATGCGATGGTCGCCAGCGTGCCGGCGATGGAAACGATCAGTCCTCCTCCGAATTGCGGATGCTCCACCATATCACCCGGTCGGACATCGTCTACGCCGAGCGGTTTGATATGTTCATTTCTTTCGGAAGCATTTTCTTTGCTCTCATTATCCGCAGAAGAATGTTTCTTCGGTACCGTTGGGAAATGATGGAATGATTTCTGAAAATGTCTTTTGCCAAGCATCCCTGATGAAACACGTTCCAATTCTTCGATCAAATGCGAGGGGATTTCCTGTAAGAAACGTGAAGGCGGATTGACCTGCGTCGAACCGAAAATCATACGCTGCTGTGCATAGAGGAGATGCACTTTTTCTTTGGCGCGCGTGATACCGACATACATCAGACGTCGCTCTTCTTCCATTTCAGTAGGAGAGAGAGCGCTCCGAGAATGCGGGAATATCCCCTCCTCCAATCCCAGCATAAATACAAAAGGGAATTCCAGTCCTTTGGAACTGTGCACGGTCATCAGGTGCACCACATCGCTTTCCTTGCTTATTTCGTCCGTATCAGAAGAGAGCGAGACTTCTTCAAGAAAACGATGAAGCGCTTCTTCCAAACGCATATCACTATATTTCTTAGCAACAGAGAGAAGCTCCAAAACGTTTTCTTGACGCGTTTCCCCTTCCGTTGTTCCATCATCCAGACTCTTGAAATAACCACTCTCTTTCCTTATAATATCCAGTAATTCTGGGAATGACATATCTGTCCGACGATCCATTTCTGCCCTCAGTTTAAGAAAAATATCCACGAAATCTCTGATGGATTTTATTTTCACTTCACGCAGACCGCTTTTCTCGAACGTCATCTCATATCCGGCATCAAAAAGGTCGAGTCCGTTTTCCCGTCCGAACGCTATCCATTTGTCCAGCGTCGCTTTGCCCAGTCCTCGTTTCGGTTCATTGATGATTCTTTCCAACGCCAATACATCACGCGGATTCTCGAGCAACCGCACATACGCGATCATATCTTTGACTTCTTTGCGTTGGTAGAATTTCAATCCTCCGACGACACGATAATCGATGGAATGGCGGAGGAACATCTCTTCGATGATGCGAGACTGGGCATTGGTTCGATACAGAACAGCGAAATGGCTATACGGTCTCTCTGCGGAATGTTCTTTGGCGATGGTCTCCGCGACGAAACGCGCTTCGGCTTCTTCATCTTCCGCCGGGCAGAGCGTGATCAACTCCCCAGCCTTGATATCCGTCCACAATTTCTTGTGACGTTGATTCACGTTCTTGGAAATGATGCCGTCCGCCGCATCGAGGATAATCTGTGTCGAACGATAATTCCGATCGAGGGTGATGACCGTTGCATCAGCATAGTCTTTNTCGAAATTGAGGATATTTTTGATGTCTGCCTGACGCCAGCCATAGATAGACTGGTAATCATCACCGATCACGAAGATATTGTTGTGTTTTTTCGCGAGCAGATGGACAAGCAGATACTGCGGATAATTGGTATCNTGATACTCATCGACCATAATGTACTGGAACATCTTCTGATATTTTTCGAGCACCTCCGGATGTTCTTGAAAGAGCTTCACCGTGAGCATAATCAGATCGTCAAAATCCAGAGCATTGGTTCGTTTCAATTCTTGCTGATACCTGCCAAACACCTTGGCGATCGTTTCTTCGAAATAACTGCCGGCCTGAAGGGTATATTGCTCCGCATCGGTGAAAGCATTCTTGGCACGCGAGATGGCGTCAAGGATGGCTCTCGGTCGCATCTGATCAGGATTGACTTCCAACTCCTTCATCGCTTTTTTTATCGTTGATTCCTGATCCTGACTATCAAGAATATTGAAACTTTTTCCATATCCGAGCACCTCGATTTCCCGTCGCAAAATACGGCAACAAATATTGTGAAATGTCCCTATATATTGAGGAGGTACCAATCCCCCATATTCCACCGCCTCACTTTGTGACAGCAATTTTTCGATACGTTCACGCATTTCTCCTGCCGCTTTGTTCGTAAACGTTACCGCGAGAATGGCATTCGGTGATACCTTCTTCTCATCAATGAGGTAGGCGATACGATGCGTCAGTGTTTTCGTCTTGCCCGATCCGGCGCCAGCCAATATCAAAACAGGCCCCTCTGTCGTGAAAACGGCTCGCAATTGCTCAGGATTCAACCCTTTTTCCCAAAAATGCATAAGAAGAGGATAATAGATACATAATAATTGATAAGAGATAAACAAAAGCCGGGAGGAAGAACAAGGATTGCCTCATTTTTCTCCATCACCTATCCCTTATCTTACATCACTTATCTTTTTACATCTGTGTCATTCTAGCATAATTTCCCCGAACACTCTATCTTCGTAATGATACGAGGTATATGCTATCATAATAGCGTATGAAAGACTTTCTTTCCCGTTTTGTACGAAGCCTCGAGAATACTAAAATTACTCTGCCATTTTTTGTGATGGCTTTTTTCGCCCTTATTATTACACGCCTCATCATCGAAAATACCCTCGGGCTGTTCCAGGAACGCACCTTTTTCTTTTTCTTCTTCGAATTCACTCACNCATTTCTTTTCTTCTTGTGTTCGTTCCTCCTCCTCATCTTTCTCGTCCGCTCTGCCGGTGCTATCAATTTTCAGAAGACTGTCAATGTTCTCCTTTTCGGTTTTCTTATCATTCTCACGCCACCTTTCATCGACAATGCTATTTTTCATAACAGTCATTTCTGGAGTTTCTATGCATTTGATGGATTCTTCGGACTTCTCCATCGATTCGTGACATTGTTCGGTGATAATCCTGATATGGGTATCACATATGGTGTCCGTGTCGAAGTCGTCATCGTCACGCTCGCTCTCGGACTCTATACATACATCAAGTCGGGGTGTCTCAAAAAAGCACTTATCGTTTCTTTCCTCGCTTACACTCTTCTTTTCATCCTCGGTACATTCCCTGCCTGGCTCACGCTCGGTATCCTCTCATTTCAGAAAAGTTTCCTCGCAATCAATGCCAATGATGTGGCCGGACTTTTTCTCACACCAGAAAATATCTTCGCACGCANTCTGACAGATTTCCGTAGCGTACTGAATGTCAAAATGAGTATCGTCTATGGAATACTCGCCCTTATGTTGACAGGGTTCCTACTCTGGCGTGAATATCCGAAATATTTCATCGCGCTCTGGAAGAACGCCCGCCTGACACAGCTCATCTATCACGCAGGGCTCCTCTTCATCGGTATGGCGCTGGCCTATCTCTTCACTGACGCACCGCTCCGTTTTGATTTTTTTCATATCATCGGCGCCATTGNCCTCCTCGTCGCCGTCGAAAGCGCCTGGATCGCTTCCGTCATCGCCAATGATTGTTTCGACAAAAATATCGACAGTGTCACGAACACAGATCGACCGCTCATCGAAAATGCCATTCCGGAGAATCTCTACAAAACTTTCGGCGTCCTGTTCTTCATCACCTCGCTCCTTTTTTCCGGTATTATGAGTTTCTCTGCAATGCTTCTCCTCCTCGGATATCAAGCCATCGCCTGGCTCTATTCCGCTCCACCGCTCAGGCTCAAACGTTTCCCCGTCATCGCCACAGTGCTTGCCGCTTTCGCCGGCATACTGGTTCTCATCGCAGGCTTTCTCACCGTTTCTCCAGACGACAATCTAAGCAACCTTCCTCTCCCCCTTCTTTTCTATCTTTTCACCGCGTACGCCCTCTGTCTCCCCATCAAAGATTTCAAAGATATCGTCGGTGACAAAAAANACAAGGTTTACACCATCCCCGTGTTGCTTGGAGCAAAAAAAGCACAGCTCTTCATCGGGAGCCTGACTTTTCTTCTGTATGCATTCAGTCCGATCATTCTCAATGCCAGGGTGCTTTTCGTACCGGCACTTTTCTTCGGCAGTCTCGCCTTTTGGGCCATACAGAAAGGAACAGATGCGGAAGACTCTTTCTTTGCATATCGCAAACTTCCTGGCATCACCATTCCTATCCTCATCGCCTACGGACTCGTCATAGTCCTCCTTTTGTTTTAAACCACCAGAAAACTAGAACCTTCCAATAAAATCATAATTCTTGTCGCTATGGTTCAACAAGCAAAAGAATTTTTTGATGTGTTCTCCTTGTCTGAAACGGCTTTCTTTACTCTAAAAATTTCCTATGGATGCCGTAGAGTGAGGGAATATTTTTAGCCAGTAAAGAAGGCCGGTGAGTCGAGAACAAAGTCAAAAGATTGCTTTTGCTTGGTGAACAATCATTACTTAAAAGAACAGGAGAAAGAAACTGCTTTCGGTTGCTACACAATGAGGATTAAAAAAGGTTCAAAAAATCTTCTGTAAATTTCCCCAGTCCGCCACGGAAAGCGCTTGTGCCCGGATATCAACACGCAAACCCAACTGTACCAATTTTGCTTCGACTTCTTCTTTCGAAACACTGAGACTGGAAGAAAGATTGTTCGCAAGTGTCTTGCGTCGAGCGGAAAATCCGGCACGAGCCAGACGAAATACCTTGCGGTCTTCCTCAGAATCATAAGCTCTCCTCGGAGTGATCTGAATCACTGCGCTATTTACCTTGGGCACAGGATCAAACGCTTCTTTCGGCACGAAAAATTTCTTCTCGACAGTCGCATAATACTGCGCCATCAGAGAAAGAAGCGACATATCCCCCGGATCTGCAGACAAGCGATCTGCTACTGCATCCTGTACCATCAGTGTCATCGACACCGGCTGGTATGTGAGCGAAAGCAGTGTCCGAATGATCGGCGCGGTGATGTAATACGGGATATTGGCGATGATCTTGTATGNATGCTCTGAAAATCCCGATATTTCGAGCAATTCTTTCAAATCAATATCGAGAATATTCCCCTCGAGAATAGACACGCTTTTCGAATCGACAAACTGCTCCTGCAAACGCGTCACCAGTTGATGATCGAGCTCGATGGCCAGCAGTTTTTCCACTCGATCTACCAAACGAAACGTGAGTATTCCTGTTCCAGGGCCGATTTCAAACACCCAATCACTCGGAGTCACTTCCGCCATATCGAAAATCCTCTCGATGACTTCCGCATCCTGAAGGAAGTTTTGTCCTAAGTGTTTCTTCGCCACTATTTTTTTCATACTTAGATTTGTCATGCTGAACTTGTTTCAGCATCTCATAATATTTCAGAACTTAAATTCTTCCAGTCTGGATGAGATTCGATAATCAGATGTATCTTCCACTGTCGGTGCCAATTGATGACAAGCAAAGCTTGTCAATTCGTGATTTCTTCCATCCTTACAGCGATCACACCGGCTCCGATGGAAGCGATTTTTGCAAATGCCACCTTGTCGAGATCGATGATACGACTCGGTACGAACGGCCCGCGATCATTGATCTTCACGATGACACTTTTCCCATTCTCCGTGTTGGTCACTTTGACGAAGCTTCCTATAGGAAGCCACGGGTTGGCAGCCGACATCGTCCCCGTGTAAGCATACCATGAAGCCCCACCCGTGTGACTCTTCCCGAGTTTCACGTATGTCCCCTGTGTCGATATCTGAGGAGTCGGCTCTTTCAGAACTTCCGTATCAAGCAGTTTCCGATTCACTTCTTTCCCATCATATGTACTCACTCTGTAGGTAAGCTTCTGTATCCCATTTTCTCCCTTTTGTGTCACGATATTCTTCCGCCAAGAAAGCGTGTCATCTTCATTCATTTTCTTCTCAAATGCAATCGGTTTCTCGACAGATACTTCTTCTATCTGCACTCGTATGATCACTACTCTCATATCACTCTCTGCAAACGTATCACGACTCGGTTTCACGATATCGTCTTCATCTATCACAAGAGTGCTCTCTTCTAATGCCTGTCCGACTGTCGTCGCCTGAGTGCGCACTGTCTGCTCCCCACCATCGACAACCACATTCATAGGATGGGCTCGCCCGATGATGATATGCGCTCCGGAGAAAAGAGCTGTCTCTTCGCTGGGGAAAATACTATCGCCTTCCCGCAACGATAACTTCTTTGCATCCAAAAATTCTCCCACCGTTTTTTCAGAAACTTCCGCAAAGGAAAAATCCAGTCCTCCATCAGAAACGGTGATCGTTTTCCCGATACTCCTGTCCCATTCTTCGGTGTTCGTTTTTCGAAAATAATTGAAATACACAAAACCGAAAAATAGCACTATCGCCAAAACGGGAACAATCCTTCCGCTTCTTTTTTTCCCTCTCTTCACTTCTCGATTCATAATTTTCATTCGCCGTTCTTTCATCCTCTTTTTGTCTCCTCAGTGTAACATCCCTCTGTTATTCACGGAATATCTGTCACCAGGATCTTTTCTCCAAGAAAAACACTGTTTTGAAGCGTCTTTCTCCACTTTTTTGCATCCCACCATAGAATTATGTAGGNTGTCCCTAGAGTCAAGAAAGGAGCATCCAATGAAAATTCCCCACCCGAAAGAAATTCTCCAGGAAATAAGGGGAAGGAAAGAACAGCGCTTAGAGGCCATCCAAGTCTCAGAAGAGCGCTTGCACTATGCTCTCGCCAGAAGAAACTTCAAGGAGTGGCCACTGTCATCCGTGATCTCTCTGCNGATGACATAGCCGGCATACTTACCCACGAAGATGCATTCAAAGTGATCGTGGAAAAATTCCTCCTTCACCCTTAGAGACACGATGGCTATTGTGTCTCTTTTTTATTGCAAGACGGATCCCCGTTATTCCTTGAACCGGTATTGAAGCGCCTCGGTCAGGTGGGACACACCAATAGATGGAGCTTCTGCCAAATCAGCGATCGTCCGCGCCACTTTCAGTATTCGCATATACGCTCGTGCGGAAAGTTTGAGTGTTGTCACAGCACCACGGAGGATCTCCCGTGTTTCATCATTCAAGACACAGAATTCCTTCACCAGATGACTCGTCATCTCAGCATTGGTACGACATCCTTTGTTCGCGAAACGTCCTTTCTGTATGGCACGAGCACTCTCTACCCGCGCCCTGATGACACTGCTTTTCTCTGTGCCGGTTCCTTTGCCTTCGAGCTTGTCGAATTTCACGCGGGGCACATCGATATGCAAATCGATACGATCGAGAATCGGCCCGGAGATTTTCTGACGATACCGGATCACCTGAAATGGAGAACAGGCACAGATCCGTTCCGGGTCACCGGCGTGGCCACAAGGACAAGGATTCATCGCAGCAACCAACATAAAACGCGCTGGAAAATGGAGCGACCCTTTGGCTCGAGATACGGTGATTTCGCCATCTTCGAGCGGTTGGCGCAAATTTTCCAAAACCGCCCGTGAGAATTCTGCAAATTCATCGAGGAACAGCACTCCACGATGAGCCAGACTAATCTCTCCCGGTTTCGGGAATGATCCTCCTCCCACGAGCGATACAGCGCTGGCCGAATGATGCGGAGAGCGAAACGGTCGTGTCATAATGAGTGCCTTGTCTTTCGACAGACGCCCGGCAATGGAAAATATTTTTGTTATTTCGAGACTCTCTTCCAGATCAAGTTTCGGTAAAATAGTCGGGAGTGTCTTGGCGAGGAGCGTCTTGCCTGATCCTGGTGGTCCGATGAAGAGCGTATTGTGTCCTCCGGCGGCTGCGATTTCGAGCGCACGCTTAGCATGCTCCTGACCAAGGACATATGACATATCAAGTCCATCATATTCTTCCGTAGAAAAAATTATTTCTTCCCGCGCGAAAGGTTCTATCCATTTTTCACCGCTCAAATGTTTAGCGACATCGAAGAGATTCTTCACTGGGATGACATTGATATCCAAGACCAGTCCGGCCTCATACGCATTTTCTTCCGGAACATATATTTCTTCGAATCCTTTCTCCTTGGCATACAGAGCAATCGGCAATACCCCCTGCACGCGACGTACGGTGCCATCGAGTGCCAACTCACCGATGAAAAGTTTCCTGCGATAATCAAATGAGAGTTGTTCTGTTGCCAAGAGAAACCCGAGTGCCATCGGCAGATCATAGATCGGAGTATTCTTGGGAAGATCAGCTGGAGCGAGGTTGACTGTTACACGACCACACTGATGCGGTGGCTTGAAACCGCTGTTTTTCAATGCCGAACTCACTCGATCACGTGATTCCTTGATAGCCGTGTCCGGCAATCCAACCAACGTGAACGTATGGAGTCCCNCAGAGAGGACATCTACTTCTACTTCCACAGAAACGCTTTCCAATCCAAGAGTCGTTGCAGAAAATACTTTCGCTGACATAGTTTTTATTGTAATTTTTTCTTATCATCGATATACCAGCGGAATGAAACGCCGATCACTCCTATCGTCAATGCTACATCCGCGATATTAAACATAGGAAAGAATGGGATGCGTACATAATCCATAATACAACCAAACAACACACGCTCCAAAAGATTCCCCAGTCCGCCAGATAGAATGAGAAGCCACGGCCATCCAAAAGCACGGTTTCTGTCTTTCCACCACACCATCGCCATCACAATCACTACTAGAGAATCAATCAGAATAAAAAGCCACACCGGGAGTGATATTCCAAATGCTCCACCACTGTTGCACACGATTTCAATATGCACTACCGTGACGACCCAAAAACGTATCAAAAATTGCAGGCAAAGAAAAAAGGCTACCAAAAGCATCAATAAAAATACCTTCTGCAACCCCATAGAAAAATCATCCAATTACGAACTAAAGTGCTGTACGAGCCGCCGGATATGCTTTCAAACGATCTACGTTTATAGGTTCACCGGTTATCTCACACACTCCGTATGTTCCTTTGCCCATCTTGTCCAAAGCATCATTCACATCTTTCAATTGAGCCTCAAGGTTTACCTCCAGCCCCAGGTTATCGACATATCCTTCAACCTCGATGGCATTGTCATCAGGATCGGTACCGATTACTTCCATCTGAGTTTCATAATCACCGGGTGTTCCGGTTGATTTAGCAAAAACAGAAAACTCAGTCTCCAAACGAGATTTTTCCTTCAGAAGTTCGGCTTTCAACAATGCCAAAGTATTTTCATCAAGTGCCATACGATTATACTCAAAAAAATTATTCCTTTGCTCTGTAAGTATAGCAAAAAACCGGGTTCCTGCCTACCCCCACACTAACTTTCATTTAAAAAAATCTCCCCTATAAAATACCCAATCCAGTATAAAAAATAATAAAAGTTAGTGTGGGGGTCTACAGAAAAATATGTTCTAAGTGCCTAATAAGGGCTTTCTTCGCAACCTCATCATACACGATAGCCAGTGCATCGAAATGGTATGGGACTGACTGGCAGCTCTTCTCCCTCAAATAATGAGCGACGATACGTTCCAGTTTATGCAATTTCGCACGAGTGATGCCCGCTTCTGGTACGATATCATTTTCTCCTATATCCATGCGTGTTTTCACTTCCACAAAAACAAGTTCTCTGTTTTTCTGAGCCACGATATCAATTTCTCCCAAGCGTCGTCCGGATGAATTACAGTAATTCGTTGTGAGGATTTTGTAGCCCTTCTCCCGCAAATAACGGCATCCGAGTTCTTCGCCCAGAGATCCGGCCTTCGATTGTACGAAAAACGTCCCCATATATTTATAAATATAGTATCACACTTACGCTTCGCGTAGGTGGTAACTACCCCGCATACCGCGGGGTTTATTGTTTGTAGCTATGCTAAACGCATAGACAAACAATAAAAAAACGGCTTTATGAGCCATTACATATCAATCTTTTTTTCCGACACTCAAAAATGTTGGTGCCGGGCGTTACGACGCCCAATAAATAAATACTTGGCTGTAACGCCCGAACTTGCATGTGCCAACAGGTATGTCGGTTACTTAGCTTCGGGTGAGAAAGCATTGGTAATCCATTGATCATTCCTGTAGTTTGTGCTCATGCACCAGCTTTTGCAGTTGTCCTAACGTTCAACTACTTCTCCCTTCACCGTTCTCTGGCATGTAGCCTTTGTTTTTGAAAGAACGATTTTTTGTTTCTTTTTGTTTTTCTCCTAGTTTTTTTATTTTTCAGGAGCAAACTTTTGTTTTTGTTTTGGTCCTCGTGTTAGGGCGAGGCGGTCTCGATACATTGTCGAAACACTTGAACAGTGAAAGAGTTCCTTCCCATAATTTTCCACAACAAAGCGGAGATTGCGATAAAGAACTCTTTCACCGTCCGAAAACAATCGGAAGCAATGAAGGAAAATTGTCAAAGTTCATCTGCTTACAAACTCATTATAGCAGGAAAAATAGTCCCAGTCAATCATAGATGCTCCTTCTTGCCTTGTTTCAGGCCTTTCCTCTCCCTTTCTTGATGAAAGAATGATTCTTTTCTTTCTGGCTCTCAAAAATAAATAAATTACTTTTTTATTTTTTCTGATTTTGCCCCTGATAAGCCATCATTTCGCAACCGTGTCCAAAAGGACGCGGAGCGTGTTCCTACTCATCCCTATATACCAGTGATTGTTCGTAATCACATAATCCACCGACAGATTGCGACTGATGTCGATATTCGCATAACGCAGAGAGAATTCCTGCCCGATCTGCTTATCGGAATTTCCGTCTTGACCCGCCCGGGTCTGCAAGCGGGAGATATAAGTATTTGATTTGAACGGTATGGTTTTGGCGACATTCACATTCTGTTCCAAAATAAGCGCTCGAAGAGCATACGGTAGAGCATCCTCTTTTTTCGGAAGAGCAGAGAGGAGTGCTGGCTGGTCTTTCAATTTCAAATCAAGTCCAAGCCGTACATTTCCAGCATCATTGTATGCATACAAGGAGAATGTCTCATCGATCAGGGCGAGTATATCCGGAGCGATCTCCAGCTTGAGGAGGAATACGAAACGATTGAATGCGATCGGATTATTGTTCTGATCCGTTATCAAGAATTCGATAGGCTGTATGATAGAGGCTTCTTTGATACGAGAGGCGACTTGGAAAAGAATCTTCTCTATATCTGCAGGAGACACCACTTCCGTGTTTACTGAAAGGTAATTTGCTTTATCCAAAGCATAGGGAAGCTCTTTCGGAATATCCTCTGCTACGCGCGAAGGATACTTTTGAATGATATTCTCTGGTACTGTTGGCTCAGCTACCTGCTTGCCGGCGACAAAAAAATAATAATATCCACCAGTTGAAACAAGTAGCAATATGATCATTACTATGCCACCTACAATGAATATGTTCTTTCTCCCTTTGGGTTGGTCTGAAATTATCTCTCCTTCGGTTATCATCGGAGTGACACCGCTTTTCTCATTGGTTGCTTGCGAGAATACTCCAGGAATGGATCTTTTCAATGTAGATGTCACTCCGAATGGATTTTTTATTTGTCTTTCATCTCTGGTATATTCCCGGAAAGGATTTCCTTCTTTCACAGGTGAATCGATAGATGATTTTGATGGAATGCCTGGAGTAAAGGATACCATTCTCTCTTCTTGATTATTCTGAAAAAAGACCGAGTCGTTCGTCCCATTTTTTATAGCTTCGATATCCCCTCGCATCGTCCGCATGNCGGAAGGAGCCGTCATATTCTCGGCATTTTTTCGAACAATCGGTTCGTCTTTTGAAAAAAATGGAAATGACATACATTTTTCAGCGATAAAAATAATAGAAGAGAGCTTCCTCCCTTCTATTATACACGAAACTATTTTTTTTGCACTGAGACTATTTCTTCTCTTCACTTATCTGATGAAGAGCCACCTTGTGAGAAAGATTGATGCGTCCCTGGTTATCGATTTCTTTCACAATGACAGGCACGATATCTCCCACGTGCACGATATCTTCCACATTTTCCACACGGTTATCGGCCAATTCAGAAATGTGAATCAACCCTTCTTGATTCGGCAACACTTCCGCAAATGCTCCAAAGTTCATAATACGTGTGATACGAGCCTGAAAGAGTTCCCCTGCCCTGACTTCACGAGTGATATTATTTACCCACTCAACCGCCTTCGCAGCGCTTGTCTCATCGGCTGAAGTGATGAATACTGATCCATCATCTTCGATATCGATAGAAACGCCCGTCTCATCGATAATCTGATTGATGACTTTGCCACCAGGCCCGATGACATCACGGATTTTCTCCGGATTGATATGGAGTGTGATGATACGCGGAGCATACGGAGACATCGTTTTCCGTGGTTCAGGGATGACGGCAAGTATCTTCTCCATTATTTCCAATCGAGCCACTTTGGCCTGTGCCACAGCCACGCGGAGCACCTCCGGCGTCAGCCCATCGATCTTCACATCCATCTGCATCGCGGTGATACCATCTTTGGTTCCGGTGACTTTGAAGTCCATATCACCATAGTGATCTTCCAATCCTTGAATATCAGTCAATATCTTATACTCGCCACTCTTCCCGACGATAACCCCCATCGCGATACCCGATACCGGCTTCTTGATCGGCACACCGGCATCCATCAAAGAAAGCGTCGAACCGCAGGTCGATGCCATAGAAGAAGATCCGTTCGAGGAAAGTACTTCTGAAACAAGGATGATGGTGTAAGGGAATTCTTCTCGGGAAGGAAGAACAGGGATCAGGGCTTTCTCTGCCAACATTCCGTGTCCAATTTCTCGTCGTCCAGGGCCACGCATTGGCCTCACCTCTCCTACGGAATAGGGCGGGAAATTGTAAAAATGGATGTAGCGTTTCTTCTCATCAGTTTCCATCGTATCCACAATCATCTCATCACCGGGAGCGCCAAGCGTCGTTACGGTCAAGGCCTGCGTTTCTCCACGAGTGAACAATCCTGTACCGTGCGTGCGTGGTAAAATTCCCACTTTGCACCAAATAGGACGGATTTCAGTCAATTTTCGGCCATCTGGACGTTTTTCGTGTTGCAGAATATTTTCGTGAACGATTGCATCGGCCACTTCATCGGAAATGAGAGTAAGCAGCTCTTCAAGAGAGGCTTGTTCTGGAAATGTCTCTTTCGCCCACTGTGATACCTTGGCAAACAAGGCTGAAGAAGCTTCTTCCATCACTTTTTTCGGTAACAAATACAAAACATCGCTGATGCCACCTCCCAAGAAAGCTTTTTTCACTGCCGTTTCAAATTCATCTGATCCGCGAAGGAGGGCCGGGACAACTTTGTCTTTACCAACTTCAGTGCGGATCGTTTCGATGAATTGGGTGATTTTCTGAATAGCTATAAATCCGAATTCAAACGCCTCTACCATCTTCTCTTCCAAAATCTCATTTCCGCCGGCTTCGATCATATTAATCTTATCTTTGGTACCGGCGATGAGGAGGTCAAGTGCGCTTGCCTTGCCTTCTTCAGAGCTCGGGTTGAGGATAAGAGCTCCATCATCCGCCATACCAACACGCACGGCACCGATCGGACCATTCCAAGGAATGTCAGAGAGACTGAGAGCCACAGAGGCGGCAATCATCGCCACCGTATCGGAATTGTTCTCACCATCATACGAAAGTGTCGTCACGACGACCTGTACTTCATTGCGCATTCGACTGTCGAACAGCGGACGAATAGTGCGATCGACAGCACGACCGGCAAGGATAGAATCATCAGAAGGACGGCCTTCGCGTTTGATGAATCGTGATCCCTTGATTTTTCCTGCAGCATAGTAACGCTCTTCGAAATCCACCATCAGAGGGAAATACCCGGTGATCTTCGATGCACCTTTGCTCATCGTCGCTGTTGCAAGAATGACCGTATCGCCATAGCGAACCGTCACAGATCCATTGGCCTGTTCTGCTAAAGATCCCGCGGTGACAATCAACTCACGCCCTCCCAGCTGGAGAGACCATTTCTTTTCTTCCTGCATACAATGTACCTGTGTCAAGACAAGAAAAGAGACAGAAAGGAATTCAAAACGCAAAAGTCAAAAAGTAAAAATTTTTTCACACTTTGATCTTTGAGATTTGAACTCTTTTGAGGGCATTCCTTGGCAAAAAACAGGTTATTAATGAATATATCCGCTCTTAGAGCCAATCAAAAATTTGAGTTGACCCCCATACTCTACCGAAAAAATCCATTTTTGTCAAACAAAGAAGAACTACATTCTACCCACAACTGCAACATCAGGACAGAAAAGACATCTCAGCTGATAGAATGGATACTGTCTTGCCGTTCCCATCAATCAACAACGAGGGCCTCATAAACACATTACCGCATCACAGGGAAATGGGCTATCAGCTGACAACGGTATGACATTTTCAGATCATAAACTGACAGGAAGAGAAACTGGGATGGAAATGTGTTTTGCTTATCCGCATCACGGCTGGGAGCGAGGATGCAATGAGAATTCCAATGAATTACTCAGGCAATATCTTCCCAAGAAAATACCTTTGGGAAATGTCACGCAAGAAAGCATTGACTATGCCGTAGATGAAATCAATAGCAGACCAAGAAAACGTCTGGACTATCTTACTCCTTACAAAGTATTTTATGAAAAGAATCCAAATGCTAAGAAAAGAAATGTTGCAGTTAAGGATAGGATTCAGGTGAACAAATAATAGCTTATATGAAGCATTCTTACAAAACAAAAACAGGAGCCTAGCCCCTGTTTTTTAGATCCCGAATCGAGTTCAAGATAACATTTCGGAAAATGTTAATTCGTGTACATATCCTTGACTTGGAAAAGAATGTACCAGCCGATGACGGCACCGATGATACCACCGATGATACCGCTTACGGAAAGAATACTCCCAATGAGGCTGACGATACTCACATAGAAGAGCAATCTCCATGATCCCTTGGTCCGTTTGAAAAGTCCTGGTACGGCCATCACCTCCAGCACCAAACTGATGGCGGCAACAACGAGCGAGACAATGGCNCCGAATCCCCAACCGAATCCCCAACCACCGCCCATCATCGCGAATGGTGTAAGTGCAGTAGTAAGACCGATGGCACCGAGAATAAGAGGGAGTGCCATAACGGCAAAAATGATGATCAAATATGGAGATACTTTCACAATAAATTCCTTGAGTCCGAGAGGCAATGCAAAAGGAGCCTTGGTTACCATATACTCATCGAGCACCGCCTCGAGCTGACCGGTGAGACCCTTCACATCTGCTTTCATAGTATTATTGGTACTGCTCCCAGCGCCCGACTGGTTTTGCCCACCCTGGTTCGACGCACCACCCGCTTCGCCTTGCGGCATATTGCTGTCCATATAATTATGGTTAAAATTAAACGCCATCTACACTTTCCAGTATAGTACCATCTTCCAATTCGCGCAAAATCTCTTCCGGAATGGGATTGCGTTTCGGACTGACCCCTGGGTATCTCCACGCGCTTATGATACGCATTTCTTGCTGTACGAAACTTTGCATTTTCCCATCCTGATTACCATTCTTTTGTTTCTGATTTTTCAGAATAAACATCACCCAGATCTCCTGTTTCCATACTTCCTTACCATCTACCTTCTTTATGGACACCGGTTGCATCACGGCCACTGTTTTGGAAACGATTCCTACTTCTCTCCGTTTCGGATTACGGATAACACTCCGTACTCTCTGTTCGGAGAGTCCATACTGTTTCATCTTGAATTGCGAATGCAAAGTAAACTGATATTGCCCCTTGCTGGATGCTTTGGCCTGTTGTTTTTCTGCAAAACGTTCTTTGGCCTTGCGAACAAAATCTTGATATGGAGAAGACATAATTTATTTTATTTCCATCCCACGCAGTGCAGCAACACGCTCCTCAATCGGTGGGTGCGTCATAAAGAGTTTCGTCACGTTCTTTCCCTTGAACGGGTTGGCGATATAGAGATGCGCTGTCGCACGATTGGCTGCTTCGAGCGGTTCGGTATCACCGGAAATTTTCTGCAATGCAGAAGCCAGCCCATCAGGATACCGCGTGAGGAGCGCTCCGGATGCATCGGCGAGAAACTCTCGTTTGCGTGAGATGGCCAATTGTATGAGCATCGCAAAAAGCGGCGCCAAAATCGAAAGAATGACGGCCACGATCATCAAGATCACTTGCAACTGATTTTTGTTATCACTATCCCTGTTCCCACCAAACCACGCCCAATGACGGAACCAATCGGCCAGAAGCGCTACGAATCCGACCAGGATGACCACGGCCGTCGAGAGGAGCGTATCGCGATTGCCGATGTGTGAAAGTTCGTGAGCGATNACGCCTTCGAGTTCATTTTTCTCCAAACGAGCGATAATGCCGGTTGTCAAACACACTACTCCGTGTTTCGGGTCACGCCCTGTCGCGAAAGCATTCATCGCGGTATCATCGATTGTATATATTTTCGGTATCGGGAGACCGGCAGTGATGGCCAGGTTTTCCACGAGGCGATATATTTCTTTGTTTTCTGCAAACGTCAGCTCCTTGGCTCCGCTCATCGAAAGGACAATCTTGTCACTCCACCAATACGATACAAAACTCGTGACAGTCGAAAAGGCGACAGCGACATAGAGAATCATACTCGACTGCATCGCTCCCGCGAACACATATCCCACACCGATAACGAACACCAAAAACATCGTGATGTATACCCACGTCAGCCGGATATTCCTGTCATACTCATTGTACAGTGTCGCCATAAATGAAAAGAATCATAGATTATGAATCGGGAATCAAGAAGAAAACCCAAACCCATACTTCATGATCCCTGATGTGTACTTCAAAATTAAAATGCCACTTTCACTGGTTCCTTCTCTCCATCGGCAACTTCNAAAAAATCACGTTTGGAGAAAGAAAACATTCCGGCGATGATATTGCTTGGGAACATATCAATCTTGTTGTTGAGTTCCAGTACATTGCCATTGTAGAAACGACGAGCAGCCTGAATCTTGTTTTCCGTATCGGAGAGTTCGCGTTGCAGTTCAAGGAAGTTTGTGTTGGCCTTGAGGTCCGGATATGCTTCCGCTACCGCAAACAGACTCTTCAACGTTTGAGAAAGCATATTTTCAGCCTGGGCTTTGTCGGCGGCAGACCCTGCCTGCATCGCCTGCGTACGGGCTTCGGTCACTTTCTGAAATACACCTGATTCGTGAGCGGCATACCCCTTGACGGTATTCACGAGGTTCGGGATGAGATCATAGCGACGTTTGAGCTGAACATCGATATCGCTCCAAGCTTCACTCGCACGATTCCGGAGTTGCACCAAGCCGTTATGGATGACAACAAAAACGGCGGCGAACAGACCGAGGACGACGAGAATAATCACTGTTGTATTCATAGGATTTTTGATTGTTATTATTTAACTCGCCCCTTCAGAATACCAAATTATAGAAAAAATGCAACTACCAAAAAAACCGGTTCTGTGGTATATTTCACATATCGATATATCATTTAATCCATACTTTTTCTTATGGAATCGTTCCAAACATACCTGGTGTTTCTCATCCCCATCACCGTCGGTATCATCACTCAGATCATCAAATTTATTCTCTACACCATCAAACACGGTTGGGATATAGAGTACGCTTTCACTCACGGCCATATGCCGAGTGCGCATACGAGTCTCGTCATCTCGCTCCTTGTCACTATGGCGCATTATGANGGAGTCGATTCGGCGGCGTTCGCTCTCTCTGCTGTCCTCTCATTTATCGTCATCGATGATGCCGCCCGCATCCGTATGTATCTCGGTGATCAAGGTCGCTATCTGAATATGCTCATCGATCAGCTCAAAGGNGAAATCGATGAGAGCAAATTCCCTCGTCTGAAAGAACGTGTCGGCCATCGTGTCAGTGAGATCATCGGTGGCGCCTTCATCGGATTTTTCCTTACTTTATTTTTCATCTACCTTTTCTCGTAGAAGAAACGAGAGAAAACTCCTTCCATAAATGGAAGGAGTTTTTATTATTTTATATGTAAGAATAAACAACGTTGTTCGGAGTTTGTTTTTTATCTCAGTTTTCTTTTGGGAGACTTATTTCTCCAAAGCGGGCATGCCTGCCTGCCGGTAGGCAGGGTTTTTTACTTACTTGAAAGCAAAAAAACGGAGAAGAAACAGGAGTGAGTGAAACGGGCTTCGGTGAGCGAGTGTGCTCCAAAAAGAAAACTGAAATGAAAAAACGGTAAACAACACCCCCGAATCTGACAGTTTATTTTTATCTGAGAGCCTCCAACTCTTCCTCGATCACCTGCCGTTCATTCCAAGGAAGCCGTTTGTCACCGATTGCCATCATTTCCTCGGCACCCTTGCCGGTAATGAGGACGATATCGCCGATTTCTGCCAGAGCGAGCGCTTTGCGGATCGCTTCACGCCGATCGAAAATACGGAAGTAGTCACGATCTTTCTTTTTTGTCACTCCACTTTCAATATCATCGATGATCTGTTCCGCATCCTCATAATAAGGATCTTCGTTCGTAAGGATGATGATGTCCGCGTAACCGGAAGCGATTTCCCCCATCTGCGGACGTTTGCCCCGATCACGCTCTCCACAGGCACCGAAAACGTGAATAATTTTCGTGCCGGGAATCTTGAGCGGGAGAATCGATGCATACAGCTTTTCGAAAGCATCCGGCGTCACAGCATAATCGATGATGATGTCGGCTTTTTTCTCGTTCGGCACGAGTTCCATCCTTCCTGGCACGCCGGCGACACTTGCCAAAGCCTCTCCTGNGAGAGAGAAATCAATATCGAGCAACCGCGCTACACCGAGAGATGCCAAAGCGTTTTCGATATTGAATAATCCGGGAAGATGCAGATGGAAATGCTCCTCATCGACCGTAAACTCGGTTCCTTTGAAATCAAGTTCGATGTGCTCTGCAAACAAATGCGCATTCGGATCTTTCGTACTATAAAAAAGTGTCTGCTTTGTTTCACGGACACAGAAATAATCAGGGTCTTCCATGTCCAGGTTGACGACCGCCTGCTTGGCCGATCGGAATAAACGCCCCTTGGCAAAACGGTATGTCGACATCGTCTTGTGGTAATCCAGATGTTCACGTGTGACATTGGTCATCACTGCGATGGCATACGATATCCCCCACACTCGATGCTGATCGAGAGCATGCGAGGAAGTTTCGATGACTGCATACTCACAGCCGGTACGGAGCGCTTCCTGCAGAAACTTCTGCAGTTCCCACGATGAAAGCGTAGTGAATTTCGAAGCATTCACCCATTTTTTCTCTCCTATCTGAAAGTTTATGGTCGAAGCTACGGCTACTTTTTTCCCCGCTCGTTCCAAAATTCGAGCGATGAGATGCGTCGTAGTGGTCTTGCCATTCGTGCCTGTCACACCGATCACCTGCATTTTTTTTCCAATTTTGCTCGTCGCACGATGAGCGAAGTCGTAGGCGGGAAAACCGAAACATACGCAAGCGATGACGGCTTGCATCAGATGGTACTGATTTTTCAAACTTTGCGGAATGATTTTTGAGAGAAAATGTTTCATCGGAATAGAGAGTGAATGATATTTTTCGGATGACGGAGAAAATTATAAAAGAAATATGCTCTGGCATCGAGAACGATATCATACGCGCCAGGATACATCGTCGATTGTGTCTGTGGCGAAAATCCTACTTTGAACCTCGTAATTCCGTTCCAATCGTTCTTGTTCTTCGATTCTTGATTCTTACTCATTGCTTTGTGTTGATTGCTCGCTGTCTTCACCCCGCCAAAATCGTAAAAATAATGTCCTCGTGCTTTCGCCACCCTGATCTGCTCCCATTGCAAGAGATACGGTGCCATAACATCACGGTGCTCATCGGCAGTGCCACCATGAAGGTACGTGACGGTGTCACCATAAAAAATAACGATGTTGGCAGCGATGATCCTTCCCTCGTATTCAGCCACAAACAACTGACACATCTCTCCTGGTAACGTTGTGAAAAACTTTTTGTAATACTCTCTCGAATGCGAAGTGATCCCCTTGCGTCCTGACGTCGCCGTGATGAGATCAAGAAACGCTGCGATATATTTTTCTTCCCGTGTCTCAAAGACTTTCACGCCACGTTTTTCGGCCAGACGGATATTGTAACGGGTCTTCGACTTCATCTGAGCCAAAAGCATCTCCTCATCTTTCGTAATATCCATCACAAAAATTTCTTTCGGCTGCATATTATGAGGGGCTCGTAGCACACCCCCATCGAATGCCTCCTTGATTCCCTGAAGAACCTCTTCGTTTTGCGGTTCAATCCGGATCCATTTCACATTTTTCTCCTTCGCTTCTTCGATGAGTTTCTGTATATTTCCTCTCAACTGTTGTTTGTTGCCTGTTGATTGTTGACTGTTGCCCGTTATCGGTCCTCGTGGTATATACAGATACGTTCCTACCAATGGGAGACGATGAATGATCCCATTCGCCAAGAAATCATCAGACGAAAATCGTATGATCTCTCTCCCGACGGATGCCTGAAAGGCGAGCCAATTTTCAGATTGAAGGAGTTCCCGTGTGTGATTCATTTCTTTCATTCTCTTCATTTCCTGCCTGCCGGCAGACAAGTTACTTGCCCAGATTCTTCAGTGCCTGACGGATGCGAAGGCTTACATCTGTGATATCCGCCGGTACGAGCTTGAGTGCTTCACGTGCTTCCGTGACAGAATAACCAAGCGATGTGAGGGCGAGGATAGTATCCTGTCCAGAGAGAGCTGTGGCTTGATCCTCGATATTCACGGCATCCACTTTATTTTGCAATTCCACAATGACTCGCTCGGCGGTTTTCTTGCCCACACCCGACACACGGGTAAGAATGCTCGGATCCTTGTTCACGATAGCCGTACAGATCGTCTTCACATCAGCGATGGAAAGAATAGAAAGCGCCACTCTCGGTCCGATACCGGAAATAGAGATGAGAAGTTCGAACATCGCCAGTTCTTCTTCATTCAAAAATCCATAGAGTGCCAACATATCTTCCCTCACGTGCGTATGAATATAGAAAAGAACCTGCTCCTGACCGGCCACTTTTCCCAAAGTATAGGCAGAAACAGCCACCCTGTAACCGACACCACCAACCATAAGAATGACGGCGTTTCCTTTTATTCCGGCGATTTTCCCTTCGAGTTGCGCGATCATATGAATAGCTTTTAGCTTCATTAGCTGGTAGCTTTTTAGCTTAAAAAGAGAGTTTCTTATTGAAAAAGCCTTTTCATTGTAACATAACTGCTATCTCTCTCAAATAACGTGACTATTGCCAAAAAAGTTTTGTTATGCTAAAAAGGATAGGACTTAGTCTTATTTTATTCTCTCAGACTTTTTCGTATTTAAAGCTAACCAGCCAAAAAGCTAACGAAGCTACAAGCTAAACTCTATGCCAATCAAAAAAGCAGCCAAGAAGTATATGCGCGTCACGGCCAAAAACACCTTGCGTAACAAAATAGTGACCGGTGTCATCAAGAGTGCCATCAAAAAAACTCGTGAAGCCGTCACTGCTGGCAATGTCGCTGAAGCACAAGAATGGCTCAAAAAGGCCAACAAATCTCTCGATAAAGCTACTCAGAAAAAAGTCATCAAGAAAAATACTGCTGCTCGCAAGAAATCCCGCCTCAACTCACTTGTGAAGGCGATCGCTATCAAAAAGTAGCAAGCAACAAGTAGTATGTAGTAAAAAAGAAGCTAGAAGGCTTCTTTTTCTTTTCTCGTAATTTTTCTTCCTTACTTCTTTCTACCTACTCCCTACTACTTCCAAAGTCAGAACCTCCAGATAAAGAGATCAAGTGCAACAGAGGGATCCATACCGCCACGTTTCAATTCGGTATCGAATCGGGAGAGTGTCATCAGCCCTCGTTTGATACGAGCGATGGAAAAATTATGTATGGTTCCAAGCATTTTCTGAGCCACAAATGGTGGCATCTTCGTTTGTAGAGCAATATCAGAAGCGCGAAATATTCCTTTATCAAATAATTCTCTCACTAAAAGAAGTCTCCGCACCTGCCAAGCGCACATCGAAAGAAGAGGGTAGACTCCTTCGGCACCTGATGCTTCACGATGGAAGAGGAGCAGAGATCTTTTCTTGTCTCCCCGCCCCAAAGCATCCAGTGCTTCAAAGATAACATTTTCTGAAACACTTCCGATAAGAAGATGGATATCTTCCTCTTCGAAAACACCACCGGGTTTGAACGTCGCAAGCTTCTCTAGTTCTGTCCGGATACGCGCCGTGTCCAAACCGATAGATAGACTGAATATCTGAAGCGCTTCACGGGAAAAACGGGCCTCAGCATCGATTGTCGCCAGTTCACGCTTGATATAGGCATTTTTATTTTTCTCCTCCAATTTCTCGAAAACTTCTTCCTTGTTGGCATATTTTATGAGCACTTTTGCCAGCGGGTGCGTCTTTTTTATTTTCCCCGGATGGACGAAAAGGAGTGTCACTTCAGTCTCATTTTTTTTCGTGAAATCTTTGAGAAAATCAAGCAGAAGCTTTTCCGATACTTCCCCGAGTTCGAATGGGTGAAGAAAGACAACCATCTTCTTTGAAGCAAAGAGTCCTTCTTCGCACACCGCCAAACTACGGCGTACATCATCGGACGTTCCTTGGTCTTCAAAATCAAAAACGAAAATTTCTGCTTGAGAATATTTCCGTATGAAAGCTTTTTGCAGGATGCTCCGTCGTTCATTGACGAGGAAACCGTCTCCGCCGTGTATAAACAGAATCATAGAAATATATGCTCAGTAAACAGCTCACCTCTCTATTATACACAAGAAACAAAAAGCAGGCACTTGCCCGCTTCCTGCTCTATCTTTTTTTGTTTTTTTATTGAACGGGTCCCCACTTCAGTGCTTGTCCGGGCTCGAGAACTTCCACCCACATCTGCCCCGGGACAAAAGCTACCTCATTGCCTGATTCATCGAAGAAAGTGAGCTTGCTCGCAATATTCGATTTATCTTTTTTCCAGGTACCGCGATATTGCTGTCCATTCATATAGTAGAAAGCATCCCCGCTATCCGTTTGATCGTACCATGGATCACCGAGTTGTACATTGTTGTACTGCCCCTCGATCTGGGTGGATTGCGCCATAAGGACGATTACATTTTTCGGAGCATTGCGATTTTTGTTATTCCGATCGATATCAGGAACGTTTCCCCACGTACGGAAATAGCTATTGGTCTCACGGTCATAATCATATTCAGCAGCGAACGGTCCAGCAAAAGCTACCCGCAGATGTCCGCTCTGAGGTCTGCTTTCTATTGGCGCTTCTGCTGTGTGCCTGTATCCGGAAAATTTGTTTTCCAAACTGTACCCGAACTCTTTTGCGCAGGTGAGCAGGTCTGCAGGATGACTGTACCCACTATCCACTCCGCGTGCCATACCCTCTTTTCGGAAACAAGGATTGTTCGTACAGGCATTGGCCGATTTCCCGGCGTCTCCATTGCAGTTGATGTTCTCTATTTCTCCACGATCGAGGATACCCTTGGCGAGTCCGACCAGATCACTGTCAGAATGTGATTCTGATCGTCCCCAAGAGACGAAAATGGCGTCCAGACCTTTGGCCAAATCGATGAAATCGTGCCTGGCACTCCGCATCGATCCTACCTCAGCAGGCGTACCACAGATATACACGGCCATCAATCGAGTCACACTCGCAGTAATGACAGGCATTTCGATGACCATATCCGCTTCAGAGAAACCGGCGGCCGGACGGGCTGTCACATCCCCAGGTTGCATTATCGCCAAAGGACGACGATTCCAGTTTTCACAAGGCAAACCAGAAATCGGGCTGACATTCCCATCGTTGAGCGGACCAGTCGAGACCGTTGGCAGAGACTGGTTCTTGTTATTCAGTTCGATCGGCTTACGCATTCCTCTGCTCCCAAAGAAGAAATAACTTATGATTCCCACCAGTACGATGGCGATCGCGAGAACAATTATTTTTTGACGTTTTTCCATAGATACGAGTTATATATATTAAAAAAATTTCAAAACGATAGTATCATTTTTGACAATGCGGACAATAAAAGACACTCCTCTGTCCGATTTTCTTTCGTTCTATTATTGTACCACATTTCTTACAAGGTTTATCACCGCGACCGTATACATACAGTGTCTGTTGGAAGCGTCCTTCCAGCCCGTCCGTATCACGGAAATCCCCGTCGCTCATACCATGAAGTTTCAATGCTTGACGCAACACCTTCTTTATCGCCGGAACGATGCGAGGCCATTCATTTTTTGTCAGTGTTTCGACACGGCGTGTCGGAAGTATTCCAGCAAGGAATAACGCTTCACTCCGGTAAATATTACCGATTCCGGCAATAATATTCTGATCGAGGAGAATCGCGCCGATCATTTGTTTCTTTTTCCCTGAAAGCACATCTCTCAGATACTTCTCTGTGAAGTTCGGTGACAAAGCATCCCGGCCGAGCGATACGATACTTGCAAGCGTTTCGACCTCCTCTGTTTTCATCGTATGCAACCAACCGAATTTCCGCATATCAGAAAACTCGAGCGTCGTACCGTCGATAAAAGTAACGATATGATGGATATAGCCGTTCACAGGATCCTCGGTAAACGCTTTTGTCGTACGATTGGCTTCATCCTTGACCAGAAAATGTCCCGTCATCTTGAGATGCACAACAAGAGAATACTCATTGTCGAGGTCGATGACGATATGTTTGCCATACCGTCGCGTCCCCAGAATACACGCACCCTTCACCTGTTTTGTAAACGTTGAGAAAGAAGGAAGTATTTTTTTCTTCCAATCACTCCACACATCCTTTATTTTCTTCCCGACGATCTTTTGCTCCAGCTGAGAAACAACCGTTTGGACTTCTGGGAGTTCTGGCATAAGAATTCTTCATATACATCCATTGTAAATCTTTTCCCAAAGTAAAGCGAGAAAAACATTTACCACGTTGCCTGTCACTGTCATTTAAGAACGGTACAGTAAACAAGGCGACAGTGGTTGACCAAGGCCTTTTTTTATGCTATACTTAAAAAGTAAAAGAACCGGGTGACCGGTTTTTTTTGCTTATTAATCAGTAAAAACAAATATATGTTTAGAGAAGGTATGCAGACAAAAGCGTGGGAAGAGCCGACAGCAGATTTTCATCTTGATCCAAAAAAAATGGTGGATCCTGTGGAAAGCCTTTTGGAAAAATCTGGAGATGCAGATATTGCCTTTGACACAGTTATGGAATCTCTTGAAAAAGATCCGAACAATCCAGAGATCCGTAGACAAGCAAACTTGCTCATAAACAGGCTTGATGATCTTACGAATAAATTAAGAAATAAAATCTCTCATTAGGAAATCACTTTTCTTCCTTTATGAAAACCGGTCGCAAGGCCGGTTTTTTCTTGTCTCCTCATTGTTTTTTTTGCTCACTGTTTATTGTTGATTGTTATTTGTTCAAATTTCTCCCCAATTTTTTCCGATAGCGGTTTCGGCAACAAGTGGGACGTTGAGAGGATAGGCTTCTTCCATCGTTTTTTTCATCGCCCGTGCAAATATTTCTGATTGATCTTCTCTCACTTCACAAATGAGTTCATCGTGCACTTGGAGTACCATTTTCACGCTCTCTTTGAAGCCTTCTTCGATCAACTTCGCTACGGCAAGCATCGAGAGTTTCATGATATCCGCTGCCAATCCCTGAATCGGCATATTGATGGCCATCCGTTCCGCAGAACGAGCCACCTGCACGTTCCTACTTGTTATTTCCGGCGTATAGCGACGCCTGCCGAGTTCGGTTTCGACAAATCCTTTCTCACGAGCGCCCAGTNTCATCTCTTCGATAAACGTCGCCACTCCGGCGAATTTTTTGAAGTACGCGACGATGAATTGTGCCGCGATGTTCTGATCGATTTTGGCCGCCTGTGCCAAACCATACGCCCCCATACCATACATAATACCGAAATTGAACACCTTGGCCTGCCGACGCATATCAGGTGTCACTGCCTCCGGTTTTACTTTGAAAACGATGGAAGCTGTTTTAGTGTGGACATCTTCCTTATTTTTAAACGACTTCATAAGTGAGGTGTCTCCGCTCAAATGAGCCATAACACGCAGTTCAATCTGTGAGTAATCCGCTCCGACAAAAACATATCCCGGCGCCGGTTCAAAGGCTCCGCGCACCAGGACGCTCCATTCTCCCCGGGCAGGGATATTCTGTAGGTTCGGATCGGCCGAAGAAAGTCGCCCAGTAGCGGCCACCGCCTGATAATACGTGGTGTGAAGACGGGAATGAGTATCTACGAGCAGTGGGAGCGCGTCGAGGTAGGTCGTCTTTAATTTGAACAACTCACGATAGCCCTCAATTTTCTGAATGATGGGATACTCCTGTAATTTTTGCAATTCGAGTGAAGCGGTTGAGATGCCTGTTTTGGTTTTCTTGATATTCGTCGTCGGTATCTGCAGATCTTGGAACAAAATTTCCGACAATTGTTTCGGAGAATTGATATTGAACTCACGACCAGAGAGTGCGTAGATATCTTTTTCCAATACGCCGAGCTCCTGTGTCAGCTCGATCGAAAGTGTCTGAAATTTCCCGGTATTCAAAATAACACCCTGCTCTTCCATAGTGTGCAGAATCGGAACGAGAGGCATCTCTATCTGTTCCAATACGGTACGCAGTGTTTTGCCCCCTGTTTGCGTTTTGCTCACTTCGTCGATGCGTGTTTCAAATATTTTTTGCAGGACAGCAATCTTCTGTGCCGGCATCGCTATTCCTTCCTCACCGAATTCTTCGAGAATGATGTATGAGAAATCGACATTGCTACCGGAATGGAGGAGATATGCCGCGAGCATTATATCGAAAGAGATTCCTCGGAAATCTATCCCTTCTTTTTTGAAAAGATGGAGCAGACTTTTCCCGTCATAGACGATTTTTTTTCTTGCCTCGTCTTCCAAAAATGCTTGCAGAAACTTCTTTGTTTCTTCGTCCCACAAAACGACCACTTCTGATTCTTCATCCACCGCGATATGCACTGTTTCTATGCCGACACCGAAAAGCGTTCCCTCTCCTTGACTCACATACACTGAAACTTCTTTTGTTTTTCCCAAAAATGTTTCCAATGCTTCTTTGGTAGTAATTTTCTTTGTCTTTCCTTTCGTCTTTTTTCCCCCTTCTACATTCTGCTTACTGCTTACTTCTTCATCACCAGATATTCGCTTAATCAAGCTGAAAAAACCGAGTTCTTGGAAGAGATTTGTTACCATTTTTCGGTCGAAATCCTTCGTCACACAGGCGGACAGATCGAGCGTCACCGGTGTCTCAAGGTGAATCGTTCCGAGCTCTTTGGAGAGAAAAGCCTTCTCCTTATCCGTCTCCAATTTTTTCCTGACAGACTCTTTTATCTCCGGAAGGTGTGCATAGATATTTTCCAATGTCGAGAAAGATTGGAGGAGTGTCGTCGCTGTCTTGGCGCCGATACCTGTCACACCGGGAATATTGTCCGGCGCATCGCCGGCCAGTCCTTTGTAATCCGGGATCTGCGTCGCTCCAAATCCATATTTTTCCGCCACGGCCTTCTCATCATACAAAACGATGTCCTTGATGCCTTTGCGGAGCATAAACACTTTCACCAGGGGCGTCACCAACTGGAGCTCATCGCTGTCCCCGGTCACGATGATGACCAAGACATTTTCTTTTTCCGCCTGACGCGCCAGTGTCCCGACACAATCATCCGCCTCGAACCCTTCTTTCTCGTAAATAGGGATATTGAATGCTCTCGTCATTTCTTTCACCCGAGGAATCTGGGCATAGAGATCATCCGGAGCTTTCACTCGTGTCGCTTTGTAATCGGCTGATTTTTCGTGTCGAAATGTCGGGCCAACCAGATCGAAAGACGCTGCAATATATTCCGGCTTGAATTTTTCCAAGACAGACAAAAGTGTCAGCGTAAACCCATACACCGCATTCACCAACTCTCCCTTCTTCGTGGTGAGCGGTGGCAAAGCGTGATACGCCCGGTGAATGAGCGCATTCCCGTCAATCAAAACAATAGTTTTCAGTTTCTTCTCCATATGTTAGAGCTAGACGAGTAAGAAAAATTTAAGAGGAATGCTCACGATGTTTTTCTTCTCATCTACTGCTAGGGGGCTCTTAGAAACAAGAACTCCGTATTGAGCTTGTACTCCACTCTTTCTCATAGTATTTTCTATCTGAGTAAACGATTTCAAACCGTATCCTACCTCTATAATAATAGACCACTTTCCCTGCCTTACAATAAAATCGGCACCTCCAGCAGCACTATCATATGTAATAGAGGTATCGGATTTTCTACTAAGCAATCTTCTTAAGTAGAGCGCAACAGTATCTTCTAATAACTTGCCTTTATAATTTTCTTCAGTACGCGTATTTCCGATAAAATTAAAATACATAGCTCGAAACGCTGAGCTGGTAAAAAGATATTTTGACGGCTGCCGTGTTTGCATTGCATGAGAGCCATGTGGATACACGCGCCATATAGTTTCTGTACGCTCCAATGTCTCAAGAATGCTTGTAAGGACAGGGCGACTTATCCCCAATCTAGCTGAGAGAGCATTAGTGCTCAGCTGATCTGATTCTGCTATAGAGTATAGGATTGCTGGAATTTTTTGGAGCGTCTCAGAAGAAAATTGTTCAATGTTGGGTATGTCTACACTGATAACTCTCTCGAGTGTTTTTTTAATTTGATCATAAATGAGCGCCTCATTGTTCAAAGCTACCATAAAAGGCAGAGATCCATATCGCATATATCTACTGGTCTCCTGTGGGTCAATACCTGCCCAATATCTATCTACCAAAGTCTCTGACATAAGCAACTTCTCATAAGCTTCTGTAGCATTTCGTGAAGTAAAAATAGCTTCTCTTATTTTCTGGCAAAGCCCTTTTATCTCCGTTTTCTGATTTTTAATTTTTATATATTCAGGAAAACTCATTGGGTAGAGCTTTTCAAATATGGCACGTCGAGCAACGTCCGGACTAGCCTGAAGAGATAAGGCTGATGACCCCGTCGCTACTATGAATACTTTTTTTGATCTATCATATATCGTTTTCAATAAAAGACCCCATTTCTCGTCATACTGAACCTCATCTAAGAAAAGAAACACTGGCTCCTCAAGTTTTTCAAATGGCGTCCCCAACATTTCTTCGTATACACTAAGAATATCTTTAAGAGAAACGCCAAAAACACCAGTCACCTGATCAACTGAAAGATAAAGCTTTCTTTCATTGGTGACTTTTGTTGCCTCGTATAATTGGGCAAGTAAAGTTGTTTTTCCAGCTCCTCGAAGTCCATACATAACGATCCATCGCACAGATGACGTTCCGGAAAAAAAGTTGTTCAAATGCATTAAAAGTTTTACGTACGCATTACGACCAAGCCTCTTCTTTCCGCTTTCATCATAAACATAGGCTTTTACTCGAAAGCTAGCTTTTTCAATCTGATCTCGCAAAAATGCTGTTATTTCTTGTTTTTGTTCTGTGGTCATACTTTTTTTCTTAGTAATCCTAGTTTACAAGAAATATACTACCTTGTCAATTAGAATTTACAAGTATCGAAATTCTGCTTTATTTTGCCTTATACTAGGATTTTTTCGAGAAAATCCTTGTTTTACCTTGTTTGTAGTTCAGAATAAGCATACCTATACCAAAATTGTACCTGCTCTATATCTATTTCTTTTCTCCAAGAAAAAATGGAGTCTCATCAATCTTTTTCATTATTCTCTCTGTCTCTGTAAGTGCAACGATAATTTTCTGGTAGTACTCGAGATCCTGATTTGAGAGTGTACNCCCTTTGCGGTCTTTCAACCACTTTTGTGCTGGCTGGTATCCGCCAATGTAGAAACTCCAAGCTATTTCAGAGACGTTACCGAAATACTGGGTTTCGTTTATAAAAACCTTCCCATCTACGTATTTTACTTTCTCTACAATATTTGATCCGCTTTCAGGAAACGTCGTAATAAAATCACGAAGTTTTGGCGACTCCATAAGGTGTAACCCGCGGAGTTCACACCCGTAACTGATAAGTGCACGAAATGATTCATTGTTCCTAGGATATGGTACGCGAGGAAAATCTATCTTGAGAAATTCCTTGTACGTCTCTCGATATTTTGGTGAATGAAGTACAGCATAGATGTAATCAAGGATATCTTCTGGTGTTACCTCCCCAGAAACGCTCGCCTCTATTTTCTCGACAATTTCCGGATTAAGATTCGCAATTTTCGTTCCATCTTCGTGGTAAAAATAGAGAGGACAAAAATATGAACCATTAATGTCTACCGAAATAGCATTCGGGATATTGCTTGTGATATATATGTGATTCCAATTAACTTTTACACTTTTTGAAAAGATAATCGCAGGATTCTGGATGGTAATTATCCCAGCTAATTTTTTTCTCGTTCTATCTACAAATGCATCGCTATAATAAATATATCGAACATCAAATGGCCTATATTGTACTTCTCTAATTTTTTCAACAGAGAACAACTCTTTTTTAATTGCTTGCTCTAAGTTCCAAGTCTTTGATTCAACTACTTGATACTTTGCAATGATATCAGAATAATTTTCTTGAGAAAACACTTTCTCGAATTTTTTAATAAGATTATTCTTATCAAAATCTATGACCATATTGTCACGATGTGATTGCATCCCAATAGAACTTTTTAAAAAAACTTCCACAATAGAAAACCCCTCGAAGTATTCTTCCTTCCCTTCTCCCTCTACCTTCCAAATATCAGCATCATCCAGAAGATTGCTCCATTGCAAGTTTTCAATGCTTCCTTTCGCAAGTGCCTCGTATTTTGCTTTTCTTGTACCATAAATATCGGCTCGATAAATAGTTGCTAGCACTTTCTTTGCCTTGCCAACACTTCGTTTTTTCACACCAAAGATAATAGCAACGCCCGTTTTAATATCAAAGATATTTTCATCCTTACTACCATCTAGTGCCACTTCCTTTTTATTTGAATTTCCATGGAGATCAAGTACGTAAAGAGTATCGAATGTTTTTCGTAAGTGCCAACGCATACCACGAAAAGTAGGGTTGTCGATGTAGCCATGCGATGTAATCATACCAACGAGTCCTTCTCCGTTCTTCTCAATCATACTTTCGGCGAAACGAATAAATTTCACATAATCATCATTGAGCCACTTGCTATTTCTTTCTTTGAGTTTTTCTTTACCTCCTGGTTCTACCTTGTATACATCATGATTTGTATAAAACGCATTACTCGATTCTCCTGAGTATGGCGGATTGCCCAAAACAACCATAATTGGCTTCTCGTGTTTGATTTTTGAGGCTTCGCGTGCCTCTTCGGTAATACTGTGCATAAATCCCAGAGATTCGAAGAGTGTACCATCAAGACTCATCCCTTTTTCGAGTGAATTCGTGAGATAGACTCCGAGACGACGAGAAAACTTTTCATACCCCATATCACGAAGTGTCATCCCAAGCTTGAGGTGTGCGATGGTATATGGCGCCATCATAAGTTCGAAGCCGTGTAGACGCGGAAGGAGATCATCATCGACATAACTCGCCCATCGTCCTCCTTGACCTTCGAAGCTCTTATGAATGAATCGTATCGTCTCATTGAGAAACGTTCCTGTTCCGACAGCCGGATCAAGTATCTGCACTCGATGAATAGATTCTTTGCGTTTCTTCCCTTGTGTTGTCACCTGCGTCTCAATTCGCGACGTGTCTGCAAGTCCATCTACAAGGCCGAAGTCTCGCTTGAGAATCATATCAATCGAACGCACGATAAATCGCACAACCGGAAGCGGAGTGTAGAATGCACCAAGTTTCACTCTCTGTTCTGAATCATATTCCTTCAGGAAATCCTCATAGAAATGAATGACTGGGTCTGGCGATTCTTTTGTTTCACCCCAAAGCGTCATTTTACTATAGTACTGTGCCATAATCTTTTGCACATCAGCAACAGCAAAAACTTCACAAAGTTCATCGACAATATATCCGAGGCGCTTATCAAAGTTTGCACCTGCAATATGGTCGAAAAAGTGTCGAAGAAGCGGATTGGATGCTGGAACAAGGTCGCGTGCTTCCTGACGTGTAAATGTATCAGGGGTGTCATCGTGATATCGTGCAACAAAAAGCCCATAGACAAGTGTTTGTGCATACATATCAGCAAATGCTTCTGGTGAAAGATCATGTACAAGAAGTTTCTTCATAACTTCATATACATTTCGAAGCTCTCCGCTTTTCTCTGATTCTTCCAAGAGATACCTCGAAACATTCTCTCGGATACGTCGAGCTTTTCCTCCCATAATCTTTGCAAGTCGCTCCCCACCACGGATTTTTTCTGGCTTTGAACAAACAAAATCTTTGATTGTCCGTTCGAGAAGTTCGTAATTCTCGGATTTTGGTACAACAACACCTCCGCTCAAGATTCCAATAGCAATTGCTTCTCCATATCGTTCACCGTTTCGATAAAAACGAAATTCCAAATAATCCGTCAAGATTAGATTCGAGTATCCGAAGTAGCGTTTGAGCTGGTCACTCTTCTCTGTTTTATCAAGGTCTGTGCCGACATCTTTTGTCTCAGCATAGCCTGCCGTGAGATCTCCACGAAGAAAAACAAAGTCTGGATTTCCATGTTCACTCCGTGCCGGATCGTTCAATACAGTAAGCGTCGGGTCAAATCCACTTATAAGGTCATGGAATGCTGGCCTGTGTGCATGTTCGCGAGCTTGTCCGGTCGCAAACGATTGCATTACTTTCGAAATATACTGCTCAATGGATGTAGTCATAAATATAAAACAAGATTTCTCCTCTATTCTCCCACAAAAAAATCCCTTTGTACAGCGAGTTTTTGACAGAAAAAAGTGATATTCCTATTATTTACAATCACACGAGGATTACATGTTTTTATTACGCAACTTATTACGTAATGCTTATTGAAAAAGAATTTCTCGTTCGTTTTCGCTGATACTCTTGAAAAATATTTCTGTTCGTTTTTCTGGGAGAAGTTCTGAAACACGCTCAGGCCATTCGAGAATGACGATGCCTTTTTCGTTTTCACACCATTCAGAAAATCCAATCGTTTCGAAGTCTTTGCTTTCCACACGATAGGCATCGACGTGGTAAATGCGCTCGATGCCACCCACAGGTTTTGATAGGCCTGTCTGCCGTGTAGGCAGGCCTGTCTGCCGTGTAGGCAGGTCATATTGTTTCATAATGACGAACGTCGGACTGACAAATGGTTTCTCTGCGCCCAGCCCTTCCAAAAGTCCTTGGGTAAACGTCGTCTTGCCTGCCCCCAGATCGCCTTGGAGACAAAGGAGTGTTCCTGGTACGATTTCTCGTGCCAATTTTTTCCCGAGGCTTCTCGTTTCTTCGGCTGAATATGTTGTGTATTGTTTTTCCATACTGCCTTTATCTTAGGGGAAAAAAAGCTATTTCACAAGAAGAGACTTATTTGACAGCTCCCTTTTTCTTTGCTACGGTGGACTATCAATCTTTTCCGCTGATAAGCGGACCGGTCTTGGGTCGGATTCATTTCATACATACTATGTCACTCACCCTTTCTCAACAATTTCAAGACCTCTTGAAAAAAACTGTTTCCCCTCTCATCATTCTCTCTTCTTATCCAAGCCGTGATGCACTGGCGAGTGCCTTCGCTCTGACTCTTTTTCTCAAAAACAACGGAAAGGTGGCGACTCTGGCGAGCGAACATATCGACATTCACAAAGACATGCTTTCTTTCCTCGAACAACCGGAGAATATCATCACTTCCATTGCTGGAGCGAGAGACTTCGTCCTTGCCTTCAACACATCGCGCAACAAAATACTCGGTGTCCGGACGGAAAATGCTACTAACGAAATCCGCATCTATCTCACGCCGGAAAACGGTTCCATCGATCCGCGAGACTTCTCTTTCATTCCGGCCAAATTCAAATTCGATCTCGCCATCGTCATAGGGAGCCCAGACAAAGAACACTTGGGGAAAATCTATGAGGAAAATCCGGATATTTTTTATGAAATCCCCATCGTCAATATCGATAACCATCCTGAGAATGAACTGTTTGGTCAGATAAATCTCGTCGACATCACCGCTTCTTCCAATGCTGAGATTCTCGCTGAAACACTAGAATCCGCCGACTCGAAATTCTTCACGGAAGCCGTCAACGAAAGCCTCCTCACTGGTATCATTTCCGCCACGGAGAGTTTCCAAAGACGCAACACCACGCCAAAAGCGCTCAAGCTCGCCTCACGATTGATGGACAAAGGAGCTGATCAACAGAAAATCATCCGCTTCCTCTACAAGACCCAACCACTCCACCTCCTCAAGCTCTGGGGACGGGTGATGGCGCAGGTGAAATGGAACGAGGAATTGAAACTCATCTGGGCTTTCGTCACAATCGAAGACCTCGTCCAATCACGCGCCCGCGTGGAGGATCTGCCCGATGTATTGGAGAAAATCAAAAGCAATTACTCAAGCGCCCAACTCTATATGGTTCTGCATCTGGAAACGAATGTCTTGGTACGCGGTGTCGTCAAAGCGCATCCGAACGAGGCTCTAACCCTTTTCGCCAAACAATTCAAGGAAGGGACACTCCAAGGCGATACATTTTCCTTCACTCTTTCCGTCACTGCCCCAGAAGAGGCAGGCGACATCATCATCAATCGCTTACAGGATACGATTGTCCACACGGAAAATCTGTAGATAGAAAAAGCTCATATTCTCCTCTCACTTTTCGGGAGGATTTTTTGCTTTTCTATCCATTTTTGAGGTACAATGACAATGATAGATTCGAGATGGGAGCGTACTGAATACAAAAAACAAACACTATGACAAACGTCATTCACAAAGATACACCTTCTCATTCCGAAAAGGATGAACAATCCCAATCGATTCTGAAAAAAATGCGCGATGTTTCGATCGAAGAGGAGGCAGCTCGATTAGCAAGTGCAAACGGGTTCCCCTATGCCGACCTGCACGTTTTCCCTCTCAGCACCGAAGACGTCATCCTCGTTCCGGAAGCAGACGCGATACAATTCAATTTCGTCTTGTTCAACAAACAGAATACTCGTGCCCGTTTCGCTATTCTCGATCCTGCCGACACAGAAACATTGCGCTATATCAAAAATTTTTCCGATGAACACGGGTGGCAGAAAGAAATTTTCATCGCTTCAAAACCATCGCTCGACCACGCATGGAAAGCATATTCCAAACGTACCTTCATTGACAATCTCGACCTCGTCCGCGTTTCCCTCAGAGATGCCGATTTGGAGAAATTCGAAAAAGATTTCGGAGAACTCATCTCGCTGAAAAGCATCCATACTGCCAATACCTCACGGGCGATGGAAATCATCCTTGCCGGTGCGAGAAAACTCCGTTCGAGTGATGTCCATCTCGAGCCAGCAGAAGATTTTGTTCGCCTCCGTTACCGTATCGATGGCGTTCTACAGGAAATAGGCAATCTCCCATTGGAGCGGTACCACCTGATGCTTTCGCGTATCAAGATGGTTGCGAAAATGCGATTGAATGTACGAAAAGTGGCTCAAGACGGACATTTTTTCGTGAATCTCGAGGACAAACGCATCGACGTCCGTGTCAATAGCATCCCTGGAAAATTCGGTGAAAACATCAATATGCGTCTCCTCTCAGGAGATGATGTCATCGTCGATGTGACTGCTCTCGGTCTCCGCGGTCTCGCCTATGAAGAAGTGACGAAACAGATCACCAAACCAAACGGCCTCATATTGAATACCGGGCCGACCGGTTCCGGAAAAACGACGACGCTCTATACCCTCCTCAATCATATCAACCAACCTGATATAAAAGTCATCACCATCGAAGACCCGATCGAATATACGATCCCAGGCATCGTTCAAACAGAAGTTTCCAAGAACAAAGACTACACGTTTGCAACGGCGCTCCGGGCAGTTGTCCGTCAGGATCCCGACATCATCTTGGTTGGAGAAATTCGTGATGATGAAACGGCCGACATCACTGCCAATGCCGCACTGACCGGCCACTTGGTATTTTCGACAGTGCATGCCAACAGTGCTGCTGCCGCCATTCCTCGTTTTATGGAACTCGGAGTGAAGCCATCGATCCTTTCTGCTTCACTTAATGTTCTTATCGGGCAACGTCTGGTGCGTGTCCTGTGTGAACACTGCAAAGAGTCCTATGAGCCGGCACACGAAACCATCGACTCTATTCTCAAACTCATCACTATCATTTCTCCGAAAGCGAAAATTTCCCTCCCGCAAGAAGTGACGGCGCTCTATAAATCGGTGGGTTGCGCGAAATGTCATTTCACCGGCTACCACGGACGGACAGGTATCTTTGAGGTTCTGACGATGACAGAAAATATGACAGAAATCATAAACAATATGGGTACCGAACAGGAAATCCTCCGAGTCGCCCTGGAGAATGGAATGGTGACAATGACACAAGACGGGATACTCAAAGCGCTCGATGGAATAACAACGCTGGATGAAGTATGGAGGGTCACGGATCAGGCAGAGTCACTTCGTACTCTCTATGCCGAACTGATGCCGAGCGAGCTTTCTCGTTCCACCTATATCACCGAGGAGATCTTCGAAGAAGCAAAAAAAGAAACCGCCTCTCTCAAAGCTTTCGCCAAATATATAAAAACGATCAACTCTCAACTGCGTATCCCTACACTCTTCGCTGGAGCCATCCTAATGAAGGCCACGGATATCCACATCGAGCCTACGGGAGATACAGCGGATGTCCGTTTCCGTATCGACGGTATTCTCCAAACGGCCGCTACGCTCCCTCTCACCGACTATCCTGTCCTTGTCGCGGAAATCAAACTTGCCGCCGGACTCAGATCAGGCGAACGTTCTGGGACGGTCGATGGACGCTTCTCTCTCACGCTTGAGAAAGGACTCCCCGATAAGACGAAGAAGGTAGACATCCGGCTTTCTATCATTCTTGGCGGTTTCGGAGAAACGATCGTGATGCGGCTCTTGAACCAGTCCATCATCAAACTCGATCTCGATTTGCTCCACATCCGCAAACAAAGTCTCAAGAATATCTATACGGCTATCAGCAAACCGCACGGCATCATTCTGAATACCGGACCGACCGGCTCGGGGAAAACGACAACGCTCTACAGCATCCTCTCAAAGCTCAATACACCCGAGGTGAAGATTATCACCGTCGAAGATCCGATAGAGTACCGGATCCCGGGCATCCTCCAGACACAGATAAAGGAAAGTGAAAACTATACGTTTGCGACCGCACTGCGTTCTCTCGTACGTCAGAATCCGAATATCCTGATGATCGGGGAAATTCGTGATGATGAAACCGCAAAAATGGCCATCCAAGCGGCCAGTACCGGACACCTCGTTCTTTCAACGCTCCATACCAATTCAGCCTCCGGGGTCATCTCCCGCCTGAACGCTATGGGAGTGAGCAATGATGACATCGCCAATACCGGAAATCTTTTTATGGCACAACGCTTGGTTCGGAAAGTCTGCGAGTACTGCAAGAAACTCCTGCCACCGACAGAGGAAGAGAAAGAAGTCATCGAAAAAACACTGGGTTCGATGCCATCGTCAAAAGAACAGACGACTCTCCTGAAAAACATCACGCTCCCTCACACGAGCGGTTGTCCTTCTTGTGGCGGTACTGGTTTCTTAGGACAGCTGGCAATTACCGAGACGCTTCTCATAAACAAAGACATCTCAGCGCTTATCGCACAAGGGGCACTCACAAGCGAGATTGAAGAAAAGGCTATCGGGCTCGGAATGATTACGCTGACCCAAGATGGCATCCTCTCGGTGCTTGAGGGGAACACCACTCTTGACGAAGTACGACGCGTGACAGACTTGTAGAAAAGGGAAACAACAAAGAAAACCCCGAACCTGTTGAAGGATCTTTTCTTTGTTTCGCCGAGCAAAAGCTGTTTAAACTGTAGACAAACCCCAGGCATAGGAGTCTAAGGAAAGGAAAGGTGTCGAGGTATAGCGCAGCCGAAACCACCCTACCCGGATCTGGACTGACAGTTCCGCGATTGAGGACAAAAGATAGTAATCCCCAATTGTCTACAGATGAAACAGTTCCCGCTCATATCGCTTCGTATGATGATGCGAACAAACCGAGAAGCTCACCTGCCTGTCGACAGACAGAAATTTCTTTGTTAAGCGAAATGCCATACTAGCATAGCTTTATTCTTTTGTCAACTCCGTCACAAATCTAGGCGACTATGCCAAAAAAATCGCTTACGAAAGCCGTAGGCGCTACCGGCTCATATTGCATATATTAGTAGCGACAACATAATTTGTGACCGGGGTCAACCCGTGTTACAATACAAAGGTATAATTTCACTTCTTCCCTTTATTAAGCCCTCTTCAGACCATCCAAACGTATGCTTACAACAACCCCCGCCGACATCCTCGATGATAAAAACTTCGATAATACCCTGCGTCCGCAGTATTTTGCAGAGTATGTCGGTCAGGAAAAGATCAAACGTCATCTCGATATATTCATTCAGGCAGCCAAAAAACGAGAAGAGAGTATTGATCACATCCTCCTCTATGGCTCGGCTGGTCTCGGAAAAACAACACTGGCTCATATCATCGCCAAAGAAATGGGGGTGAATATCAAGATCACCTCCGGTCCTGCCATCGAAAAAGTCGGAGACTTGGGCTCCATTCTTACTAATCTTGATGATGGCGATGTGCTCTTCATCGATGAAATCCACCGCCTGAACAAAATGATCGAGGAGGTGCTCTACCCGGCAATGGAAGATTACAAACTCGACATCATCATCGGCAAGGGTCCAGCAGCACGTACCATCCAACTTGATCTTCCTCATTTCACACTTATCGGTGCTACCACTCGCCTCGGCTCTTTGTCCAATCCTCTTCGCAATCGCTTCGGTTCGACCCATCGTCTGGAATTTTACACGCCGGAAGAAATCAAAAAAATCGTCAAACGGTCTTCCGGTATCCTAAATATCGGTCTCGATGAAGAGGGTGCCAAAGAAATCGCCCAGTCGAGTCGTCAGACGCCTCGTGTCGCCAATCGTATTCTGAAACGCGTCCGTGATTATGCTCAGACGAAAGACTTCCCTACTATCACTGGCGATATCGCCCGTGAAGCTCTCCATCTCTACGAAATAGATCATCTCGGTCTCGAACCGACCGATCGCCATATTCTCGAAACCATCATCAAAAAATTCAAAGGTGGCCCTGCCGGTCTCCAAGCGATTTCCAGTGTTACTGGTGAAGAAATACAGACTATCGAGGATGTTGTCGAACCCTATCTCTTGCAACTCGGATTTCTCGCTCGCACCCCCCGTGGTCGCGTCGTCACCCCCGAAGGCTACAAGCACCTCGACATCCATATGCCCGCCGATCATCAAGACAAACTCTTGTAGGCAACTCTTCTTTTCTGGGGCAGAAGTTTTTGATCTTTTCACTCTGATGATACAATATAAGTATTCATCTTTTGCTTTTCATCATTGATTGAGAGGGGAGGTGAACGTATTGTTTCACTCATTTCACAAAGCAAACCTATGCCGGCAATTTTCGGAGTCATCTATCTTCTTCTTTTTTTCAGTTACATTCTGATTGCCCTTTTTGTTATTTATCATATCTTCCGTTATTCACTGAAACGGGGTTCCGCTTTTTTCGGAGCCACTCTTTTTTCCTCTGTCTTTTTGGTACTCCTTATTACCAATACGCTCCTCTTCCTATCATTACCATTCGATGAGCTCTTTGTCCATTTTTCTCAATAAAACTATCTATGTCCTACGCATTTCATCCCTATCATTTCGCTTCGCAACGTGAAGGCGAAGAGGTTATCCGTGTGATCCATCGTCATTGGTTCAACATCCTTTCCCGTTTTCTCCTCATTCTTCTTTTCTCTTTTCTCCTTATTGGGAGCCTTGTGGTGTTCCTCCTCCTCTTCCCTGATATATTCAGTATCAGTGGAAAGAAATTTTTCATCTTTATGGAAAACACTTTCTTTATTTTCGTATGGCTTTTCGGTTTTCTCACCTGGATCGATTACTATTTCGACATCTGGATCATCACCAATCAGCGTATCGTGAATATTGAACAGAAGGGGCTTTTCGATCGCCACATAAGCGAGCTCAACTTCTCCCGCATCCAAGATGTCACGACGACCGTGGAAGGCATCATTCCTACTGTTCTCAATTTCGGTGATGTCTCCGTGCAGACTGCCAGTGAACAAGAGCGTTTCCTTTTCCGTATGGTACCGGATCCTTACAAAATCAAAGACACTATTATGAAAATCTCCGAACACGCTATGTCCGATGGCACTCATTAGGACGGATACACACTCAATTATCATCCATATTCCATACACTATGTCAGGACATTCACATTGGGCCACCCACAAACACCAAAAGAGTATCAATGACGCCAAGCGAGGCATCATTTTTACGAAGTATGGCAGACTCATTACTATCGCCGCTCGTGAGGGCGGCAATGGTAACCCAGATATGAATTTCAAACTGCGTATCGCTATCGATCAAGCAAAGAGTGTCAATATGCCGAAAGAAAACATTGATCGAGCGATCAAAGTCGGCACGGGCGAATCAAAAGACGGGGTACAAATCGAAGAAATTTTGTATGAAGGATATGGCCCTGGTCAAACGGCACTCATCATCGAGACAGTTACTGATAATAGAAACCGCACCGTGAGTGAAATAAAATCTATTCTCACGAAAGGGAATGGAAAATTCGTTACTGCCGGAGCAGTGAGCTTTATGTTTCGTCGCGTTGGTCTCGTCACTTTTTTACTCGAAAAATATTCCGCTGAAACATTGGAAAACGAAACGCTCGAATCCGGTGCTGACGATTTTTTTGTTGAAGAAAATATTTTTGTAGTAGTGACAGCTGTTGATAAACTCCAGTCTGTCGAAGAATATTTCCGCAAGAAAGATTTTCTCTGTGAAAGTGCTGAGCTCGGCTATATTCCACTCCAAACTGCAACGCCAACCGAAGAAAATATGGTTTCCCTGGAAAAACTCTTGGAAGCCCTTGATGAACATCAGGATGTTCAGCGGATATGGAACAATCTCCCTTAAGCAGTCAACCATAAAAAACAACGGGAGCTTGTGTTATTTCTCAAACTGTCTCGAAATTTTTTGTTGCTGTTGACTATTATATGTTATCCGTTAACTGATATGAGAATTCTTGGCATCGATCCTGGCACCGCGACGGTAGGCTGGGGCGTAATAGAAGTACAGGGTGGCAAAACCATCACCGTAGCTTTCGGACACATCAGTACGAGCAAAGACTCGACTCCCGAAAAACGTTTGGCAGAAATCTCAAGCGACCTCGTAGATATCGTGAAGAAGTACCGACCGGAAGAGGCGGCCGTCGAAGAGCTTTTCTTTTTTAAAAATCAAAAAACCATCATCTCCGTCGCACAGGCTCGTGGTGTTATCCTCTTGACTTTAGAGAGTTTATGTGTTAGTATTTCAGGTTATACGCCACTTGAGGTGAAGCAGGCATTGACAAATTATGGAAGAGCAGGCAAGACTCAGGTACAATTGATGGTAAAGGCTATTCTCAAACTCAAAGAAATTCCCAAGCCCGATGATGTCGCTGATGCCTTGGCTATCGCGCTCTGTCATTCCAGTCGTCGCAAGATGGAAGCCGTCAAAAATCCTTAAACATTTTTCAATTGATTCACTATGACATATCATCCCCTTATCGCTTTTTTCACCGAGCAAGGCGTACCGGTACAAACGGTCCTCCTTCTTTTGATGCTTCCTGTCGTGGCGACACTCGTTGCATTCTTTCGCCAGGTCATAGGTATCAAAGCGTTCGGCATCTATACGCCATCGCTCATCACTTTCGCCCTACTCGCTTTCGATCCGAATGGCTTAAAATACGGTATCGCTATCTTCGTCAGCGTCATATTGGTTGGAATGGTGACACGCTTCATCTTAAAAAGATTCCGGCTCCTGTATCTGCCGCGTGTCGCGATAACGCTTTCCATCGTCTCTCTCGCCATTCTTCTTATTCTTGTCATCGGCGGAATGTATCAGCGTACCGGGCTGGCATCCGTGAGCATTTTTCCTCTCCTTATTATGATCACTCTCGCAGAAAAATTCGTTGCAACACAAATCGAGAAAGGAAGCCGGGCTGCTTTCATTTTGGCAACCGAAACCCTTGTCATCTCCGTTATCGGCTATTTCCTCGTCAGCTGGCAGACTCTCACTGTTTTGATTCTGGAATATCCTTGGGTTATACTTTCCACTTTCGTCATCAATTTTTCTTTGGGAAAATGGACAGGCTTACGCATCACGGAATATTTTCGTTTTCGGAAAGTCACCCGTCATCTCTAGGTTTTTTCATTTAATGTGGTGGGATCTTCGATAGACCCTCGCCTTCTCCNCTATGCTTGAATTNTTCAAAAAAAGNCAGTGTCTCTTGGGTATGAACGCCCGAAATCTGGAGTATATCCGCCCGAACAACCGTAAGCGTGGAATGAAAATAGCGGACAACAAGCTTCTTTGTAAACGCATTCTGAAAAAAAACAATCTCGGCATTTCCACGCTCATTGCGAAAATAGAAAACTATGAAGAACTCGATTCATTCGATTTTTCGACGCTCCCTGATAGTTTCGCATTGAAACCAAACCGTGGTTTCGGTGGTGAAGGGATCATCGTCGTGTACGCCAGAAAAAAGCCTGCCCGCCAAACCTCAGGAGGGAATGGTGGAGGTGCCTGGGTCAAGGCTGATGGCACCACTATCAGCATTGATGACTTAAAAAATCATATCCGCAATATCATCGATGGTTCATTCTCTCTTTCGAGTGTTCCTGATATCGCCTTTTTTGAGGAACGTCTCAAGCTTCTCAAGCTTTTCAAACCATACACTTACAANGGCATCCCTGATATCCGTATCATCATTTTCAACCGAGTGCCTGTTATGGCGATGCTNCGTCTCCCCACGCGCGCTTCTAACGGCAAGGCCAACCTCCAGCAAGGTGCTATCGGCGTCGGTATCGACCTCGCCACAGGTACCACAACGACAGCTATTCTCGGTAAGGGTCATCTCATCGAATATGTGCCTGGTACCCGCCTCGCTCTCTCGGGAATCAAAATCCCCTACTGGAAGAACATTCTCCGTATGTCCATCGATGCTCAATCGGTTTCGCACCTCGGCTTTCTCGGGGCAGACATCGCTATCGATCGCGATCGCGGTCCGGTCATTCTCGAGTTGAATGCTCGTCCCGGCCTTTCCATCCAACTCGCAAATTTGAGCGGGCTCAAAGAACGGTTGAAACGCATATCGGGACTGAAGATAAAAACCACCGAACGCGGTATGCGCGTCGGAATGAACCTCTTCGGCGGTGAAATCGAAGAAGAAATCGAGGAGCTTTCAGGCAAACGTGTCATCGGTAGCATCGAAAAAGTGAAACTGATCGGAAAGGACGACAAAGAAATCGAAGTGGAGGCAAAGATTGATACTGGTGCTGATTCTACTTCTATCGATATTTCTCTCGCCAAAGAACTAGGATTTGAAAATGTTTTGAATACCTTCGAATCAAAAGTAGCTGGTCGGGACCTCTTGAAAGAGCTTTCAAAAAAAGAACGAGAAGAGCTCTTCTTTACAGTTCCCGATCTTGCAGACACCTTTCTTGTTCGATCCTCTCATGGTATTTCTTATCGTCCAGTCATCTTGATATCCATAACTATCGACGGACTATCTTTTCCTGCAAAAGTATCGTGTATCGATCGTTCTCGTCTTAACTACCCAGTCATCATCGGTCGTAAACATTTAAAAAAGTTTTTGATTGATGTAAACAAATGAGTTTATTTTTTATTTTTTATCAAAAAACAGTATGTCTATATCTATAGTTAAATACACCGAGGATATCCATCACGGAGGATTCAAATCTTTCCTTAAAAAAGCTGTTCTTTTNGGTATAAAGACAGANGTTATCAAGGTATCTCATNCAACTCTTATAAAATTAGAGTATCAAGGAAAGGTACTCTTTTGTCACAAAACNAATCTTCCTCTTTTTAGACGTATGGGAAATTTAACCAAGAATAAAGCTGTTACGAAGACAGTACTAGAATCTTTCGGCATACACACTCCAAGAGGTATAACGGCGGGTTCTTTAAATGAGGCAAAAAAACTTATTCGGGAAAAAAGCCTTACATATCCACTGATTTGTAAACCAGTCGATGGTTCCCTTGCAAAGGGCATGACATGGGATATCCGNTCTGTTTCAGAATTGAAAGAGGCAATCGCCTTTACAAAAGNTGCTTACATACACANTCCAAGAAGCAAATTTCTCATTGAAGAAATGTTTATTGCCAGTGAATATAGAGTGCTTGTTTTCAATGGGAAGGTGCTTTCTGCTGTTCAAAAAATTCCTGCTGGAATAATTGGTAACGGCATTTCTCCNCTTTCAGAACTTATCGCCCGTTTTAACGAANGCAGNCTTCCTGGTTTTATCATCAAACAAGATGCTATTTTCAAAAATACTCTGANGGATAACAAACTTACGCTCGATTCTATTCTTCCAAAAGATACATTTTTTCAGTTTCGCAACAACCTNAATATGTCTGATGGAGGAAGATCTGTTGAANGCACCACAAAGATGCATCCTGTTTTCAAGAAAATCTGCGTTCAGGCCATTGAGGCGGTTGGTCTCACATATGGGGGTATTGATTTNTTTGCCAAAGATATTACCAATGAGAAAAGTGACTATATTATTCTAGAAATCAACCCAAATCCTTTTTACAATATGCATGAAAAACCTCTCGTAGAAGGGAAGGGTATTGATGT
>Ga0051980_10000185_pt1 | contig 44039 bp, 44 predicted proteins | sample CryGey13umfilter_2_FD_55014 | JGI IMG/M metagenome (GOLD analysis project Ga0051980, IMG submission 55014) | Groundwater microbial communities from aquifer in Utah, USA - Crystal Geyser 4/9/14 3 um filter | ecosystem: Environmental > Aquatic > Deep subsurface > Groundwater | place: USA: Utah...
AATTCATAGGTTGTCCCTCCTTTAAAGATAATAACTGGTAATAATTACCCTTTATTATCCCACTTTACGGGACAACTGATTTATCATAGCATCATATTATTTTTCTATTGTAAACACAGGCAAATTTTTAATCGTTACTTCTCCTTCTTTAAGGCGATATTTATCACTTGAGTAAAGAATTAACATGGTTTCATTTTTATCTACGTTATGGTCTAACTTTTTCAAAAGATAGATTCCGGCGTAGTTATCATTAGGTGCCCCCAGAACTTTAGCCACCGTATTGAGATTATAATTATTAATATCTTTAATTCTACCAGAAACCGATGAATTGATCTCCTTTTTGAATCTAGCGAGTTTTAAGCTGTAGCAAGAAATACTTTGATCGCCATTTTGAGCAGCAACAATTTCTCTAAATTTATTCAAAGCGGTTCCTGACTCAAGAATCTTTCTCGCTTCTTCATCACCGTTCTTTTTTATCTTTTTTTCTTGAAAACAGAGGTCTAAGAGCATTCCTGCTAGTCGGAGAGCTTTAGTTTCCAGACGCAAAGGTCGGACTGCTTCCTGCTCAAGGACATATAGGACATCGCGGGCTTCTAAAATCGGACCGATTCCCCGTCCTGCAGGTTCAAGCATTTCGTTGATGTCGACTACGATTTTTATTCCGAATATGCGGGCTAAATTCTCAAATTTTTTGGCAACTTTTTCGGCATCGCTGAAATGGCGGATTTTGGCGGTTTTACCGTAAGGAAGATCTAAAGCCAAATGGGTTGTTCCGGCAGCCACTTTTTTTGCCATCACTGAAATAATAATTTTGTCAAAGGATTCAAAAGACAAGGGTTCTTCGACGCGGATAATGACATCATCCGCAGGAGCGATACCAAGGCGACCGTTCCAGACAATACAGCCTCCGACTTTATTGACAATTTTTTCAATTTCCGCCGGAGTAAATTCTACAGAAGCAATTGCTTCCATAACATCGGCAGTTCCCGCAGGAGTAGTAATTGCCCGTGAAGAAATTTTTGGTATTTTAAAGCCAGCGGCAGCAATAATAGGAACAATAATCATCGTCGTTCTGGTTCCTGAAATGCCGCCGACAGAATGTTTGTCAGCCACCAGTCCTTTAAACTTAAGTTTATTGCCGGTTTCGACCATTGCTTTGGTAAAATAATAAAGTTCGCTTGGACTGTAACCTTCTCTAAATGATGAAGCGACAAAATAAGTCGTTAGGATATCGGTTAGTTTTTCGTGGGCAATTTCGTCCATGATGGCGAAAATCTCTCGGTAAGACAACCTCTTTCCTAAAAGTTTTTTCTGAATCGCTTTGATGGCGATTATTTTTTCTTTGTCTTCTTTCAGTTTTTTACTCATATCTGGTATAAAGCTCGGTGATTTTTTTTTGATATTCACGGGCTTTAAGTAATAAGCGACTAATTAGGTAAATTTCCTTGACGTCAACAATCCAAGATATAAACAAGTAGAGGAGGATGAATGTTGAAAAAGTGAAGCCAAGGAGCAGAAAAACATTGATAGTAAAAGACGTATCTAAAATAAGTCCGTCAAGAAGCTTCATAAAAAAATAAGAAAAAACTCCGGAGGTAAAAGCGCTGAAAATCATTTTAAAAAGCTCGCTGACAATAAATCCAAAGTTAAACCCAGAGATCTTTTTCCAAAGAATAATGAAAAGAAAGGTGGAATTAATTATCATTGAAATAGAAAAAGAAATCGCTAATGACCAAATAGGCAGATGAAAATAAAAAACAAACAAAAGACTAAAAATAGTATTAATCAAAATAGAAACGAACCCGATATAAAAGGGCGTTTTGCTATCCATCAGAGCATAAAAACAACGGGTAAGGAGGTAGTAAACTGCGTGAAAAGGAAGGGCGATAGAAAAATAAGAAAGAGTCACGGCGGTTTGAACGGTAGCGTCCCAGTCAAATTTCTGGCCGCCAAAAAAAAGGCGGATCAACGGCGTACGGGCGAAAATAAAAAACAAAGCAAGAGGAATGGTTAGGAAAAAAATATTCAAAAGCGAATCAGTGATGATTTTTTTAAACTCCTCGATTTTTTTTTCTTGGTAGATTTCCGTCAAATAAGGCAGAGAAGCCTGGCCAAAAGCAATCCCGATCACCGATACCGGAAGAAGTTGGAGATGTTGGGCTAAGTAAAAAACAGTATAGGCGCCGCCTCCAAGAAGAGTGGCCAAAGTTAAGTCAATTGTTGCATCAATCTGGGCGACAATAATGGTAAAAGCCCGAGGAATAACCAATCTGATAAACTCAACTAATCCCTGAGTTTTTTTTAAAATCAGCCGATAGCTGAAATCGGAGTTAAAAAGAATTGGTAGTTGGATGGCAAAAAGAAAAAAGGCACCGACAATTACTCCCCAGATCGGTGCTGATAGAAAAAGCGTTTGATAAAAAAACACCGTGGTAATAATAATAGAAAGGTTGTAGATAATTGGGGCTAAGGCGGAAAGAAAAAAGGTTTTGTTTGCCTGGCCGATGCCGGTCAAAAAATTACCCAAGACGAAAAAAGGAAGTTGGCCGATAAGAAGTAGGCGGGAAAAAACAATGATTTTTTCCATTTTTTCCGGGCCGTAACCCGGAGTCAAAAGGGGGATAATCCGATCTAAAAAAAAGGTGGCGATGACAATAAAAATCGTTAAAAAAAAGAGGATAAAGTTGATAATCGAGGAAATATTATTGCTTAACTCTGTTTTATTCGTTTTATATTTGAGATAAATGGGGATAAAAGTAGTGGTTAGGGCGCCAGTTATGAGAATTTCAAAGATCAGGTCTGGAATCCGGAATGAGGCAAAGAAGATGTCGAGTTGCTCCTTATTGAAATATCCAGCTAAAATACGGTAGCGAAGAAAACCTGACAGACTGGTTAAAACAATCATTAAAGACAGAAGCATTACTGAAGAAAAAATGCTCTTTTGTTGGGAAAAAATGAAATCNGAAGTTTTCCTAATAAATCGCTCCATTGTTTTTATTATAACTGAAATTTGACTTTTGATTTATATATTTGTTAAGATAGTTAAATATGACGAGAAAAATAATTGAATTGGAAAATAAATTGAAAAGAAAAACTGGTGAAGACAAAATCGTTATTGGTTTGCCTGAAAATGCTAAACCAAAGAAATTTAACAAAAGCGAGTTTATCAAAGCCGCTAAAAAAGTTGAATCTATCATAAATGAAAACGACTCCAGTTACGTTTTCGCTTGTTGAAGTAAAGATAGAAAAGTTTTTATCTTCTTTAAAACAAAAACATATTTTAATTGATACTAATTTTTTAATTGATGCAAATCATAATCAGCAAAGTTTTTCCGAAATAATTCAATCATTAAAGGAAAGCGAATGCACATGAACAACAATTAATGGTGTTTATCATGAATTTATAAAAGGTAGAAAAAGCTTAGAAGATTATAAATTAATGATTAATTACTATCAAAAAATAATTGATTATGAACTTCCTTTTGATCGCAAAGTTGAAGAAAATACTAAGACTTTAACAAAAGTATTGCTTAAAAGGAGCGCTCAAATAAGCTATACGGATATTTTGTTATTAGCAACATTAATGAAATATTCAGGTAATATGTATTTACTATCTAAAGATAAATCAGATATTCCGTTATTTTTATTTCCAATTAAAGCAAACATACCTATTGATACAGGAGAAACTAATTATTTTTACTCAATCTATTCTTTTGATTTAAAAACAACTAGAAAATCTTCTTAAATAAACTGGACACCCGAAGGGTGTCTGAAGCTAGTCATGCCTAGTCACCCTTAGGGTGAATAGATGGTTATAATCGTTAAGGTTTTCTTCGAAAAACATTGACTATCTGAATAGCATTTGGAAATTCTGCAATTGTTGATGGTCCCGAAATGCTTTCTTCTTGAATGTAACAATTGTAAGTACAACCCGGACATTTTGCAGTAGTATCCCTGAATAAAGGATCTAATAGTCTAAGCGAAAGCTTATCTGGTGGTATATTTAGTAAATTTACTTGATGGGGAAATTCCTGACAAGGACCAATAAAACCGTCGGAATCTAAAGTCAAATAACCTCTTCCTTTTTTATCACCGACTCCTCTGAAATTAGGATCACAATGCCAAGATTGTGTTATACCTGCAGAGTTTTCTTTAAGATTAAAAAGTGTCCATAAATAACTGAAAGTTGTTGCCACTCTTCCAGTTGTTAATTTTTTGAGAGCCAACCAAGATATAATTTCCCTTAATTGCTCTTTCGAAGGAGTATCAGAGGGAGAAGCGTTAGAAGATAATCCGTCTGGAACTTCCGGGAACATATAAGGAGAGACAAAAAAATGTTACTGTTTATTACAGTTTTAGCCAGATTCTTAAAATCATCAAGATTAGTCCCTCTTGTTAATACTGTATTTACAACAGGTATTATTCCAAAATCTCTAGCGACAGAAAGAAAATGCATGGCCTTTTCCAAATCTCTTTTTTGAGATTTAGGATCACTGTCAATAGAATAAGCCAAATAACTTAAACCCGCCTCGCTTAACTGTTGTATCAATTTTTCTGTTAATCCCCATCCGTTAGTAATAGCATCAACAAAGAATCCTGCCTTTGAAGCATCTTTTACCGCTCCAACAAAATTCTCAGGTTTAAGAGTTGTTTCACCGCCAAAAATACTAAGCATAGCAGCACCATCTTGACTTATTGACCGGAGTTTTGCCAATGCTTCTCTGCGTTGTTTTGGATTCATAATTTTAGTTTTTTGCTTTGGCACTTTGCAAAAGTAGCAATCTAAATCACACCCGTGCTGGAGATACCAATTGACAAATCTTAATTTTTCAGGTTTAGGTTTCAACCAGATTTCTGTCTTATTAATATTTCTTTAAAATTCTTTAAGCATTAGTAAAGAAAATTAATCCTAAGCTTATCATAGTTTTTGCTCTTGACAACAGGTAGAAAATGGTGTGTAATGAAAATATATGGTGTTTTTTGGTGAATATCAGATTAACTTTTCCGGTTCCGGTCGTCTGCTTCTGCCAAAAAGACTCAGAGAACTTTTAAAAGGTAACACTTTTATCTTAACTAAAGGTTTTGGCAGCTGTTTGGCCGGTTATGACAAAGATGATTGGGAAAAAAGAGCGGTGGAGTTATTAAATCCATCTCTACTTCAACCTATCGATATAGAACAGCGAAGATCTATTTTTTCTGCTTTAGCTTATCTTGAAATCGATGATCAAGGAAGATTTGTTATCCCAAAAAACTTATTGAATTATGCAGCATTAAACCAAGAAGCAGTAATCATTGGTGTTGGTGATCATTTTGAGATCTGGAGTCCTGGAAATTGGAAAGAATATAATAAAAAACCAAAAGGAAGAAATTAGATTTGAGATTTGAGATTTGCGATTTGAGCTTTGAGATTTTTTTATGCACACACCAGTACTTTTACAACAAGCGATTGAAAACTTAAATGTCCGCTTAGGCAGTCTATACATTGATGCGACATTTGGAGAGGGAGGATATAGTTCTGAGATTCTTAAGAAAGGAGGAAGAGTTTTAGCAATAGACTGGGATATTGATCAATTAAAGAATTACGGATTACGGATTACGGATTTGAAACTGATCCAGGGGAATTTTTCGGAAATAGAGAAGATTGCTAAGGAAAACGATTTCTTTCCAATTGACGGCGTCGTCTTTGACCTAGGTTTATCGATGAAGCAAATAGAAGAGTCCGGTCGAGGTTTTTCCTATAACCGTCCGGACGAACCATTAGATATGAGATTAAGTTTAGATAACAAATTGACCGCCAAAGATTTAATTAAAGAATTAAGCGAGGAAGAGTTATATGAAGTTTTTGCTAAAAATTCGGAAGAGATTAAGTCTAAAGAAATTGCTTACGAGGTGAAAAAAAGAAAAAAAATGGAAACAGTTTCCGACTTGATATACGTTATTGATAAAGCATTGGGTTTTAAAAGCAATCAGACTTATGCACGGATATTTCAGGCTTTAAGAATCGAATTAAATGACGAATTTGAAAATCTAAAAAAGGGATTAAAGGGTGCAGTCGATATTTTAAAAAAGGATGGAAGAGTAGTTGTTGTCAGTTTTCATTCGCTTGAGGACAGAATCGTTAAAAATTTTGTCAAAGAAAAAAAACTTAAATTTTTATTTAAAAAACCGATTAGAGGTTTTCGTTCTTTCGAACGAAGCGCAAAATTAAGGACAATAATAAAATGAAAAACTCTATTAATTTGTTAATTTGGTTGGTAATGATTGGGTTAGTTGTAGTGAATATTTTTCTATTTTATTCGTCTATTAAACTGGGCGACGATATCTCTCTTTTTGAGCATAAAATTCAAAAGATTCACCATGAAAATTTGAATCTGGAAAAAGAACTTTCCTATGTCGGCTCTTTACAATATGCGCGGAAACTGGCAAAAAATCTTGAATTTACTAAAATATCACAGCCAAGCTTTCTGGAAAAGTTAGTCTATGTTTTTAATCCCAATCAATGAAGACGAAGCTGCTTTTTATTATTTTTTTGATTTTTTATTTAGGGATTGTTATTAAACTTTTTTACCTGCAGATTCTTTCGCCTCTCAAAGTCAATAAAGGTTTATATTTAAAAACTCAGAAGTTACTACCTGAACGGGGAAGAATTTACGACAAAAATCAGACACCTCTTGTTTTAAATCAAAACTCTTACCTGCTTTACCTTGAGCCGAAAAAAATTAACGATAAACTAAAACTAACCAAGTTTTTAAGTGAGAAATTAGAGATGGAGGAAGCCTCGCTTGAAGCTCGAGTTGATGAAACAAAAGATTGGATTTCAATAGTCGGCGCTATCGATGAGGAAAAGAAAAAAGAGATAGAAAGTCTTAAGATTGCTGGAGTTGGTTTTAATCAGGAGATGAAACGGTTTTACCCAGAAGCTTCTTTATCGGCTCATCTTTTGGGTTTTGTTGGTAAAAATAAAGACGGAGAGGATACCGGTTATTTTGGTCTCGAGGGTTTTTACGACAAGGATCTTTCAGGCTTGCCGGGATTATTGGATTCAGAACGAGACATAATCGGCCGTCCGATTTTTTTGGGAATACAAAATAAAGTTGAAGCAGAAGACGGCAGAGATTTAATTTTGACAGTTGATAAAACCGTTCAGGAAATCGTCAAAAAAAGACTTCTCGAAGGGCTAAATCGTTATCAAGCTAAGCAAGGATGCGTCATAGTTGCTGATNCTTACACCATGGCGATTCTATCCTCGGTTTGTTTACCTGATTATGATTTGGATAAATACTACGAGTTTTCCGAAAACTTCTTTAAAAATCCAGCGATTTCTGATTTATACGAACCAGGATCAATCTTTAAACCTTTAATTATGGCGGCCGCGTTGGAAGAAAAGAAAATTAAACCAACAGATAGTTATGATGAAAAAGGTCCGGTTCAGGTTGGAGAATATCAAATTAAAACCTGGAACGATAAGTACGAGGGAAAGATTTCAATGACGAGAGTTTTAGAAAAGTCCTCTAATGTCGGCATGGTTTACGTCGGTGAAAAATTAGGTAAAGATAAAATCTATCAATATTTGGAAAAATATGGGTTTGGAGAGCAAACAGGAATTGATCTTCAAGGAGAAAATTCCGCTTATTTTAAACCAAAATCTAATTGGTATCCGATAGATTTTTCTACTGTTACCTTTGGACAGGGAATTGCACTGACACCAATTCAGATGATTCGGGCCTTTGCTTCTTTAATAAACGGCGGATATCTAATGAAGCCTTATGTTGTTGATAAAATAGTTTTTCAGAATAAAGAAATAAAAATTAAGCCAAAAATAGAAAGAAGAGTAATTTCTAGTTTTACGTCGGAAGTGATAAAAAAAATGCTGGTTTCGACGGTGGAAAATGCTGAGGCTAAATGGGATCAACCCAAAGATTATAAAATCGGAGGTAAGACCGGTACGGCTCAAATCGCGATTCAAGGTCACTATGACCCTTCTCTTACCAACGCTTCGTTTATAGGTTTTGCACCAGCTGACAACCCGAAATTTATCGCTTTAGTGATTCTCAAGGAACCGAAGACTTCTCCTTGGGGATCAGAGACGGCAGCGCCGATTTTTTTCGAGATTACTAAGGACCTTATAGTATACTATGGCATAACACCAAGCCAATAATTATGTTCCAAAAACTGAAAAACATTTATCATCTTTGTCAAGCTATAATAGCTAATATCTATTATGGTTTTCCTAGTCGACTACTTAAAGTTATAGGTGTAACCGGTACTGATGGCAAAACAACCACCATTCATTTAATCGCCCACATTTTAAAAAGTAATAGTAAACGAGTTTCTTTTGTATCGTCAGTCTACGCCTCAATTGGCGGTAAAGAATACGATACGGGTTTTCATGTGACGACGCCATCACCTTTCGAACTTCAGAAGTTTTTAAGGCGATCTGCTGATAGCGGTGATGAATATTTCGTCTTAGAAACTACGTCGCATGCTTTAGACCAAAATAGAGTCTGGGGAATCAAATATGAAATTGGGTGTATAACAAACATTACTCATGAACATCTGGATTATCACCGGACTTATGAAAATTATGTAGATACAAAAATAAAGTTATTAAAGATGGCAAAAATAGGGATCGTTAATAAAGGCGATCGTTCATATAAATATATTAAAAATCAAATATCCCCACTTCGCCCTTCGGGCTTCGAAGGGCAAGCAAAAATTGTTGGAGATATTCCTAATTTAACTAAATTTAATCAATACAACTATTCAGCGGCTTATACGGTTTGTAAACAATTAGGTTTATCTAATAGTCAAATATTAGAAGCAATGAAAATATTCAAACTTCCTAAGGGAAGATTTGAATTGGTTTACGATAAAGCTTTCAAAGTGATTATTGATTTTGCTCATACTCCTAATGCTTTTGAAAATTTGCTCCCGGAAATAAGAAAAAAGTTCTTGAAAAAAGGAGAAAGGTTAATTCATGTTTTTGGTTCTGCCGGTAAGAGGGATTTTACCAAGAGGCCGTTGATGGGTACAGTTAGCAGCCAGTATGTTGACTATATTATCCTGACAGAAGAAGATTATCGCACAGAAGATCCTAAAAAGATCTGTCAAGAAATATCTTCAGGAATAAAAAATAAGCCTTATGAGGTCATTGTCAATCGAGAGCAGGCAATATCTAAAGCAATAGCAATGGCAAAAAAGGGTGATATTGTCGTGTTAACAGGTAAATCGCATGAAAAAAGTTTGTGTCGCGAAAAAACTGAATACCCGTGGAATGAACACGATGCCGTTAGCAACGCAATCTCAAAACTCAAATCCTAAATGTTAAATCCAAATCTTAAATCTAAAAACTAATTAAGAGGATTTAAGATTTTAGTTTTGGTTTTGAGTTTTGGGTTTTGACATTTGAGATTTTACTATGATTAAATACGACGATAATTTAAAAATTTTTTCTTCCTCTTTAATAAATGACAACAGTTTTTTTTCTGGTTTTGGAACAAAGCTCGTAGGTGATGGTAGAAAGCTGGAAAACATCTTAAATTTTTTTAGCAGCAATAATTTAACTTATAAGAAATTAGTTATTCCCGAACAGATTCACTCTGTANATATTGAAGTATTTGAGTCAAAGATAAAGGAGAATTTGGAAAAAATATCTGAAACCGACGGTGTAATCACCAAAGAGCCTGGAGTAGTTTTAACTGTGGTTACAGCTGATTGTTCGCCGATAATTTTTAGTGATAAAAAAAATAGTATCATTGGTATTTCCCACCAGGGTTGGAGAGGCAGCGTCAAGAGAATGGTGCAAAAAATGGTAAAGAAGATGATTGAGGTAGGCGGAAACAGTGAATCAATCAAAGTAGCGATTGGCCCATCCATAGGCGAATGTTGTTATAATATCNACGAAGAACGCTACTATGAATTTAGAGAAGAATTTGATGGTTATTCAGATAAAATCTTTCACCTTCGAGGCGGAAAGAGACATCTGAATTTAGCCTTGTTAAACTATCTGCTTTTGTTGGAAAAAGGAATCAAAAAAGAAAACATCGATTATTTTCCCTTTTGCACCAAATGCGATAAAAATCGCTTTTTCTCCTTCCGTCGTGATAAAAAAGGCAAACAGTATGGAGAGATGTTTAGCTTCATAATGAAGAGTTAATAAAGTATAATTAGGTCTAGAATGCTAAAACAGGCTNAAAATATATTTTTTGTGGGAATAAAGGGCGTGGCGATGGCGAATCTGGCGTTAATTTTGAAAAAAATGGGGAAAAAGGTTTATGGAACAGATGTCAAGGAAGAATTCATCACTGACAAGCTTCTCAATGATAATAAAATTAGCTGGAAAATAGGTTTTAATTCCAACAATCTTCTCAAAAACATTGATTTAATAGTGTATTCCGCTGCTCACGGAGGATTAAATAATCCTTTAGTTGTTGAAGCCAAAAAAAGAAAGATTAGCATTATTTCCCAAGCTCAACTTTTAGGTGAATTAATGAGTGATTTTAAGATTAAGATTGCCGTTGCTGGTTGTCACGGAAAAACAACTACTTCATCTCTATTAAGTTATGCTTTAGATAAATTAAAAGTAAAACCGTCCTATATTGTTGGTGTTCCTTTTTTTTCGGAACATCAAGGAGGAAACCTTCAAGGAAAAAAATACTTTATTGTTGAGGCGGACGAATACGGAATAAATCCACCTATAGATAAAACGCCGAAGTTTTTTAAATTGAATCCTGACTGGATAATCTGTGTCAATATCGATTTTGACCACCCGGATGTTTATAAAGATATTGAAGAAACAAAAAAAGCCTTCCTAGAATTTTTTGATAATAGAAAATTGATAGTAAATATTGATAATAAAAATTTACTTCAATGTTTCCTGCCTGCCGGCAGGCAAGGTAAAACATTAAAATCCGAAAATATTACAACATATGGTTTTTCCAATAATGCTCATTACCAAATTATTAATTGGGAAATAAACGAAGAAGGATCGAAGTTTAAAATAAAATCTAACAACGATTCTGGACAAGCCAGAATGACGTTTTTTATCTCTCTTTTTGGTAAACATAATATCTCTAATGCTACAGCTGTTATTGTTCAACTTATAAAATTAGGCCATAAAGTTGAAGAAATAAAAGGAGCTATCGTTGGTTTTAAAGGAGCAGAAAGAAGATTTGAATTAATTTATAAAAAAAACGACATTTACTTATTTGATGATTATGCTCATCATCCAAATGAAATAAAGGCCACAATTGAATCGGCAAAAGCTAGATTTAAAGATAGAAGGATTATAGTTATCTTTCAACCTCATACTTATTCGCGAACAAATTTTTTGCTGAAAGAATTTAAAGATAGTTTATCTTTAGCTGATATTGGTTTTGTCATGCCGATTTTTGCTTCAGCCAGAGAAAATAAAAATCAATTTAAAGTTAACTCGAAAGATATTGTTAAAAACAAAGCAAATCTTTTTTTTGTCGAGTCGGATGACCAATTAATTAATCGATTGGACAAAGTTGTAAAAAAAGGAGATGTAGTGTTTACCATGGGAGCAGGGAATGTTTATAAGCTTAAAAATAAACTAATAAAAATGATAAATAACAAATTACCCACCTTCGCCAAGGCTTCGGCGGGCAAGCAAAACTTAAATCTTAAAAAAAATAAAGATTTATCTAATTTTTTAACTTTAAGAAATCATGTAAAAGCAGAGTTATTTTTGGAGGCAAAGACGAGAGAAGATTTGATAAATGCTAAAAAATATTCTTTAGAAAATAAACTATCATTGTTTATGCTTGGCGGGGGAAGCAATTTAGCCATTACAAAAGAGAAATTGCCTGGGTTGGTGTTAAAGAATAATTATCTTGATTTAAAGCTTTTATATGAAAGCAAGAATAGCGTTATCATATCAGTTTCATCAGGCTATCCAGTTTCTTTGCTCGTTGCCAGATCGATTACCGTCGGTTGGGAGGGGTTTGAATATCATCAGGGTCTTCCAGGAACAGTTGGCGGAGCCATTTATATGAATTCAAAGTGGACCAAGCCGGCGATTTATTTTGGCGACAATCTTTTATACGCTTATCTTATCGATAACAACGGACAAGTTAAAAAAGTTAATAGAAGTTACTTTAAATTTGCTTATAACTATTCAATTTTACAAAAAACAAAAGAAATTGTACTCGAAGGAATTTTTAAACTTAAAAAAACCGATTCTAAGACATTAAAAGAAAAAGCCGCCTGGGTTCTAGAATATAGAAAAAAAACCCAGCCTTTTGGTGTTTCTTCAAGCGGATGTTTTTTTAGAAATCCAGGAAAGATTTCTGCTGGTTACTTAATTGATAAAGCTGGATTAAAAGGATTTGCTGTCGGTGATTATTCTGTNTCTCCAATCCATGCTAATTTTATTATCAATAAAGGAAAAGGCAGAAGTGAAGACATGATAAAGCTTTTAAGTATAATTAAAAATAGGGTTAAGGAAAAATTTGGGGTGGAATTGAAGGAAGAAGTAATAATAATATAAATAACAAATGTTTAAATATTTAAAAATTTATTATTTGTAATTGATTTGAAATTTGAAATTTATCATTTGAAATTTTAAGTATGGAGGATTCATTTATTATCAAGGGCGGAAAAAAATTAACAGGAACGTTAGAACTATCAGGGGCAAAAAATGCGGCTCTTAAAATGATTATTGCCGCTTTGCTTTATNATGAAAAAGTTATTTTAGAAAATNTCCCTCGGATTAATGACGTTACTGAGCTTCTTCAGTTAATAAAATCTTTGGGCGCCAAGGCTGACTTTATCGATAAAAATGTCGTTGAGATCAATCCTACATATTTAGCCAAGAATAAAGTGGATTTGTTATTTGCTTCAAAAATCAGGGCTTCTTTTATGCTTTTTGCTCCACTTTTACACAAATTTGCCAACTGTTTTGTTCCCAATCCAGGGGGTTGCCGGATCGGTGCCCGCCCGATCGACAGAATTGTTGATGGGATGAAAAGCCTCGGAATTGAGGTTAAATATAATTCAAGAACCGGTTATTATGAAGCAAAGATGGTTAATAAACCAAAAGGTCACTATCAATTTGTAAAACCAAGTCATACAGGAACAGAACTATTGATTATGCTTTCTGTTTTTGGGAAAGACAAAATCGTTCTGGAAAATTGCGCCAATGAACCGGAAATTGATAATTTAATTGAATTTTTAAATGAAAGCAGGGCCAAGATAAAAAAAATAGATGGCAGAGTTGAAATAGAAGGAGTTGATAAATTGAAGTTTAATAAACCTTTTAAAATTATTCCCGATAGAAACGAAGCGGTGACTTATATTTGTTTGACGCTGGCAACAGGAGGCTATATTACTTTAAATAATTTGTCGGTAGACACAATCGGTATCTTTGCTGAAAAGTTAAAGCAAGCCGGAGTTGAAGTTAAAATAAATAAAGATAACTCGTATTTTGGTTACGTTAACTCTCTGAAGCCTATAAACGTGGAAACTTCACCTCACCCTGGTTTTATGACTGATTGGCAGCCAAATTGGGCGGTATTGATGACTCAAGCTCAAGGTAAATCAACTATACACGAACGGGTTTTTGAAAACAGATTTTCTTATGTTGAAGAATTAAAAAAATTGGGAGCAAAAATAAAATTTGTCGAAAGTAAAGTCTCTGACCCAGAAAATTTATACTTTTTTAACTATAAGAAAAACAAAAAATACAGTCAGATAATTGAAATTGAAGGACCGGTCAAGCTTCACACTGGAGCTTTAAATATAGCTGATCTTCGCGCCGGCGCCAGTTTGGCAATCGCTGCTTTAATCGCCAATGGAGAATCAATTGTTAACGGTGTTTCTATCCTTGAACGCGGTTATGAAGATTTTGTGGAAAAAGTCAGGAAGTTAGGTGGAGAGATTAAAAAGATATGAAAGCGGTAGTGTTTGATATGGATGGAACAATTGTTGACACTCTATCTTTATATATTACCGCTTACGATCTTACGTATAAACATTTTGGATTTAATTTGACACGAGAAGAGATTATTAAAAATTTTCCTATAAAACTAATAGATCAATGTAAAAATTGGGGCATTCCTGATAAGTTCAATGAAGTTAAAAAAATTTATTTAGAAAATATTTATAAAGTATTTACTAAAGTTAAGTTATTTAATGGTTTTATTAAGTTAATAAATTTTATAAGAAGTAAAAAAATAAAAACAGCAATCGTCAGCTTCGCATTTAGTGATTATGTAGAATTTATCGTTAACAAATTTAGTTTAAAAAATTATTTTGATTTAATAATCAGTTTTAACGACGTAAAGAAAGCAAAACCTGATCCCGAAGCAGTTTATCAGGTCGCGAAAAAATTTAACGTTTTACCAACAGATATATTGGTAATTGGTGATGCCGAAAGCGATATTTTAATGGGTAAGGCGGCTGGTTCTAAAACATGTTTATTTTATCCTAAAGAGAATCGAGAAATCTATTCTGAAGAAAAAATTAAAAATATTAGTTTTGATTATCTAGTTAAATCATTAAAGGAAATAGAAAAATTTTTTTAAATAGTCATTTTTTTTAGCCTAATTAAAAACGTTACATATCGAAGAAATTATCTTGCCAAATTAACCTAAACCTATCATTTTGTAGCGTATAGTCTATAGACATATATTCAAACATCTGATTTAATAAGGACATACTTTATAAGGTCAGACCTTAATAAGCTTAATATGCCAGGAAAAAACGTAATTAAAACATATATAGAAAACGGTTTTTATCATGTCTACAATCGAGGGGTAGAAAAAAGACTAATTTTTTTAGATGAACAGGATCATAGAGTTTTCCTTTCGTATCTAAATTTATATCTTCTTCCTAAAGTGGACTCAATTAACAAAATCAAAAGTTATTTTAATTTAACATAAGATGATAAGAATAATAGAATAGCTCATTTACTTTTGTTAAACAACTTTTATAAAAAAATCGAAGTCTTAAGTTATATTCTTAAACCAAACCATCTTCATTTAGAAATTAAACAAGTAGAAAAGAATAGTATGGAAATATTTATGCAAAGTTTGATCACAAAGTATGTCAAATATTTTAATAGAAAATATCAAAGAGTTGGTCCGTTATTTCAAGGAAGATATAAAGCGATTCTGATAGACAAAAAGGAGTATTTATTACATTTATGTAGATATATTCATTTAAATGCTCAGGAGGAATTAGAGAAAGGTCAGAATTTAGTAGATTATCCTTGGTCCAGTTACCCTGTTTATATAAAAGGAAATGGCCCTAAATGGTTAAATAAGGAATATATTCTATCTTACTTTAAACAAACTAAAGGTTTTTCTTTCAGTTCATATGAAGGTTTTATTGAAGGTTATAAAGAAAAGTCAGAAGAAGAAAGTGATCTTTACAGAAGGCTGCTTTTGGATTAGGGACATACATTATAAGGTCAGACCTTATAAGGATGATCCTTTTTAATATAAACTTCCGATAAATTGGTTTATTTGATAGAATAACCATATGAGGAAGATAAAGAACGGGTTAATATTGGCCGGAGGTGATAGCACAAGGTTTTGGCCGCTTGGAGAAAAAAATTTTATTTCATTTTTGGGTAAACCTTTAATTCTCTATCAGATAGAGTCATTGTCTAAGTATTGCGAAAAAATCACCATTATTGTCAGCAAGGCCAACGCCGTTGCCATCAACCGATTGATTGAGAACTTAGTGAGACAACTTAAATGCCAAGTTGTTACTCAGAAAGATGTTGATGGTCAAGCAGGAGCAATAATATCTGCAAAAAATTTAGTTAGAGGCGAAACTTTGATTGTTAATGCTAACGATATTTATAATTATTCCGTACTTGATAATATTACAAAATTTTCTCCTCCTAAAAATAAAATAATCTTTTTAGGAAAAAAACTCAATGAATATTTTCCAGGTGGTTATTTTAAGTTTGATGACGATGATAAGCTTAAGGAGATAATTGAAAAACCCGGGAAAGACAGAGTTCCTTCAATGATTTACAACCTCGTAGTTCATTATTATTCAGAATTTGATAATTTGATTAGAGCTATAGAATCAGTTAAAACTCAAGAAGATAATCATTATGAACTGGCGATTAACAAGCTACTGAGTTCGTCAATTGATAGAGATTATTTTCTTTATGATGGGTATTGGGTGACTCTTAAATATCCCTGGCATCTTTTAACAATGCTTAAATGGTTTTTAAATAGTATTAAGACAAGTAAAATTTTTTCTTCGGCTCATATTTCTAAAAAAGCCTTTATTAGCGGGCCGGTTATTATTGGAAACAATGTTAGAGTGGGTGATTTTGTCAAGATTACTGGACCTGTTTTCATCGGAAACAACAGCGTTATTGGTGATTATTCACTGGTGAGAGAAAGTCAAATTGGAGAAGACTGCTTAATCGGTTCTTATACCGAAGTCGCTAGATCATATATCGGTAATAAAGTCTTTCTTCATCGTAACTACATAGGTGATTCTATTTTAGATGATAAGGTTATGATAGGAGCTCAGGCAGTGACTGCCAATCTGAGATTTGACGGAGAAACTGTTTCTAACACTAATTTGTCGAAATTAGGTGCTATTATCGGTCAGGAGTCAAAAATCGGCGTCAACGCTACCCTCGCTCCGGGAATTAAAATTGGCAAAAAAACCTGGATTGGGCCGGGAGAAGTCGTCACACATGATTTAAAAGATAAAGTCTATTTAGATAATGGAAATGAGAAAATTAACTTAAAAGTATGAAAAAAATTACTGTTGTTGGTGGTGGTACAGGGACATTTGTCGTTTTATCCGGATTAAAAAAATATCCTTTGGATCTATCTGTTGTTGTTTCGATGATGGATTCAGGAGGATCTACAGGACGTCTTCGTGATCAGTTGGGAGTTTTGCCGCCCGGCGACCTTCGTCAGTGCCTAGTGGCCTTATCTGAAGCGCCTATTCTTTGGAGAAAACTTTTTTTATACCGATTTGAAAACGGCGATTTTAAAGGTCATAACTTCGGCAACCTTTTTTTGGCCACTTTGGAGAAAGTCAGTAATTCTTATGATGAAGCGATAGAAACAGCTTCGTATGTTTTAAAAACAAAAGGCAAGGTCATTCCGGTGACTCTCGATAAAGTCAATTTGGCGGTTGAGTATGAAAACGGAAAAATTGTTACAGGAGAGGGATTTATTGACGAAAATCATACCGAGTCCTCAAGAATTAAACGGGCCTATCTGACGCCAAGAGGAGCTGCCAATGNCAAAGCCATTGAAGCTATAAAAAATTCCAACTTTATAATTATAGGACCGGGTGATCTTTACACGAGCATTATTCCCGTTCTCCTTGTCGAGGGGATTAGCAAAGCGATTATGGACAGCAAAACAAAGATCATCTATATTTTAAATCTAATGACAAAATCAGGCCAAACTACCAACTACAAAGCTTCTGATCACAGGCGGGATTTGAAAAAATATCTCGGAAAAGACCCTGATTATATTTTAGTAAACAACGCTTCCTTGTCTTCTGACATTTTAGAATCGTATAAGAAGTATAATGAAAGAGAAGTTAATAATGACCTAAATGAAAAAAACGGTTACAAGATGATTAAAAATGACTTAGTGGATAATAAGAAGGTTGAACCGATTTCCGCTGATATTCTATATCGGAGTATTTTAAGACACGATTCGCAAAAAGTCGCCAAAGTTTTACAAAAAATCTTTAATGCTTAAACAACATACCATTTCTGTAAGACACGCTGTTGACGGTTTGGTTTGGGCTTTAAAAACCCAACCAAACTATCGGANCCATCTTTTATTATCAATTATATCTATTATTGCCTCGGTCGTTTTTAAGATAAGCTATCNTGAATTTTTACTGATTATTTTTTTGATTACTGTTGGTTTGGTGATAGAGACTATTAACACTGGATTTGAGCAGACGACTGACGCCATCGATAGAAAAATTAGAGAAGATATCAAAATTGCCAAAGATGTTGCTGCGGCAGCGATGCTGATTTACTCTATTGGCGCTACCATCATTGCTCTTATTATTTTTGTACCAAAATTTTTAGGTCTATGACATCAATCTATCTATTTGCCGTTTTTGCTTCTTTTGTTTTNAATTTTTTCCTGATAGTACCGTTTATTGATTTTCTTTACCATCTCAAATTTCAGAGAGCTTCTCAAAAGACCAAGGACGCTTTTAATAAGCCGACACCTATTTTTGATAAGTTTAATAAGCATAAAAAAGGAACACCGGTNGGGGGTGGTATTTTAGTTTTAGCAACGACAGTTTTTGTCTTTGCTCTTTTTATTTTTATGTATTGGTTTTTTCAAAAAAAAATCCTGACTAATTATCCATCGATAGCTTCGGAAATAAAAATAATTCTTTTTACATTTATTTCTTTTGGATTTTTGGGTCTTTATGACGATCTGAATAAAATATTCCTTTTGAGCAAGACACGGGTTTTCGGCCTAAGAATGCGTCATAAGTTTATTATCGAGGTGATTCTTTCTTTGGTGATTTCTTATTGGCTTTTCAACGACCTTAAAATTCAGTTTATGCACGTACCGTTTTTTGGCGTTTTTAACTTAAGTTATATTTATATTCTGTTTTCTTCTTTTGTTATTGTTGCTTTTGCCAATGCCGTCAATATTACAGACGGACTTGATGGTTTAGCTTCGGGTATTCTTACTTTTGCTTTGATTGGATTTTGGGTTATTTCCCGGTCAATTTTAGATGTTCCTACCTCTCTTTTTATTGCCGCATGGCTAGGAGGACTATTGGCTTTCCTGTACTTTAATATTTATCCAGCCCGCGTCATCATGGGTGACACAGGCGCCCTTTCTTTCGGCGCAACTTTTGCCGTGATCGGGCTTATTTTAGGCAAAGCATTTGCCTTACCGATAATGGGAGGAATTTTTGTGGTAGAAATTGGATCGTCTTTAATTCAGCTTTTTGGAAAAAAGTTTTTAAAGAAAAAAATCTTTCCGGTCGCTCCGTTTCATCTCTATTTACAAAATAAAGGCTGGGAAGAACCGAAAATCGTCATGCGTCTCTGGCTTATTTCCATTATCTTCGTCATCTTCGGCTTGATGATTGCCTTCATGAAGTAAATCCGCATCTTCTTCTTGTCAAATCAAGCCGATCAGCTAACCTCCGAGGTTGCGGAGGCCAGACACCCTAAGGGTGTCCAAGGTTTCTCGTGCCTAGTCACCCTAAGGGTGACCAGAGAGACTTCGCTCGGAAGGACAAAGAAAGACGTGGTAGAATAGAGTTATGGAGCCAAAAGAGGATACATTTTTTTTTGATTCGTATTCTGTTTTGCCGGATAAGAAAGAAATTCGCTTTTGCTACAAATATCGTGATTTAAAATTTACAGAAACAATTTTTATACCCGAAGCAATCCCGAGTTCGGTAAACTCTGTTTTGTTGACAAAAGTTCTTCAAAACCTCCATTTGATTCTTGGCATTAGTTATTACAAAATGCACTGTTCCAAAAAAATCATTATTCCCTATTCATTGACTCCTGAACAAGCTCAATTTTGGAATACAGTTTATACAAAAGGTCTTGGAGAATTTTTTTACAGAAATAAAATTGATTTTAGGGGATTAATTAATTTTCCCTATGTTGATAAGCCAAACATACAACCTCGTAGGTTAAGTGAAGCTAAAAAAGACAGATTTTTAGTCGGAGTTGGAGGAGGAAAGGATTCGATTGTTGTTTTAGAGCTTCTTAAAAAGGAAAAAAAAGAAATAACTGGATTGATATTAGAAACTGGAGGCTCCCATATCCAAAAAGAAGTTGCCAGAGCCGTTGGAATAGGGTTTTTTTTAGTAAAAAGGCAATTAGACGAAAAACTATTTCAGTTAGAGAATATATATAAAGGCCACGTGCCTTTTTCAGCCATTTACGCCTTTATTGCCTTATTAGTTTCTGTCATTTACGACTATTCTTCAATAATCACCGCCAATGAAAAAAGTTCAAATTTTGGCAACGTCAATTATCTGGGGGAGGAAATTAATCACCAATGGAGTAAAAGCGAAGAATTCGAAAAACTTTTCAAAAACTACGTCGAAGAATTTATCACGCCTTCTATCGACTACTTTTCCAAGTTGAGAAAATATTCAGAAATGGATATAGCAAAGATGTTTATTAAATACAAAAAATACTTTTTTGTTTTTTCAAGCTGCAATAGGAATTTCATAATCAAAGAAAAAGCAAATAAAAAATGGTGTGGCGAGTGTCCGAAATGCGCTTTTGTGTTTATTATGCTTGCTGCTTATCTTAGTAAAAAAGAAGTGGTTAAAATTTTCGGAAAAGACCTGTTTAATGACGAAAGCCTTATTTCTTTATATATAGATTTGATTGGAAAAGGCAAGATGAAGCCTTTTGACTGTGTTGGTACGTTTGAAGAGTCCCAACAGGCTTTCAAGATAATCAAAGATAAAGGAGAATATGATAACGATAAAGTTATAAAAGCGATTCCACTATGAAATTAGAAGAATTAAAAAAATACAAAAAAATTCTTATCTTAGGTTATGGCAAGGAAGGTCAGGCAACGGAGAAATTTCTTAAAAAATATCTTCCTGACGTTAAAATTGGAATTGCGGATAAAAATCTCAATCCAAACTATCTTGACGAACAAAAAGATTACGATTTGGTGATTCGTAGTCCCGGAATATCCAAGAAATTAGTTACTCGTCCCTATACGACTGCTTCCAATATTTTTCTCGCCAACATAAAAAATGCTGTAATCGGCGTTACCGGAACTAAAGGAAAAAGTACTACCGCCAGTCTTATTTATTCAATTTTAAAAAAAGCTGGGAAGAAAGTTCGTTTAGTAGGTAATATTGGTCAACCGATGCTTGAAGAGTTATTAATGCCTGTTGATGAAAAAACGATTTTTGTTGTTGAATTTTCAAGCTACCAATTAGAAGATATTCAATATTCGCCTAATATTTCCGTGGTTTTAAACCTATTTCCCGAACACATGAACTATCACGGTGATATCAAAAATTACTTTGACGCCAAGAAAAACATCATCTCAAAAGCAGATTACTTTATTTATAATCCTCGATATGAAAAGTTGAAAGATTGGGTAAAGGAAACAAAATGCAAAACTGTACCCTTTGTAAAAAAAATTAATTTTGATATTAAAGATATTTCTTTAATTGGTGAGCACAACTGGGAAAATATAAAAGCGGCGGTAACAGTAGCGCATCTTCTAAAAATAAGCGACGATATTATCAAAGAAGCAGTCAAGTCGTTTAAACCTTTGCCTCACCGATTGCAACTGATAGGAATTTTCAAAGGAATTACTTTTTTTGATGATGCCATATCTACAATACCAGAGTCAACCATTTTTGCCATCAAGGCCTTAAAAAATATCGGGACCATCTTTCTTGGCGGTGAAGATCGGGGATATCAATTTGAAAAATTAGTTAAAACGATTTTTGATTACAAAATTCCTAACGTTGTACTGTTTCCTGATAGTGGCGGTAAAATTTTTAACATAATTCAATTACAAAAGAAACAACAATTACTTCGCTTTTTTAAAACAACCAGTATGGAAGAAGCAATTAAATTTGCTTATCAATATACTCCTAAAGGCCAAATCTGCCTTCTTTCTTGTGCCTCTCCCAGTTACAGTCTTTGGAAAAATTTTGAGGAAAAAGGAAATGAGTTTCAAAAGTATGTGAAAAAATATGCTTAAAAAATTATTAATTCGCAATAGATTCTTTATACCGTTAATAACAATTCCGTTATTACTATCTTTAATTGGTCTAGCTTTTATTTTTGAAGCTTCGGCAATACGGTCTGCGAGTGAATACGGTGACAGTCTTCATTATTTAAAGTATCAGGCGATTTGGCTAGGAGTGGGACTATTAGTAATGGCTTTTTTTTGTTTTTACGATTATAAAAAATTGTATTTTTTTTCTTTTATCTCTTTGGGAATAACGATATTTCTTTTAATGATTGTACTGATTCCTGGAGTCGGCTTTCAGGCCGGAGGAGCAAGGCGTTGGATTGATTTTGGTTGGTTTAATGTCCAACCGACCGAACTAGCAAAATTTTCTGTCATTATTTATCTATCATCCTGGTTTATTCATAAAGAAAAAAGGAGATTTTTATCGTTTATTACTTTAGTCGGTTTTCTCGTATTTCTTATAATTTTACAGCCGGATATGGGAACAGCGATCATTGTTTTTTTGTTAAGTTTGGTTATTTATTACTTAGCCGGAATGAATATTTTAAACTTTATTTTGTTTATACCTGGAGCCGCAGGANTATTTTACTTGTTAATTAAAGCCGCTCCATACCGTCTTAATCGTTTAGCAGCTTATTTAAATCCGGCCACCGATCCTCAAGGAATAGGATATCACATAAATCAGATATTAATATCTCTTTCACAAGGAGGATTATTCGGACAGGGGTTTGGTTCTTCTCGGCAAAAATACTTATTTTTACCGGAAGCCCACACTGACTCCATCTTTGCCATCATTGCTGAAGAATACGGTTTTATCGGGTCTTTAATCTTAATCGGGCTTTATTTTGTTTTTATTTATAAAGTTTACCACCTAATAAGGTTAGCTCCTGACAAACTGTCAAAATTAATAGCGGCCGGAATTTTTGCTTTTTTCAATCTGCAAATTATTATCAATTTAGCCGGAATGGTAGGGTTGTTTCCTCTGACCGGAGTATCCTTGCCGTTTATATCTTATGGAGGAAGCAATCTATTAATATCGTTTGCGTTGATAGGAATATTGCTTAACATAGAGAAGAGAGTAAAAGTATAATTAAGTTAAAAATATCAAATTATAAATAATAAATGACAAATGAATTTTAAATCACAAATAATTAATTTTTAAACATTTGTAATTTATCATTTGTTATTCATTTGTGGATTTGAAATTTGTCATTTAAAATTATGAAGATTTTAATCACTGGTGGTCACTTGGCTCCAGCCTTAGCGATTATTGAGGAACTAAATAAAACAAAACCAAATGTCGAAATTATTTTCGTCGGTCGAAAATATGCCTTAGATTCCGAAAAGACCATTTCTTTCGAATACAAAGAAATTACAAAAAGAAAAATTCCTTTTATTCCTCTTCAAGCTGGTAGATTAACAAGAATTTTATCTCTGAGATCTTTAAGAAGCCTATTCCGAACTCCCTTAGGATTTTTTCGAGGCTTTTTTATTATTAACGAATATCTTCCCGATGTCATTTTGTCTTTTGGCAGTTATCTAGCTGTTCCATTAGTTTTTTGGGGATTTATTTTTAGGATTCCAAGTTTCACTCACGAACAAACTCTAAAACCCGGTTTAGCCAACAAAATTATTAGTTTTTTTTCCAAAAAAACTTTTGTTGCTTTTGAAGAGTCAAGAAAATATTTTTCGCTTAAAAAAACTATCGTCACCGGAAATCCAATTAGAAGAGCCATCTTTATTGTCAAAAAAAAACCTTTTGAAATAAAAAAAAACAGACCGGTTATTTATATTACCGGCGGCATTCTTGGAAGTCATAGCGTTAATGAACATATAAAGAGAATAATTATTAAATTATTAGATAGCTATATTGTTATTCATCAAACCGGAGAAACAAAAGAATATCATGATTACGAAGATTTGCTAAAAATTAAAAATAATCTACCGAAAGAACTATCAGACCGATATTTTTTATCTAAACATTTTTTCGAAGATGAAATAGGATATATTTATTCCTTGGCTGATTTAGTGGTTGGACGAGCCGGCGCCAATACCTTTTTTGAATTAATTAATTTAAAAAAACCGGCTGTATTTATTCCCTTGCCTTGGTCGTCTGGCAAAGAACAGCAGCATCACGCCGAGATTTTTGCCAGGGCGGGAGTTGGTGAAATATTTCACCAGATAGAAACAAGCGAAAAACTTTTAAGAATAATTTATAAAATGATAGAAAATATCGAAAGTTATAGAAATAATTTTAAGTCTTTAAGTTATCTTTATAAAAGCAATGCCAGTCAATTCATTGTCAAGGAAATTTTTAGAAAAAATTAAGCTGCCTTTTTTTCTTATCTGTATTAGCTTATCCGTTTTTTTACTTCTTTATTTTTTAAACACTTTTTTTTTGATAAAAAATATTAAAATTGAAAGCATTGAAAAGAGTTTTAATGGTATAGAAGAACTGAAAAAAAGAAGCTTGATTTTTATTTCTGAAAATGAAATCAAAGAAGCAATAATTAAAAAAAATACCGGCATCGATAAGGTTGAAGTAGAAAAAAAATATCCAAGGACGCTTATCCTAAAAATAAATCTATATAACCCAATTGTTAATCTGCTAACCAGTCAGGGTTATTTTTACTTGTCTTCTCAAGGAGAAATTATTTCCAAATCAAAAACACCTAATACTAAATTACCAATAATAAACTATTATCAAAAACTTAATTTTCAATCATATAAAGCAGGAGATTTCCTGACCTTTAAAGATATAAAGTCGACTCTTTATTTAATTAAAGAAGTGAGTGATTTAAATATTGTTATTGATAATGTTGATATGAACGGAGTCAATATGATACTATTTAACATAGGTGATAAAAAAATTATTTTTAGTAGCGAAAAAGATACGGGGTTGCAGCTTTATCAACTGCAGCAAATAGTAAGACAGTTTAAAGTTGAAGGAAGACAGTTTAAAGAGATAGATTTGCGATTTGATAAACCAGTTATTCGTTTTTAATTAGTTAAAATTAGTCAAAGTTAGTTAAAACTAGTTTCAACTATTTATAACTAATTTAAACAAATTTAAACTAATCTATGGCTGACAATTTAATATGCGGGATTGACATAGGAAGCAGTAAGATCGCGACAATAGCCGGAATGAAGTCCGAAGAAACAGGTGAATTAAAAATTATCGGGTTTAATGCTACTGTTGCCCGCGGCATAAGAAAAGGTTTGATAGTCGATATCAAAGAGGTGACGGAAGTTGTCGAAGAAAGTGTTGAGAAAGCCGAGAGAATGTCCGGTCACAAAATTAATAATGCTTTTGTATCGGTCGGCGGTCCTCACATCTCTTCTTTAAACTCCCACGGAATAGTTGCCGTTGCCAATCCGCAAGGGGAAATTTCCGAAGAAGATGTTACCAGGGTGCTCGAAGCCGCTCGGGCAATTTCTCTCTCATCTACTCGTCAAATTATTGAGGTCATTCCGAGAAATTACATTGTCGACGGGCAACCGGGAATAAAAAGTCCGATCGGAATGAGCGGAGTCAGATTAGAAGTAGAAACTCATATTATTACAGCCTCATCGACCAATCTCAAAAATATTGACCGGGTTTTAGACGATTTAGGAATTGAAAATCAAGGATTTGTTTTTTCCGGTCTGTCTTCGGCTGAAGCGGTTTTAACCAATACGGAAAAAGAATTGGGAGTAGTTTTGGTTGATATCGGTGGCGGCAAGATAGATATTGCTATATTTGTCGACGGCTCTTTATCTTATTCTTCTTCAATTCCGATAGGCGCCCGGCATATCACCAATGATATTGCTGTTGGTTTGAGAGTATCTTTGGATTCCGCCGAGAAAATTAAACTTTATTTAAGCAAGAATCTGGCCGCCAACAAAAAAAAGCCGCCGCAGATAAATCTCAACGAATTAAATTTAGAAGAAAATGTAACCGAAGTGTCTCTAAAAACTTTGGTTGATGGCATTATCGCTCCTCGTCTTGAAGAAATTTTTAAATTAATTTTTGAAGAGATAGAAAAAAGTGAATTTGGACAACAGGTGCCTTCGGGGCTGGTGATAACAGGTGGTGGCGCCTTAACAGTCGGAATGCTGGAAAGCGGGAAACGAGTCGTTGGATTGCCGATAAGAATCGGTGTCCCTGATAAAGTTACCGGACTTATAGATGAAACTAGTGATCCTCAATATTCGTCTACGCAAGGATTGCTTTTGTATGGATTAAAAAATATAATGACTAATACTGGAGATGGATTCAAAAATTTTGGTAGAATTTTGAAAGATTTTAAATTAGGTAATAGTTTAGGAAATTTAAAAAATTTCTTTAAACAGTTTATACCTTAATATGTTAATTAAACCACGAGCTGGTCAGGCGGCGAGAATAAAAGTCGTTGGCGTTGGCGGCGGCGGCGGCAATGCGATTTCATCGCTGGTCGCCGAAGGTGGAATTGCCGGAGTTGAATTTATCGCTGTTAATACCGATGCTCAGGCACTTCTCAACAACAAAACGTCCATTAAAATCCAAATTGGGGAAAATTTGACCAAGGGACTTGGGTCTGGAGGCGACGCGGAAGTCGGCCGCCAGGCAGCCGAGGAATCAAGAGAAAGATTAAAAGAGGAACTTGGGGGCGCTGACATGATATTTATTACCTGCGGTGAAGGCGGAGGAACCGGCACAGGCGCTTCTCCTTTAATTGCCGAGATTGCCAAGGAGACTGGTGCTTTGACTGTAGCTGTCGTCACCAAGCCTTTTGAATTCGAGGGAGTGAAAAGAAAGTTTACTGCTGAAGACGGTATTTCTAAACTAAAAGAGAAAGTCGATACTTTAATTGTTGTTCCCAACCAGAGAGTTTTAAATATTATTGACAAAAAAATACCGATACTCGAAGCTTTCAGGAAAATAGACACGGTTTTGATTTCCGGAGTCAGAGGTATTGCCGAGTTGATTACCACTCCCGGACTGATTAATGTTGACTTTGCCGACGTTAAATCAATTATGATAAATTCCGGAACGGCCTTGATGGGAATGGGAGTGGGGTCAGGTGACAAGCGGGCAATTGCCGCTATTAAACAGGCAATATCTTCGCCATTACTGGATATTTCCATCGAAGGCGCCCGAGGAGTGCTTTTCAATGTCGTTGGCGGACCGGATATGACCATGGCGGAAATTGACGAAGCAGCGACAATTATTGCCAAGTCAGTCGATCCTGACGCCGACATAATTTTTGGAGCCGTAATTGACGATAGATTGATGGATCAATTAAAAATCACAATTATTGCTACCAAGTTTGATGATAACAAGTTGAAACTTTTCCGGTTTAAAAAAGGTGATGATTATTCCAGACCGGAGCCAGAAAAGTTAGAGACTAAAAAAGAAGAAAAAGAAGCTGATAAAGAGACAGTCAATGAAGAGGAGGAATTTTTAGATGATTCTTCCGAATTCGATATTCCTGCGTTTTTGAGAAAAAAATAATATTAGTTTTCCTCCGGTTCAAGTAAATCTTCATCATCATCAATCGTTGTAATTAATCTTATTAGATGGTAAATAAAGCCACAAACCAGTATTAAATCAAAAATTAACATTATTTGATCCACATCATTTTTTAAATAAATAAATCAATAAAGAAAAAACCTAACTGCATCATTGGTAAATAATTGGCTAAAAATATTTCTGTTTGGATTTTTAGTTCCACTATTTTTTCCATATTGGTTTCTAACTTTTATTTGATTTTAAGAAATAAGAAGATAGCTTGCTTGAGCCATATCTTACCTCATCTTGAAGATTCTGAAGGGCTTAAGAAGGGTTTGAAAAAGAAAATCCTCTTCTTTTTAAAGTAATTAAATTTTGAGCAGGAAATTCTATTTCGGTTAATTTTTTTCTAATAATAGAAATAATTTTATCAATAGACCAATCTGAAAATTTTTCAACATAATTAGATCCCCAAAGTATTTGTCCAATTTCATCTCTGGAGATTACTTTGTTCTGATTTTTTATAAAATGAACTAAAAGTTTAAATTCTTGTAAAGAAAATTTATGGCTATAGTTTTGTCCTCCAAAAAAGATTTGGTTTGTCTCTTTATCATATATTAATTTTTCTTTTGGGATTTGCAATCGGACGAAATGGTCAAATATTTTTCCAAACAGCTTATAATGGCCTTCTGTACTAGATTGAACAATTTTAGTTTTCAGAAGAAAATCACTTTTATTAATTAAAGTGGGGGGGATTTTTTGAGTGATACAGACACTACTGACGATCTTCATTTCAACGTCATTAAAATTTTGCCAAATATCATAACAAACATTCTTTAACTGATAGTTATTTAATAAAAAATCTTTAATTTTATCCTTGTTTTGTGATAGCTGGTCATAATTTTTTGTTAATATGTGAAAGCTGTACTTTAAAAGTTGTGGATGTCCTCCGCATAGTTCAATAACAGTTTTTTTAATATCATCAGGAAATTTCGTTGCTAATGAGTGTTCAAAATTAGCAATAATATAGCCAATCTCTTCCTTATTAAATAAGGGAGAATAGTAGTTAGATTGAGTTATAGCATAGGTCAGATTATAAAATTCGGCAAGAATCTTTCTTTCAAAGAGATTTACACTTGTTAAAAAAACAAAATTAATTAAAGACTTATTGACAGATAATATTGACTCAAGATTTCTGAATATATTTTGAGGAAGATAGAACAGGAATTCAAAATCATAAAGAAAAAAAACTGTATATATATTATTGGCGACTAATTGTTCGAGATTTCTTTTTATCAATTCAAGAGTATTTAATTGGTTAACCAAAACAGGATTTATTCCTATTTCCTTCATTTTTAAGGTGAGGGAGTTTAGCAGAATTAAGAGATAGTCCTCGCTGGATAGACCTGATGCATCATCCGGATTAATATAGACAAAAATGGTTTTATCGTATAATTTCCCCAGAATTTTTTTAATAATCTCTTTTTCTTTTAGTAAAAACTTTATCGTTGTTTTTTTACCGGAGCCCGCGGCAAACATGCACGTAACACAGAGCTTATCCTTTATTGGGGTAAAAATTCTAAGCGCTCTTTTTTCCAGTGACTCTTTCGGCAATGGATAAATCGTTTTTTTCATAGTAATTCAGGATAGAGTAAGGATTTATTCAGGATATTGTATTACCGATTCTTAAAAAAGTCAATAGAGTTTACTTTTATGAACTTGATTGTTTCCTTTCTTCTATCACCATAATAATCCTATAATATTGATAATAATCGTTTATTCTGATAAAATTAGTTTATTTTTTGAAAAACTCATGGAATGCAATAAATGGAATAAGTCTTGGTTTAAGATCTTAAATGTTGTTCCTACAGAAATTACAAAAAAAATAGAAGTTGCGTTTACAGCAGAAACTTTATTTACGGAGATATTTAGACCCCATTTCAAATATTTTGGGCAGCCTTCTGCAATTATTGACGGTGTATATCTTCCAGAAGAAAGCGAGAAAAGAAAAGGTAATTTTACTCTAATAGATTTTTCTCGGAGTCAGAATGCAGGTTTAAATCTTCTGACGATATTTGCTATAAGTGCTGCCTTACAAGGATCAAGAATAAGTGTAACAAAAAAATGCGATGACTGGGGTATTGTTAAAGAAGAAAGACCAATAAGTTATGATGATTCTTTCAAAGAAAAATTAGATTCTTGGATTAAGCAAGCCGGTGAAATTTCCGCAAAAACAAGTTTTAGTGAAGAAAATAAAATTTCTTTTTACTTAGCTTTATCAGAAATGATGAATATTTCTTTAAAAGGAAGAAATCCTGGCGAAGCCTTTAGTTATGTTATGGATGGACAAAAAAATCTGAGAGGTTTTTCAATATTTAGCAGCTTTTTTCCAAACATTTCGAAGAAGATAGACGAAGAGGCAATTTATACGTTGTTAAATAATGGCTACAACTTTGAGGCCGTATTGCGAGGCTTTGTTAAGAACGATCTAGAAAGATTTTTTGATATTGACTCAGGAATAGAATTGGCTTTTCTTCTACAATTTTCTCCTGATACTATTGAAACTCTCGTTAAATTACAAAAAGATCATACATCTTTATATATAGATTGGAGTCTTTCAAAAGAAAAAATAATAGAGGAAATTAATAAAATAGNTAGAGGAGAANCAATAGAAACTGTTTATGTAGAAAAAAAAGAAAAAACCGAAGGTGATTTTCCTAACCCTGAAAAGTTTGGAATGAAAGTTAATCAAGTAGAGACGCAATTGATGAAAGAACATTTTAAGAGACCAGATGCCGTTGTTATTTCACCTAGTGAGATCAGAAAAAATCCGGCTCAATTTTGGGAATACCAAAGAGCCTTGGTGTTAAGAATTGCTGAAAGACAGCGTATTAAAATAGATGAAGGGGTTGAGATTCCTTTGCCTGAAGGATATGACAAAAAGCAAGAAAAATCTTTTAGATCGACCGAAAGATTGTTAAAAGAAAATAGCGACTGGATTTGGTTATTTCTTTATCCTAATGTACAAAAAGAGTTTTTTGAAAAACTTCCTTATCTACGTGTTCCGCCGTATCTTTTAATCAATGGTGAAGCTGTTCCAGTGTCTGACCTCAAAAGACGTTATTATATTGTGACAAAAATTTTAGAGAATGAAAAAAATGTCATAAATAGACTACCTTTTCTTAACTTTATAGATTCAAGCGATGTAAGAAAAAAAAGAAGAGTAAATACAAGACATAATTTGACTATTCCGGGCAAACTGATAAAAAAATTTATAGGAGAAAATGGAGAAAAAAAAGTGGTTGCTTATCTTGATCATGGAATAGCTCGCTGGGTTTTCGGTACATGGGGAGATAGTTATGAACTTGAACCTCTTGGTTATGTAGCATACGGTGGATTATCTTTTGACTATACTCCAAATGTAGACGTTGATATGTTGATATTTGGCGTTGAAAAGTCTATTGCGAATATAGCAAATAATATGGTGGGGAAAATGAACCCTAATCTTCCAGAACTTTTATATAGTAATTTTGTCTTGGGATTAAGTATGGGCAAGGTTGACTGGACTTTTATTGCAAAAAATGTTAAAAACCTAAACTTACATAGAATCAAAAATGATACCTATATGTTAGCTCACTCTAAAGCTTGTCTTGTTCAGGCTTTGAGAGGTTGGCAGGCAGGTACGCCTAAACAAAATACAGATTTGTTAGTAGAAACTTTAATGGGATTTTCTAAAATAAGAACTTTAGGATTATTGGCAGAGTTAGTTACAGATTCAAATGGAGCTGAGTTTTTTGCTGTAAAACCCGTTGATATCTTTGGCGGACTCATGGATTATCTTGAGGCTGGTGGAGGAGTTCAAGTTGAAGGGAAAAAGAAAAATGTAATACGTTTTATATCTTTAGATCGAGCCTTTTCTTCTGATTCAGTCTGGCATGCCCTCAGAACAATCATAGATATGGTTTATACAACCGGTGGAGCTGTTATTTTGCCCGAAGGAAATCTTGAAGTCTCTGATAAAAAAATAGATATTTGTGCTGTTTTTTTGGGAATTGAGCAGTTTAGAGAAAAGCTTGAGCCTATCTATAAATATATAGAAGCTATTAGGAATGGCGATATTACGTTAAGTGATGCATTAAAAAGGGACTTAAGACGCGAACTGATAAAAGGTACGAAAGGTATAATCGAAAATAATCTTGATCAATTTTTGACTTTATGCTCAGACCGAGAGACATTTGATAAAGAAAACATAGTTTTTGGTCTTGAACAAAGCCGTCTTTTTCCTCATTTAGATTTCCTGGAAAAAAACAAAGAATTCTGGGAATGGTTAAGAGAAAATGTAAAAACAAATATAAAACAAGAAGGAGAAAATTCTTTACATTTCCTGTCGAGAACGATTTTAGAAGAAAGAATTGATATTTTGTCTTTGATAGCAAGTCATATAAGATATGAGTTCAGAATGAATCCGTTAAGGATAGGATGGAAGCTATCTCAATTTGAATCAGATTATTATGAACAAGAATCAATAATTAAAACTGGTCATAAAGAAAGAGCAAGATGGGCATTATTAGATTCTCATGAATTAGGTCTACTAGCCAGTGGTACGAATACACATAAATGGAATAATTTAATTAGCTCTATTAAAAAAGGAACTATTGATATTACTGATGAGTTAAGAAGTAATACAAATATTTTTAATGTTTTAAGAAAATATGCTCAATGGTCGTTTTCAGTGAGGGACAGAAAAATATATCTTCCGGAAGGAGAAACATTATTATCAAAAATTACCGAAGATCAAATTAACGCTTTAGCCGATTGGCTACTCGACACAGGATTTTAATTACAGATAAAAAAGAAAAATAAAATTATCAAAAAAAGTGAAAATAATGGATTTATACTTTCCATTTTTAATAATAAATTTAAAATAAATAACTTTTTTTNATCCGTATTTTACCGGCTTTTTTAATTGCTTCTTGCTGGATATACCAGTAATAAATATCTCGATCAAAAGAAACTGTTTTGTATTTTTGAAAATTACTATGTTTCATATTCTTTAAAGTTTTTAATAACTTCATTTTATGAAGGAGCTATTAATTATGCTTAATTGGTATATTACCTAATCCTGAAAATTCTGAAATGATTGCAACTTGATATATTCGCTGGTAAAATGGTTAAATTATGTTTAAAAATGTTAATTCGAATATAAGTTTTCCCGAAATGGAGAAGAAATGGTTAAAACATTGGTATGAAAAAGGAATTGTCAGCAAATATCTTGCAAAAAACAGAAACTCAAAGAAATACTTTTCTTTCTTAGACGGACCGATTACTGCTAATAATCCGATGGGCGTTCACCACGCATGGGGAAGAACTTACAAAGATCTTTGGCCTAAGTTTTATAATCTTTTGGGTTATAAGCAGCGTTTTCAGAACGGTTTTGACTGCCAGGGTCTCTGGGTTGAGGTTGAAGTCGAGAAAGAATTAGGACTAAGAACTAAAAAAGACATTGAAAATTTAGTACCTGGAGATCCAAAAGCTTCAATTGCCAAATTCGTCCAACTCTGCAAAGACCGCGTAATGAAGTTTTCCACAGTCCAGACAAAACAGTCAAAAAGATTGGGTTATTTTGCCGACTGGGATCATTCCTACTTCACGATGAGTGACGAAAACAACAACATGATCTGGCGCTTTCTTAAAGTCTGTTATGAAAACGGCTGGATTTATAAAGGTAGAGAGTCAGTTCCTTGGTGTCCAAGATGTGAAACCGCCATTTCCCAGCATGAGATGTTGACTGAAGATTATAAGGAGCTGGTGCATGAGTCGATATATTTTAAATTACCAATAATAAATAACAAATCACAAATTACAAATAAACATCAAAACGAGTTTTTACTTGTCTGGACCACGACTCCGTGGACGATTCCTGCCAATATTAGCGTTGCTATTGATAAAACACTTGATTATTCATTGGTCGAAACCGAAGGAGAAAGACTTTGGCTAACAAAAGATAGAATTAACGATGTTCTTAAAGGAAAAATTCATAAAGTTATAAAAACAGTTAAAGGAGAAGAATTAGTAGGACTAAAATACAAAGGACCGTTTGATGATTTACCAGCTGTTAAGAAGGTTGCTGAAGAAAATTCAAATAACTTTCATATTGTTTTTGCGACTGATCAGAACATTCTTCCAGTAACAACTGCTGAAGGAACAGGAATGGTGCATACGGCGGTTTCTGCGGGTACAGAAGATTTCAAAATTGGAAAGAAGCTTAGTTTACCTATGATTCCGGTTATTCAGGATAATGCCGACTATTTACCCGATCTTGGATTTTTGTCTGGGAAAAATGCCAAAAAACATCCAGAGATAATTATTGATTATCTAAAACAAAAAGAAAATGGAAAATATTTATTAAAAACAATGCCTTTCACTCACCGTTATCCGGCTTGTTGGCGGTGTAAAACAGAGTTAGTGTGGAAGGTGGAGGATGAATGGTATATCGCAATGGACCGTCCTTCGCGTAAAGCTACGGCCGGCAAGCAAACCAGTTTAACTTTAAGACAGAGGATGATTGAGGTGGCGAAGAAGATCAAGTGGATGCCGGAGTTTGGCTTGGACCGGGAACTGGACTGGTTAACAAACATGCATGATTGGCTGATTTCCAAAAAAAACCGTTACTGGGGTTTAGCCTTGCCAATCTATGAATGCGATAGTTGTAAAAATTTTGAGGTAATCGAGTCTAGGGAAGAATTAAAGAAAAAAGCGGTTTCCGGCTGGGATAAATTCGAAGGTCACACTCCTCACAAACCCTACATCGACGAAGTGAAAACAAGATGTTCAAATTGCGGAAAATTGGTTTCACGAATCAATGACGTTGGCAATCCTTGGCTTGATGCCGGAATTGTTAGTTATTCAACGATCACGGAAAATAATCAAGGAGAATCATTGTATTTAAAAGACAAAAAAGCCTGGAGAAAATGGTTTCCGGCTGATTTTATCACCGAGTCTTTTCCCGGCCAGTTTAAAAACTGGTTTTATGCTTTGATTGCAGAATCAACCGTATTGGAAAACGAACCGTCTTTTAGACGCGTTTTGGGATACGCTACTCTTTTAGGCGAAGATGGTAGACCGATGCACAAAAGCTGGGGCAATATGATTGAGTTCAATGAGGGAGCCGATAAAATTGGCGTTGATGTGATGAGATGGATGTTTGTACGTCAAAATCCATCCGACAACCTCCTTTTCGGTTATAAAAAAGCCGATGAGGTAAGACGGCAGTTTTATCTGATGTTGTGGAATGTGTATAAGTTTTTTGTGGAATATTCTAACTTAGATAAATGGTCTGGACACCCTCAGGGTGACCAGACATATAACGGTCACCCTAAGGGTGTCTTGGATAAATGGATTCTTAGCAGGTTTGCCAATTTAGTTTTATTGGTAGAAAAAAGTCTTAAAGAATTTGATGCCAAAGATGCGACTTTAGAAATCGAAAAGTTCGTTTCTGATCTGTCAACCTGGTATATTCGTCGAAGTCGGGATAGAATCTGGGTAAATAGNGAAGATAAAAAAGACAAAGAAAGTTTTTATTCGACTCTTTATTATATTTTAGTCAATCTTTCAATTATTATTTCACCTTTTATGCCGTTTGTCAGCGAGGAAATATATGTGAACTTAACCTGCCTGCCGGCAGGCAAGGCCGGAAAAGAATCTGTTCATTTGGAAAGTTGGCCCTCCTTCGCTAAAGCTTCGGAGGGTAAACCAAAAATAAATNAAAAATTAGAAAAAGAGATGGAGTTGGCTAGGAAAATAGTTGAAACAGGACATGCGAAAAGAAAAGAAGAGGGAAAAAAGGTAAGAATGCCTTTAGCAAAGCTAGAACTTGAAGTTGAAAGTGGCTTTTCAAAAATTTCTCCAGCAGTCTGGCAGATAGTTCTTGATGAATTGAATATAAAAAATATCGTCGTCAATAAAACCGAGCGGTTTCCTAAAAAAGAAGTAAGCGTCTCAGAAGATAATCTTAATCACGAAGGCAGTGTTAGAGATTTAATAAGAAGCATTCAATCCAGACGAAAAGAGTTGGGTTTAAAACCGACTGATTTTATTGAATTGACAGTTCCCGAGACTTATTTGGAAGATTCAGATTTAATTAAGAAGAAGGTGATGGCAAAAAAAGTTAAAGTCGGTCAAACGCTAGTTGTTTCAAAATAAAAATGATCTTTTCTTCAATCTTTCTTTCGGTATTTGGATTATTTAATCTTTTTGGCCTTAACCAAAGCCTTTTTTTCCGGCAATTGGTTTACTGCCTGTTGGCATTTATCATTTATTTTGTTATTAAATCTGTCGGGCGCCATTTTTTTCAAATAAACAGCCGTTTTTTTTACTGGTTTTTTATTGTTGTTTTATTAATTACTTATATCGTCGGTATTGAGGTAAAAGGATCAAGACGGTGGCTGGATTTTTATTTTATTCGGTTTCAAGCCAGCGAATTTTTCAAACCGTTCTTTATTACTTTTTTGAGCCAGTACTTATCTGATGAAAATATTTTTAAAAATGATTTGACTTTGTTTGTCAGGAGCTTCTTTTATTTTTTCCTGCCTTTTTTTATTATTTTCAAACAGCCGGATTTAGCCAATGCGGTGACTTTTTTATTTATCTACTTAATCATAATTTTTTTCTCCAATATTCCTAAAAAATATTTGACATATTTTTTTGGTTTTATCGGTTTGTTTTTTCCCTTGGGTTGGTTTATTTTAAAAGATTATCAAAAGCTAAGAATTATGAGTTTTTTTAATCCTCACCTTGACATTCAAGGAACAGCTTATAACATGATTCAATCGATAATAACAATCGGCAGCGGAAAATTTTTCGGAAGAGGACTGGGTCTGGGAACGCAGTCTCGACTATATTTTCTCCCAGAAAACACCACTGATTTTGCTTTTGCCTCTTTAGTTGAGCAGTTTGGTTTTTTTGGCGGTTTTATGGTAATATTTTTTTACTCGTTGTTGATTTATTTTGTCGCCAAAAGGACGATTAAGTTTTATTTTGAGAAAAAAGAAGAAGGCAAAGCCAAATTTCTATTCTCACTGGGACTTCTTTCTTATTTATCTTTTCAGGTGTTTATCAATATAGGAATGAATATGGGACTGCTGCCGGTCGCCGGAGTGGCGTTGCCTTTTATTTCGTATGGAGGCTCTTCTGTATTGGCATTATTAATAGGATTTGCTTTACTTCCTTAAGCTGGAGGCTTGATACCGTTTTTTTCGACCGCCTCACTCCAAAGGGGCCCCAGGCGATTGTCTCAAAAAAGGTATCTTCGCCTTCTCCGAGACAGGCCCCACAACTTAACATTGCTTATCAATATTTTTTTTGTATAATTTAAATCTATGGTAACTTTTGCCGTTGTAAAAACAGGAGGAAAACAGTATCTAGTTAAAGAGGGCATGGAGATTGTTGTTGATCGATTAGATTCAAAAGAAAAAGATAAAATCAATTTAGAAACTTTGATGACTTTTGATGAAGAAGGAAAATCAGTTGATTTAGGTACACCTGATTTAACTAAAAAAGTCCAGGCTGAAGTCGTTTCCCATTTTAAAGGTGATAAGATTAGAGTAGAGCATTTTAAAGCAAAATCTCGTTACAGAAAAGTGAGGGGATTCCGTCCTCAATTGACAACGTTAAAGATAATTAAAATTTAACATTAACTGATTACAGATTACGAATTACTAATTAATTAGTAATTAGAAATTTGTAATTAAATAATTAATAATTGTATTATCTAAATGGCCCATACTAAGGCACAGAAAACAGTTAAAGGCAATCGAGACTCTCAATCAAAAAGGCTGGGAGTCAAAGTCTATGGAGGAAGTTTAGTTTCTCCAGGCAATATTATTATCCGGCAAAGAGGAACCAAGGTCAACGCCGGGTCAGGCACAATGTTAGGTCGCGATTTTACGATCATGGCATTAAAAAAGGGCACGGTCAAGTTCTTTCAAAAACGAGGAGAAGCCTACGTAGCTGTTGTGTAACTTTTTTTCTATTACACTAAAAAGCTCGATACCGAAATTTTTATAGATTCTGTCACTCATGAACCTTTTCTTCTGCGAAGCTCTGCGGCATACGCCGCAATCCGCTTCTCGAAGACACTTTTCATTCGTGACACCTATAAAAATTTGACATTGTCGTTTTTTGAAAATCTAAACGGGTGTCGAGGGGAAAGGGTTCCCGGACGGCCTGCCTGCCGGCAGGCAGGCGCACAGTCGAGGGGTATTGTTCGAAGCGAGCACCGACGGGAATGAACCTAAGACAGGACCCGTTTAGAATGATGTAAAATAATATCATGGACGATATTATCGAAAAGATAAAAAAAGAGACAGATGTTTTTAGTAAGGCGAAATTAATAAGATATCTTCTTAGAGAAAAAAATATTAAAGTCATTGAACTGGCAAAAAAACTTTCCTTAACTTCTTCATATGTCTGCCATTTAAACAGATTAAACAATCTTTCAGAAATAATTGTAGACGGATACTATTCTAAGCTTATTGGTATCAGCCATCTTTTTCTTTTATCAAGAGTCAGTGATCAAAAAAAAATGTTTTTAGTTTACGAAAATATCCTATCAAATGACTTAACCATCAGGCAGACCGAAGAGCTGATTCGGGAAATTATCTACGAAGTAAAAACTAAAGGTAGTTTTCTTAAGCCGCAGGATAAAACAAAATTAATAGAGACGGTTGCAAAAAAATATCCTGATTTAAAAGTTAATATCAGCCAAACCCGCACTAAAGCAAGGATCAATCTTGAGATTAAAGGAAGTTTAGATCGGACAACAAAATTAACTAAGGAGATAATTAATAAATTAGAAGCTTAATTATTAACCAACAATCCTTTTCCGCAAGGATTGACATTGTTTAGCAAAAGATAGTATAGAATATAAACTAATCTCATATGAAAACGATGAAATAACTCTTCGTGTCGGATGTCGAAATATGTNCCGATACTGTCCGCAACTTTTAATTATTAAACAATACAACAAGCTAAGAGAAGAGGTGATAATGAGCTTTGAAACTTTTAAAACCTGCTCAGATAAAATGCCTAAAAGTGTCAGGATTGATTTTTCAGGTATGGCCGAACCTTGGTTAAATTGCGATGCGACAAAAATGCTTCTCTATGCCTACAATAGCGGTTTTAAAAAAATCAGCGTTTTTACTNCGACTGTCGGCATGACAGAAAAAGATTTTAAAAAAATAAAAATATCCCCTTTAGCGAATTTATGGTTCATTTGGCGGACGGAGAAGGAAATTTTAATATAGACGTGACAAAGGGATATTTAAAACTGCTGAATAAAATTAAACGGTCCGGTATTAAGAATATTGCTTATATGACAATGGGTAAAATCCATCCCTTATTGAAAAAGTCTTTTGGCAAAGTCGCAGAAGAAAAACTAATGCTTTCTCGAGCGGGTAATCTGGAGTTTGGTCCAAAATTATACCATCATGGATCAATTATGTGTAACAGTCCAAGCGGCTTAAAACATAACGTTCTGCTACCAAATGGAGATGTCTACCTTTGCTGTATGGATTATGCATTGACTCATAAGCTTGGAAATCTGCTAACAGGTGATTATGAAAAATTATTTAAAGAAAAGGAATTTATAGACATAAAACAAAGATTAAAAAATGAAAGATTGGGCGATGTCATCTGTCGGCATTGTGAATACGCCGTTATTGATAACTATAAAAAATATCTTCGTCCGATAAAAAATTATTTGCTAAAAATCATCGGATTGAAGAGGGAAGGGGATTGATGACTGTCCCAATTTTGTTAGCGGGAAAATAACGGTAAAAGACCTGGCCGATTAAACTTTGAACTGGCACAGAACAAAACTCTCTCGAGTCTGAAGACCGCGGACGATTGTCCCCCATCACAAAAATTTCATCCAAGGGGATAGTATAAGGAACTCCATCTTTGATACAGCCACCGTCCCAAAGATTAGTAGCTGCAAAAATATAATTTTCGCTGACAAGATTGTTATTAACAAAAACCTGACTGTTTTTGATGGTGACAACATCACCAGGAAGGCCGATGATTCTTTTAATATATTCTATATCATGATTTTTGGGAGATTTGAAAACGACCACGTCTCCTCTCTCTAAGCGGCGGAATTTATAAGTAACGCGGCTGGTTAGTATGTAGTCTCCAGAATCGAAAGTCGGCTCCATCGAAGCACCTTTAACTTGGTTAGGAGTAAGGATAAAAAGGTAAACGACAATGAACATCGAACCAACAAAAACTACCGTTTCCAAAATATCCATGACAAAGCCAATGATTGTTTTTGTGATGTTCAACATAACTTTCCATTGTAAGAAAAAATTTTGTAAAATACAATAGTGAGGACTTGTAGCTCAGTTGGTTAGAGCGTTGCATTCACATTGCAAAGGTCAGAGGTTCGACTCCTCTCAAGTCCACTGGTATATCGAGTATTTTATATTGCTTCAATAATCCAAATCTTCAATATTGTTAAATATAGGCCACAGACACATGAACCAGATTCTTATAGAATCGGTTCAGTGTGAACAAAATAAAAAGAGTCATCTTATTGGCTTTGCTTTTGAGATTAGTTGGAATCTTTATTTTTCGAAATATTGATAACTATGATTTGAAATCTTATTTTCAAATCGGTGAGTTAACTTTTAAAGGAATCAACATCTATCCCAGAATTGCTAATCTTCACCATCCTTATTTTCCGTTCTTTCTTTATGTCGAAGCCTTTGTTTTTTGGTTAACACGAAATAAATTAATCTTTATAACGATAATAAAATTTATCAATGTTTTATTTGATTTAGGAAATCTGTATTTGATTTACCTTCTTTCGAAAAAAAATCCTAAGTCGGCATTTTTCTACGCAATTAATCCCGTTTCCATTTTAATTTTTACTCTGCATGGNCAGTTTGACGCCATTCCTTTATTTTTCCTTCTACTATCTTTAGTCACCCTAAGGGTGACTAAGCACGAGAATCCTTGGACACCCTTAGGGTGTCTGATATTTTCCATGGCAGTAATGATAAAGACCTGGCCGTTGTTGTTTGTTATTAGTGTTTACAAGCGTTTAAGGAATAAAAAACTAATTATTTTAGTTTTACTGTTTCCGTTAATTTCGGTTATTATTTACTCGCTTTTATTTAAAACATCGATTATTAACATTGTCAATACTATAGTTAATTATCAGGGNTTATGGGGGATATGGGGGNTATGGGGATTATTGGGGAAATGGCGATTAAGATGGCAAAAAATATCAACTTTAATTTTTTTACTGAGCTTTTTTGTTTATTCTTACTTAAATAAAAAAAGAAATATCCTTAAAGAAATTCTTTATTTATTACTTTTCTTTTTCGCGTTTACCACAAATTTTTCTGTTCAATATTTTTCCTGGTTAATGCCGTTTTTGGCAATTATAAGGCCGAAATATTATTGGTTCTTAACTTTGGCTATTACAATATTCTTGAGTTTTTCTTACGCCTCTTGGATTTTTCCTCTAATCTCCCCGACTGTCTTAATCACATTTAGCTTAACTCTCTGGATTTACTTAGCTTCATTTTTTTGGATGGCATATCGAAAAAAATAGATTGTCACAACACTCCTAAGAATAATAAATGTGAATTATAGTCCGTAGACATATTCCGCCTCACCTGTCATCCTGAGGGAGTGGAACGACCGAAGGATCTAGACGAAGTCGTTACGCTTTACTAGATTCCTCGTCCCGGCGTAACGTCGGGACTCGGAATGACGAGGAGGAGATATGAAAAAAATTTTACTAGGCTTACTTTTATTTTTAATCTTTGTTTTTCCGGTCGAGGCATTTGAGTTTGTCAAGAATAGTAACAATCCTTTAAATATTACCTACTTAAATGATTATGCTTATCCGTTTAATGCTCATATTTATAAAGAAGACAATCGATGTAAAGGAATATTAACAACAAGAAGACCAACGGAAACATATTATTCACTGGTCGCGATAGAATCTGAAGATTGTTTTAACTGGATGATGACTAAAGAAATATTAAATATCGGCCAGGATATTTCCAATCCCCGGCTGTTTATTAATACCGATGGAACTAAAAAAATTTATTTTACAAAAACCGACGGAAAAGACTTTTACCGGATCTATTCAACAGATTGTGATAATAACTTAAACTGTTCTTCAGATGTTAATCTTGTCTTGGATCCAAATCCTTCTGATTTAACTGAAAGAAACGGTTATTTTGCTTCTTATGTTATAAAAATCGATACACATTATTATATGTTCTACGGAGTTTGGGGTAAAGATGGCTTTAAAATCAGAATGGCTTATTCTGATAGTTTAGAGTCTTGGCAGAAATGTCCTGATAATCTTATTTCCGATGGCAGCGACGGACCTTTTCCCTATTTAGAAAATAATAATCTTTATCTTTTTTTTCATAAATCTAATAGTTCCGGAATAAAATTAGCAAAAACTTCTTTACCTTTAAGTTGCGATTCGATTTTTGAAGATTTAGGTTATCAGTTGACTCCCAATCAATCATCTGATGTTAGACACCTGGTTTTTCCGTCTGTTGTTCAGGAAGATACCGGCTTGAAACTTTATTATTCGGGAGCCGATTGGAACTGGAATTGGAGTCTAAATTTGGCTTGTACGGGAGGATCATGTATATCGTCTACGCCAACGCCTACATTTTCACCGACGCCAACATTAACCCCGACTCAAACGCCAACTCCCATAAAAACACCGATAATCATTATTCCCGGCTTTATGGCTTCATGGAATAAAGATGCGATTTTACATAATCAGTCAGTATCTCAATCTGATTGGAAATTAGCCTCTTTTGTTAAAGAATATAAGGGCTTAATAAATACGTTGAAAAACCTAGGTTATGAAGAAAATAAAAATTTATTTGTCTTTGCTTATGATTGGAGAAAACCGCTACTAAATATTGTTGACGATTTTAATAATTATTTAAATAATTTATCAATTAACAATTTACAATTTTCAATTGTTGGGCATTCCCTTGGCGGATTAGTAGGGCGGATATTTGCTCAAAAAAATAAAAGTCAAGTAAACAGAATTATAACGGTTGGCTCACCTCATCAAGGCGTGGTCCAGGTATATAAGCCGCTTGAAGGTGGAGAAATTGACCGTGACAATACTTTCTTGTGGTTGGCGGAAAAAATTATTTTATTTCTCAATAAGTCGACAGTGGAGAGCGACCGGGTGACAATTGCCAATAAATTTCCGGTGGCCAAAGATTTATTTCCAACTTTCAGTTTTTTAAAAGATTTATCAGGAAAAGAAATTCCGATCGAAAACATGTCGGTAAAAAACAGCTTATTATTTTCATATAATCAAAACTTTTCCGATATTTTTCCGTTGTTTACGGCAATATACGGGGAAAAAGACAAAAATACTCCGGCCGGATTCATAATTGAACCGCAAAATAGTCTTGACCTGTTGCTGGGAAATTATTCTGACGGAAAACCCAAAGAATCATATTTTGATTTAGGAGANTACATGGTTTTAAGCAATAGCGCCCGACAGGATACCGATTCAGAAAAATTAAATTTTGATCACGGAGAAATTATTACTAAAAAAGAGCCCATAAAAAAGATATTAAGTTTATTAAATATTAATTTCAGTGATGAACAAATCGTAGAAGGACAAATAACTAAAATCTCGCCATCTTTAATCTTTTTAATAAAATCTCCAGCCACAATGAAAGTTGAGTTTAATAATAATACATATATAGAAAATGACGGGATTATTTTTATTCCTGATGCACAATCAGGCAATTATTATTTAAAAGTCCAGGGAGTTGATCAAGGTGAGTATGAGGTTATAATAGGACAAATTTCAGAAAATAATGATCTTTGGGAAAACATTAAAGGAGAGATCGTTCAAGCGCCGACAGACTTCCAANTAGATAGTTATTCAATAGATTATAATAATCAAACTGCNNTTTCAATGTTTCCAACACCGACTTCGGCCCCTACGGCAACCCCAACACCAATTCCAACGGAGTCCCCTACGATAATCCCGGCGTTAACGCCTACAACTATTCCACAAACGATAAATTTATCGTCGTCAACTAATTCTTCGTCTGATAATCAACCTGTTCAATCGTCAAATAACGAAATTCCTTTATCTAAGGAGTCAGCACCTTCAGTTTTGGGAATATCGTCGGATCAGGAAGAATTAATTACTCCAACTCCTGAAATCATTAAAGAGATTAATGAAAATAAAATAATTAATAAAACTTCAATATGGAAGAAAATATTCCCTACAGTAATATCATTACTAATAGCAATTACGGGCTGGATATTTAGAAAGAAAATTTTTAAAAATGAATAAATTAAATCTTAATCAAAGAAGGGCTTTGTCAGAGTTAATTAATAACCTAAATATTCTCAAAAGATATGCCATATTCACTGAATATTATTAATTTAATTGTTGTAATTATTGCTTCATTTCCATTAGTTGTATTTTCAAATTATATGTTAAAAATGAATATATGGATACAACAGCAGGATTCGCTTACGGAGGAATCTTAATATTGACTTTTGTGTTAATTATTTATTTTACATTAATACGAAATTAATATGAGTCAACAAGCAATTATTTTATTGGTAATATTTTTTGCTTTAGCAACCTTTACTTATTCTCTAATATACTACGATTTTAAAAGAGACTCTGCAAAAAAATCTGCGAAAAAATAAGTTTCTGTAGGCAATAACCAACAATTTTTCTTGCAGTCGTTATAATAATATGATGCTATGATAAATCAGTTGTCCCGTAAAGTGGGATAATAAAGGGTAATTATTACCAGTTATTATCTTTAAAGGAGGGA
>Ga0051980_10000346_pt1 | contig 34595 bp, 34 predicted proteins | sample CryGey13umfilter_2_FD_55014 | JGI IMG/M metagenome (GOLD analysis project Ga0051980, IMG submission 55014) | Groundwater microbial communities from aquifer in Utah, USA - Crystal Geyser 4/9/14 3 um filter | ecosystem: Environmental > Aquatic > Deep subsurface > Groundwater | place: USA: Utah...
CCTAAATCCCGCATCGCCACTGCGGACATGATTGCCGGATTTTCGATGAGCGATTGATCTCCTGTATGTGCGTAAGAAGGCACTCCTAGCTTACGAATATTCTCCATTTCAAATGTGTGATCCCAATGGCCATGCGTTATGAGTATATGCTTAAGGGTACAATGGGATGTCTCGAGATGAGACTTTATTACTTTAGTGGTGCCTTCTGGGGCATCTATAAGAATAGCCTCTCCAAGCTGTTTATCCAAAAGAAGATAAGCGTTGGTGGCAAATTCACCGAGTTCGAAAACCTTAATTTCCATAAGCAGACATATAGTAGATTAGGCCAGGAGGCTTTGCGATCAAAAAATGCTCGATACAGGTGACGAGACGGACATCTTCTCCGAGCGGGGTTTTTTTATACAACATAGACAAATGCATGCCCGTTTAATTCTCATTTTGAAAAGTACCGTACCAAAAATAGCGTTGTCAATTGAAGATATTTTAATTAACGTTAGAGTATAGTCATCATATGACAGGAATGCCCCCTTTCACCCTAGTGGTTGCCCCCCGTTTATCCAGATCGCTTGAAGTAATGAAGATCGAACCTACCCAGAAATGAATTTTTTCAAAAATCTTTCGATCAAGAAGAAGTTGGTTGTCATCATTGCGATGTCGAGCTCAATTTCCTTGTTATTGGCAACAACAGTTCTGGCGCTTGCGTATTTGATCAAAGTTAGGGACGAATTGGTTAGGGAGTTGAGCATGGTCTCAAATATTATCGCAAAAAACAGTTCCAAAGCCATTGTATATGATGACGAAGAAGGGATAAGAGACATACTGAGCTCCTTGCAAGCCAATACAAATATTGATTACTCGATATTATACGATAAAGAAGGGAAAGTATTGTCCATGTATAAGCAACCCAGTGTAGAGTCTGCGCTTGAGAGTATTCCCAATGTAACTTCTGTAGACCGCATTCGATACCATTTCACGGGAGAGTTTTTGTCATGGTTTCAGCCGATATATTATAATGCGGAAAAAATAGGGGTTTTGTATGTTAGGTACGATTTATCAGATATACGCTTTCAGATACGTAATTATGGATTGGCACTTGTTGGAACGTTATTAGCGTCCATTTTCATTGGGCTTGTTATTTCTCGAGGACTGAGAAATATAATTCTCAAGCCGATTCTAGACCTCTTTTTAACGACTAGAAAGATTTCCAAGAGTAAAGACTATTCATTAAGGCTACGGAATTATTCGGAGGACGAAATAGGGGTACTGATTCAGTCGTTTAATGAAATGCTTTCCGAGATTCAAAAGCGTGATATAAAACTGGAGAAATACAGTGAAGAACTCGAGAACCAAGTTAATGCTCGAACATCAGAACTGATTGAGTCCAACCGTCAACTAATGATTTTTCGCAAATTTGCTGAAAATGCGGGACAGGGGTTATGTATAGCATTATTAAACTACGAAAGTGTCTATTTGAATCCGGCTTACCGAAGGCTTGTCTATGAAAAGAGTATTTCAGAGGCGATTGGAAAACCCATTTTGCGCTATTATAACGAAGAAGTAGCCCGTAGGATAAAAAATGAAATTTTGCCGGTAGTATTAGAAATTGGCCAATGGACCGGTGAGTTAAACATGGTAACCTTGCAAGGGAAAGTAATTCCAACAATTGTCAATTTTTTTGCTATAAATGATGAAGCTTCTCGCCCCCTGTATTTAGCGTGTCTGATTACCGATATTACCGAGACAAAGAATACGGAGCAGATTTTAAGAAGAGCCAAAGAAGAAGCGGAGAATCTCAATAAACAGCTAGCATTGGCAATTGGGGAGGCCGAGCGGCAAACGATTGCGAGCCAAGCGAAAAGTGAGTTTTTAGCGAATATGAGCCATGAAATTCGTACGCCTATGAATGCGGTTATGGGAATGGCTGCTTTGCTGATGGATACAGATTTAAATGCGGTACAGCGTGACTTTGTGGAAACCATTCGCCAAAGCAGCGAGGCGTTATTAGGCATTATTAATGATATTTTGGATTTATCCAAAATAGAATCTGGTATGATGGAGCTTAGTAACCGTTCTTTAGATCTGTACGCTACGGTAGACGAAGTAATGGATTTGTTTGCTGTTCAAGCAAATCAGAAAGGGCTTGAGTTATTATATTTTATACAAAAGGATGTGCCTCAATACATTGTGGGTGATGCGACTCGTTTGAGGCAGATTATTGTTAATTTAGTAGGTAATGCGATTAAATTTACTGAAAATGGGGTGATTTACTTAGGGGTGAGTATTGCTACTACCTCCAAGGATAATTGCCATTTGCAATTTGTTGTGCAAGATACTGGCATTGGGATTCATCGCGATAAAATAAATAAGCTCTTTAAGCCATTCTCTCAAGTTGACTCTTCTAGAACACGCCGATTTGGCGGAACCGGTTTGGGGTTAAGTATTAGTAAGCGTTTGGCGGAAATGATGAATGGTACGATGTGGGTGGAAAGCATTCCTGGAGAAGGATCCGCATTTTATTTCACCGTTACCGCAAAGGTGAATTACGATGCTAATCCAGTGCCCTTGCAAGATAAGAAAATCATTGGCAAAAATATTTTATTGGTTCTTCCTCGTGAGCGTACTGCCGAGGTAATGACATCCATATTGGATAAGCATAAGATTCATTCGATGTGTTGCCATTCCGGCCAGGAAGCGATGGAAGTCTTATCAACCAAGGAAGATTTTGATGCGGTATTAATGAGCTCTATTTTACCGGATATGGAGGGCATATCTTTGGCTCACAAAATTAGAGGATTGGAGTTATTTAGTGGGCTTCCCTTGATTTTATATTCATCAATTGGGGACTCTAAAATAAGAAACGATATGCATCATTTAAAAAATGCGTATTTAATGTCACAACCATTAAAAGAAGTTATTTTGATCAAAACCGTTTCAGATGCCTTTGCTAACACTAAAGCCACGTATATAAAAGAAGCGATTTTCTTGAGTGATGAAGATACTGCTGAAAACAAAGCACGTAAAATCCTGCTTGTTGAGGATAATAAGGTAAACCAAAAGGTTGGCTTACTCTTGTTGACGAAAATGGGATATAGCGCTGATGTTGCCAGTAATGGATTAGAAGCGTTTGAAATCATTAAAAATAATGATTACGATGTTATTTACATGGACATGCAAATGCCGGTGATGGATGGTGTCGAGGCCACCAAGAAAATCCGAAAATATTGTTATGAGAACGATAAAAACCAGCCTTACATTATCGCCCTAACCGCAGGTGCTACGATAAAAGATAGGGAAGCGTGTTTGGAATGTGGTATGAACGACTTTATTACGAAGCCAATAAAGGTTGAGGAACTAAAAGAGTCACTCAATAAAAAGTACAGATAACTTTTACGAAGTAATGGTGCCAGGGAGGTGATTTGAACACCCGACCAAAGGCTTATGAGTCCTCTGCTCTACCGCTGAGCTACCCTGGCTTATTGTGGTTATTCAAATAAAGAAATTAACCTCAAGAGTGTCAACGAAAAACTGTAAAAAAATGCAGTTTAGGTTATTAAGCAATTGCATTTTACTCAGAGAGTTGCAGAATGTAGACAAGAGTGAATCCATTTATCGAGAAATTACTAAAGATCCAAGAGCTTGATAAGCGCCTCATGGAAGCAACGCATCGATTGCATGAGATCCCTAAAGAGATCAATGCGATTGAGCAAAATGCGAGGGATCTTGAGGCAAAGGTAGCGCAAGAAAGAAAAAACTTGCAAGATTTGGAAGTAAAAAGGCGCGATTTGGATCAAGTCCTGAAGTCCACAGAAGACCTTATCGTGAAGCATAAATCCCAACAATTGCAGGTCAAGAAAACAGAAGAATTTGAAGCGCTTAATAATGAAATTGAAAAGGCACAGGCTACGATAGGGGATCAGGAAGATGAAGAGATGGCTTTGTTGTTAAAAATAGACGAAGAAAATGAGGCTCTTCAATTGCATGAAGTGGAGCTTCGGGAGATGTCCTCTGAACTTAAAAGTCAAATTGAGACTTTGCGTGATCAGGAAAAGAGCTTAAAGGAATCCCTAACAGAGCTTGAAAATAACCTGAGTCAAGCTGAGGGGGAAATTGACGCTCCTACCTTATCTTTATATAAAAGAGTGCGCCAAACCCGGAAAAAACCTCCCTTTATTGTACCCCTTGATTTAGAAGAAAGGCGCTGCCAGGGATGCTATCTAAAAGTCTCCAATGACATTTATAGTAGCATGGTGAAAGGTGCCCAACTACAGCAGTGTGATCAGTGTACGCGTATCCTGTTTCTCAAAGATACAGAAGAGTAAAACGGGATTACAGGAAATGGTGTAGGTCTAGCATTTTAAGCATATTAAAAAGCTCTTCTTTTTTTGTGATTTGTTTTGGCTGATACCCATTAATTTTATCACGCAAAACGGTAACAGCATCGCATTTATACAACAGAACCTTGAAGCGATTATATAGCCCACTGTCCAGTTGCTCAAAGAACGTTATTAAATCTACATGATATCGTTCAGCCAGCAGTAGAAGGGTAGTATAGTCATTGCAGCCATTTGTAGCTAAAGACTCTATTAGGGTACTTTGATGCTTTTTTGAGATCCCGTTGGCGAAATCAGTAAAATGCCCGAAGCACACAAGCCTATATAAAGGGGTAAAGTTGCCGAATTTTTTGGACATAAATTTTAGCAGGTGAGGCTTTTGTGTACTTGGCAAGACAGCGTATAGATTGCTTAAATAACCATCATCCGCTAAAAGCATGATCGGTGCGTTACCTGATTTCTTTTCTGCTAGGGTCAAGTATTGAAAAAAACCTAGCCAATATTTTTCAGGGCTAATAAAGTTGTCCGGATTTAAATAATACAGGCGAACTTCTTTATCCGGAAAAATAGCAGCAGCAATAGACTCATTTTGTGCTAAAAATTTTATTAATTGATTAAACTCTTGGTTGGGTTTTGAATCAGTTTGCAAAATTCTTTTGTCTAGTGGCTTAAATATAACTTTTTCCTTTTCCCCGATATTCAAATTTTCAATGCCCTTCAAGACATTCTTGAACAAACGTGTAGACTTGTTTTTGGATTTTTTTTCTATCTTTGATTGCACATTCTTGCGAGTTTCTTTTAGCTTAAACGTCAGCGGTTCAAAGATGTCATTTCTTTTTTTCAGTGAGGGTTCGTTATTGTCTGTTTTCATTTTTTGAGATGACTAGGTTTTACAGGGGAACTTTAGAGGCAATTGAGGAGGAAGCGAGAATGCCTAAATGTGAGTCGGCATTTCGCTATGTAATTCATGGAACGCAGAAAGAAGCATTTCGTCTGAAATACCAACGAGCCCCGCAGGAGAGGCCTCACCTATAATAGAGCGATGACGGTCTCCTTTAGGCATCCATTCAAATTTGTTACTATATTCGCGGAACCACGAAAGTGTGGGAGTTCCCGCCATTAGGGCGACATGGATTGCTCCAGAATCACCGCCAATATGTATTTGTGCTAACTGTATTAAGGCAGCAAGTTCTATCAGGGATAAATTTCCCGGAAATGCCAGTGCAGGTTCAAATGAAAGGGAAGATAGCAGTTCCTTAAATTTTGTTTTTTCTCGCTCATTTGGGGCGCAAGAAAGGATAATATCCACTTCATGATAATTCTTGTTTATCGCATTTAATAAAGCAGCAATTTGCGGAATGGGAAGCTCTTTGTAGTCTAGCGTGGTAAAGGGGCTGATATGGATGAATGGATTGCTTTTACGGGTACGTTTACCCAGTAACGATTTGACCTTTTGCACAATCTGTTCAGGTATTTTTATAACAAATTCTGCTTTACTAGTAGGAAACCCCGCCTGGCGTAGGCATCTGCAATTTTGCTCATAAACAGGAGATTGGCCGCGGGGAACATATGTCGCATGGGTGAAGCAGAAAGGCCAATACCAGCGTTTTTTGTTTGGTATTCGTCCAAGTCTGTATTTAGCACCCGTACTCAATGTTAAAAAACTAGAACGATCAGAACCATTGATGTTGATGACCACATCATACCTTTGCGCACGTAATTGCTTTACATAGCTAAAATTCTTGTACCAAGCGGGACCTTTTGGGAATCGCGGGTATCCCAGTATATTATCGATAAAAGGCACGACCTCCATGACTGATTTTATATGCTCTGAGACCATTACGTCCAACTGAGCATTAGGCAAAGCATCTCGTATACACTTGAGTGCGGGTATTAAATGAATACTGTCTCCTAAAAAACCTAGATCGAGTAGCAGGACTTTTCGAGCGTCCTTAATTTTTTCAAAAAAGCTGGATTCTGGCAGGTTCATTGTTATGCTTAGTAGCATCATGGCGATACGCAAGATATTGGCAATAAAATTTAAGTTTCTAGGGGACGTCGCCATCATGGTTCCTGCCCTAAGACTTCTTCGCCAAAACTATCCTGATGCCGAAATACATGTGCTTGTGGCTAATGAGGCCGTTGATATACTTCAGGATATTCCGTGGATTGATAAGGCATGGGGTTTCCCTCGAAAAAGAGGAAAAGCACAGATAAAAGCAGCTTTCCCTATAATAAGACAGCTTCGTAGGGAAAAATTTGATCTATCCGTTGACTTTGTTGGAAATGACCGAGGGGCATTTCTGTCGTTGGCCGTGGGCGCTAAGATGCGGATTGGATCTATCTCTCCATTAGGTTTCTGGGGCAGGAAATATTGTTATAACAAACGTGTTCTGGAGGCGAATGAAGGTTTGCATGAAATAGAGCGAAATGTTCACGTTTTAAGCCCTCTTGGTCTCGATCTCAGGGACTCGATAAATTTAGCCCCAGAGCTGCATATTTACCGTCATCATGATTATGCAGAAGCAATTTTACCCCCAAAAGCAGTTTTATGTCATCTGTCTACGAGTATGCCCAAAAAGGAATGGCCTGTAGATAAGTGGTTAGCGCTTTATGAGAATAATCCACAGCTTCAATCTCGAATGGTATTTTCTACCGGCCCAAGCCAACGCGAAAAAGCATTGCTGGCAGATTTGAAACAAAAGAATCCTTCTGTGCTAACGATTAAGGACATACCTGATGTGGCCCACTTTATGGCTTTGATAAAAACAGCGGATACTATTATTTGCGGCGATTCTTTACCTTCACACTTAGCTGCTGGGCTAGGAACAAAGCAAATTGTTCTTTTTGGGCCAACTCCTTTACACCAGTGGCACCCTAAAGGGAGGAATACGATTGTACTGCATGCAGGAAATTGTGATTGCTTTGGACATCCTCATGTTTGCCATAAAAGCCCTCCCTGTATGGCGAGTATTAGTCCTGAAGAAGTGGCATCTTACATCGAAGCGTAACAGTAATAACATTCTTAATGAACGTCTTCCTCTAAAGCGGCATCATGTACGCCCTCAGCTTTGATATGCCTTTCTGTGGCTGGCTCTATGTGTACTAGTACGTTATAAGCTTCACTGTGGTATTTGAGTATATTTTGTTTTACGCGACTCGCAATTTTATGCCCTTCAACTACGGTAATTTTAGGGTCAACCTGCAGATGAAAGTCTATCTCAAACAGGTCACCAATTCGGCGAACCCTGAAATGGTGATAAGCAAGCGCTCCTGGAGTAGATAAAATATGCTCTCGAAGGTCATTAATCACTTTTTGATCAGGCGCCTCATCGAGTAGATCTCTCGATGCACTTACAATTATTTTGATGCCCTCAAATGCTATGTAGGCACCCATGCCCAAGCCTACAATTTTATCCAGAAAGCCCCATTCCTGACCACCAAAAAAAATGGCACTCAACGCTATTAATGCTAAAATAGAAGTGAAAGAGTCTAAGCGATGGTGGATGGCATTTGCCATCAAGATCTTTGAATTGTGTTTTTTGGCATAGAAACGTGTCCACCAGTATAAAGCTTCCTTAAAAATGACTGAGGCCAATGCGACAAAGAGGGCTAGCCAAGTAGGGGACACCAGATAGGGATGAGATAGAAAGAGATCTCGATAAGAAGTATAGACTAATAAGAGACTAAAAAAGATAATGATTAGCCCAATTAAAAAATTACTTAAGCTTACGAATTTATGATGCCCATAAGGATGGTTTTCATCCTCAGGTTTGGAAGCCATTTTAAAGCCAAATAGAACAGCAATATCCGTTGATAAATCCACTAAGCTATGTAGGCCGTCTGCAAACAGTGCCCCGGATTGTATCAAGCTCCCTAGAAAAATTTTTGCAGAAGACAACAAAATGTTGACGACCACGCTTAAAATAGTAACGCCAACCCCTTCCTTAATATATTGGTTTAACTTGCTTGTATTTGACATCGATAGGTATATTAGAGCAATTGAGGAGGCTTGCAATCTAGAAATTATCTCTTCACTAGATGTCTTGATTAAAGACGGCTTTCAATTGCTTCATTTCAGCCCTATATTCTTGTTCCGTTAGAAAACGCAATTTAGTCGGGTAAAACGTTCTAGAGATAATCATGCCCGGGGGAGTTTTCCCCTTAGTGAACTCTTCAAATTGACCAAAGGAATCGCTTTTGGGAGGAGTACAATAGTTAGCATTAAAGGGTTCCGGAGCAATTTCACTCGCAAATGCGGTGATGAGTGAACCACGATGGCGACAGCTATTTCCTGTCCATTTTTCCAGTGACCTGGGTAGTCGATGCACGCCCCCCTTTTCGACAGACTTACCAGATTGTCCAGAATCAGCGTCTCCAGCTATGACGGCCACGTTATACTCGGTGAAATCTGCAACACGGTCATTTTTAGACCCCTTACTCTTACTATCTTCCCAATTATTGGAAAGAATTGTCAACGAATCACAGGCAACAGCTGCTAAAGAATCGGGAAACCTTCGGTCGTCCGACTGTTTATTGGAGCCAGTACGGCTGTCTCCGTCCGCATTATAGTTTCCCTTTATGTATAAGGCATTATTGGTAGCCAAGGTAAATCCCTTTTTTCGACCTTTAGTGTCATTGTAATCCGGATCCGGCAGCTTCGAACCATTTGTCAAAAGAACGCCCATATTGTCTTTGCTTTTTACTATTTTATCCTCTCGATCATCATCGTCATTATCTTCTCTAGGAAGTTCCACGTAAACAATGCCATTATAGTCGTTTCTTGGTGAATAGCCCTTTTTCCAACATTTTGGATTATAGTCTTTATCCCGATCATCTACAGCCTTTCGGAATTCAGCTATATCAACCTCGAGAACATCTAAGCCCTTTTCCCTGCGGGCATCATAAAAACTGGATTTAGGTTCTTTTGACCTTTCATCTTCCTGATACACATGCATTTTGAACAACTTATTTGCGAATTCTTGATCTAACTCAACAGCTTCTTCTTCAACGTCTCCATCTCTATCTAAGGAGCATTTACTGGTGGGGTTATGAGCATCAGTCCGTTTCAATTTGTTACAGGTAACGTAATAGTTATCCTTCAAATGAATAGCATGTTCAGGTAGTTTTTCTTTATCAGATTTCCTCTCATGTAAGCGAACTATCAAACCAGCCTTACGGGCTAATTTATGTTCTTCAGAATCCCCTTTGTTGCATTTGTCGGATTTCTTTAAGTTTGGTTCGATAAGAGCATACGGATAATTTAATCCATTTTCATTTTTTGTATTAGCTGAAGTCTTTTCATTCTCTTTGTGGGGGTCAGTGCTATTTCTATTTTTTGAGTAGTGTTTGTCATCTCTCTCATTATCGTACTCTCGGTCATCCGAATCCGTTTCATCATGCCCTTTACGAGCGCTATCATGCTTTGATGAGGATTTCTTCCCCCTGTAGCCCTTAAAGCCCGAACATTTTAGTTTAGGCAATTCGTAATCACTTGTTTTGAAATTACCGGACCACTTTTTAGATGCTACTTCACGCCAGTCTGATTCTTCCTTGTTGTTTTTGCTTTTTCGTGAATTTGAATCAAAAAAACTTTCCTCCGTGGATCGTAGGCCTTTACCATCATAATTACTTACCCATTCGCCTTTGCCGTTTTTGCAATATACTTTACCTAAAGAGCCATCCTTCTTTGAGTGCTTACTGGCAGTTTCCTTTTTGAAAAAGGAGGAACAGGACACAGTTGACTTGAAATATATATCGGCTTTATCGGATCCTATTAAATTTCCTTCAGTATACACGGGCCCTTCGATAATAATTTCCTCAGAATCTTCATCAGGCTCAAATTCCAGATCCATTACGGAATAGAGCTCATAGTTAGTAAGCGGAATTTCCCTTATCTCTAATGTCCGAGCCGCATAGAGGGGAATGTTATCATTGTTTTTTACAATAACGGATAATTTGGTGTAGATATTAACATCCCGTATAGTTATTAAATTACCCTTTTGCGGATCAAAAGCGTTTGCAGGATCATTTGGGTCTATATAGGCCAAGTAAGGTTCGGAGACAGGTCCACCAGAAAGCGATTCACTGCCAATGAGCACGGTTGAACCCTTATAGAATGCATAAAATTCATCAGGAATCATTAGTGGACTGTTATTGGGTGCTAATTCATCCTTAGCTATTTGGTCAGCATCCTCCCATCGGGTCATTAAATCGGCGATACCGAATCCGACCAAGCTTTCCGTAGCATTTTTACCCTCCAATAGGGTAAAGTAGCGCCTGTTGATGCGACCTTCTTCCATACCCCAATCGAGCAAAGTTGCTAATATTACACTTACAGAAGCGATAACGACTAATACCATCAGTATCGCTGCACCTTCATTCTTTTGCTTGAAAACGTTGGTAAATATACGCTTCATCCTCTAGGGGTAATGGTAAAGTTATAGGTATTTGTTGTTACCTGAACCGAATCGCCTTGGGTTACTTGGACGTTCATCATAACCCCTCTATTTCTAAAGTTGAAAAAAGAACGCCCATCAGCTAGGCCAATCGCATTGGATAACACAAGCGTGTGACTCATAATTGTATCGTAATCAGGTAGTAAGCTTTCCAGGCTATCTGTATTTGGTTTATCATATTGTTGCTCAAACTTGTAAATTGGCCCGGAAGTAGAGGGATCTTCATCATTTGAGGGGGCCCTATAATAACCGATAATTTTAGTGTAGCCACGCTTTTCATCTTTAGCAGAAGGCCTAGGACCCTCGTATAAAAAAACAATTAAATCGCCAGATCCACCCTCGGTCAGCCGATCCTCGATGCTGTTACGATCGATACTTTCAAAGCTCTTGTATAGGACAAAAGCCTGAGCACCTCGACCACTATTCAAGAGCTCAGCCGTAACCTTTCTTATATTGCTATTTACTTTATTCTTTTGTTCGCTGCCAATGCTGGCCTTTATGTTTTCAATGAAAAATCCCGTTATTAATGCGATTAAGACCCCCATCACGGCTAGAGAGACCATCATTTCTGATAATCCAAATCCGCTCTGCTTAGAACTGTTGTTACCCCTCATGAGCAGATTAATTAATTATCTTTAACGTTCGCACAGTGCCCTTCAGTCCAGGCAGATTATCAAGATCAGGAGCTGAATACGTGAAATCCAGTTGTAACTCGATTGCTGGCAGGCCAATTTTTTCCTGCCTTAAATCTTTTAGTGAAGGGCTAACGTATACCGTCACGTACATGTATTGGGTTCCCCCCTTTGCATTTGTAACAATGTCTGCTAGCACTTGGCGTTTATTTTTTTGCTCCAAATATAAAGGGTCATCTGCCTCTGTTTTCTCGCCATCAATTGCTGTAATACTCTTCAATGGAAGTGGAGTGTTCTCTGGATCCTCCAAACTCGCCAATAATTCCTCTGCAGTTATGTTTTTCATTTGCTCTAAATAACCTTCAGCAACGGTATAAGCAGTGTTTCTAACTAAATTGATTTTTGAGATTTTTTGGGTTTGCACGACCGTCGCAGTTATGCCGACTGCAGCTAATGCGAAGATTCCCATGGCCATCATTATCTCGACTAATGAGTGTCCTGTATTTCGTTTCCTTTGCAAGGTAAGGTGATTCATCCTGGGGTAGGGGCGTTTGAAAGGTCAATTACAAATAATCTAAATAAGTAAACACCTGGATAGCAATACCAAATTGCTCTTAATGTATTTGACATCCCCTGTCTTTTTTTTGAATGTTTAAATCTGACATGTCACAGCCAACCCAAGAGTTGCTTTCGGTTAAAAACCTAGCCATCTCATTTAATAGCAAAGATACCTGCACAAAGGCGGTGCAGGGTATATCATTTTCGCTATGCAAAGGGAAAACGCTTGCGGTTGTGGGCGAAAGCGGAAGCGGAAAATCAGTTACAGCCTTGTCGCTTACAAGATTATTGCCAAAGCCCCCTACCTGTGCCGTTTCAGGAGAAATTTTGTATAATGGGCAAAACGTGCTCCAATACAACGCAAAGCAGCTTCAGGGAATAAGAGGAAAAGAGATCGCCTATATCTTTCAAGAACCTTCTACCTCACTTAACCCAGTTTATACTATTGGTAACCAAATTGCAGAAGCCGTACGGTTGCATTTGCCGCAAATCTCTGATGTGAAGCAGTATGTCGTTGATGCCTTAGGGAAAGTGGGTATTCGGGAGCCCCACGAGCGTTACGATGCCTATCCGCATGAGCTAAGTGGCGGTATGCAGCAGCGGGTGATGATAGCCATGGCATTGGCTTGTCAGCCGAATATCCTGGTTGCAGACGAGCCCACTACTGCGTTAGACGTTACCATACAAAAGCAAATCATGGATCTTTTAAAAGAGATCCGCTCCCAACGCACGATGTCTATCCTCCTGATTACTCATAACTTTGGAATCGTCTCGGATTTTGCAGACGAGGTTATCGTTATGTTTAGAGGCAAAATCGTTGAGCAGGGGCCTACCCATGAAATACTTACAAATCCAAAGCATTTATATACACAGGCTCTTTTAGACTGTATTCCCAGGCTTGGCCAGAAGCAGAAGCGCCTTAGAACGATTGATTATAGTAAATTGGAGGTAAATAGTTAATGGAATCCAATTCAGATAGATTGCTCGAGGTAAAAGATCTTGCCGTTCACTTCCCTATTCGAAAGGGTATTTTTAAGCGCATCCGCGGTTATTATAAGGCGGTTGATGGTGTTAGCTTTGTTGTTAAGAGGGGAACTACCGTTGGCCTTGTAGGCGAGAGTGGTAGTGGTAAAACGAGTATCGGTAGAGCACTTGTTAAGCTAACTTCGGTTACAGCGGGAACAATTGCTTATCAGGGAGATGATGTCACCGAATTGAGCCCGAAGCAGTTCTTTCCTTACAGAAAGCAGATACAAATGATATTTCAGGATCCGTTTAATTCATTAAACCCGAGAATGACGCTGTATGCTATTATTGCAGAGCCTTTAGAGATCCATTTCCCGCATTGGGATAAGCAGAAGAAACGAGATCGTGTAGCTGAATTGCTACAGAAGGTAGGATTAAGTGCAGATCAAATGGGGCGCTATCCGCACCAGTTTAGTGGAGGGCAGAGGCAGCGTATCGGGATAGCCAGGGCTTTGGCAGTGGAGCCGGAGTTTATTATTTGCGATGAGCCAGTCAGNGCNCTGGATGTATCGATTCAAGCTCAGATAGTTAACCTNTTGCAAGANCTGCAGGAAGAGTTGGGGCTAACCTATCTCTTTATCGCGCATGACCTTGCTGTNGTGGAACATATAAGCGATTATGTGCTTGTTATGAATAAAGGGAAAATAGTAGAGCAAGCATCGGCTGAGGAGATCTATTCGAATCCGCAAGACCCTTATACTCAAAAACTTCTGGAGGCNNTTCCNNTTGTCTAGTTGAAGCTATTCTTCGTAGAATTTGTTATTAGANTTTGTAACGGCTTGTCGAATGAGGGAGCAAAGGGCCATTTCTGAGCCTTTATCTGTCAGCAATAATATGTTTTGAACAGTGACGATAGCGTTATCTGATTTATCAACGATAAGCTCTAGAAAGTAGTCTATATTGATAGAATCCTCTTCGTTGAGGGCTTCTAGGGCTGAAAAGAGTAGGTCGTATAGGTTATCAGGGTTATCGTTTTCGGCTTTAGTGAGAGCATCTGTTACCTCTTCTAGTTTGGATTGTTTTTTGAGGGAAGATAGGGTGCCTTCAATTGACAACTCCTTGACTGTCTTGATGTTGCGGTTCTTTAGGCTGACCTCTTCGATGACGATTGAAGGGGGTTTGTTATCGCTTTTGCGGGTGGTGAGGTAGCCTACTGTATCTACGCTAGACCAGATCTGGTGCGGGATGTCGTCTTTATATTTGATTGAGGGCGATAGGGGGTGTGTTTGGGTGATTTTGTCCATAATGATTTTAGTAGACTAAAATTTCTTGTAGAGCAATGCTAATATGTGTTTAACTGATTCGGTTTAGCAGAGGCCTTTTTATTCGCAGGTTTTTTTTGACTTTTCTCTGGAAATCCATTTGTAGAAGCGTATGTAGAGGACGGCAAATGCGCCGTTACCAAGGACATTGGCCGTGGTGAAGAACATGTCAAAGAGGATGTATAGGGCCGTGATTAGAGAGAGCATGTCTGGGGTGAAATTGAGGTACTTCTCTAGGACAGGTAACATGACGAGGATGCCGCCGCCCGGTACTGCAGCGACCGCGAACTTGGCGATCACGAAGAAGGTGGCAAATATAAGGTATGTGGACATGTCAGGTGCTGGAAGGCCGAAGGAGTGTATGATTCCTAGTGCTATGATGGGAATGCCAATGCTGTCGCCGATTAGGTGGATGTTTACGGTTATAGGGATGATGGCGTCTGCTTTGTCGGGATCGCCCGTATTTTTCTCTGCTCCGCGGAGTGTGAGTGGCATGGCGGCCGCGCTGGACATGGTGCTGAAGCCGGCGATGGCCGAGGGAAGCACGTTTCTAAGGGATATGAGCCATTTTTTTGGACTGAAACCACTGTTTATAAGGAATAGAATAGCGATGTAGGATAATTGTGTTGATACAATGCAGGCTAGAAGGGTTCCGTATTGGCTGAACATGCTTTGCAAAAGGCCTTGCGACTGGAGGTTTAAGACGAAACCGAAGATGAATAGGGGGACTACCGGTACCAAACCCTTGTGTAATAGGAGGTTGGATAGGTTTTTAAGGTTTATGGAAATTTTCTCTACTGTTTTGTTGCGAAAGATGGAGAAAAGGGCACCGAGGATGAGGCCACTGAAGAGGGCGACATCGTTAGGAATGAGACGGGGGAGAGAGAGCTTCCAGAGCGGGGCAAGTGCGTTTTCGGCGCCTAGTTGCATGGCTTCAATGGGGCCCATTATGTTAAAAAATGACTTACTGACGGTGTAGGCGATCAGCGTGGAGAAGAAGTTGGAGGCGGTTAGCGCCACGAGGATAAGGCCTACAAAGACCCAGGAGCGTTGCTTGAGTGAAAGAATGCAGGAAAAGATGTAGGAGAAGACGATTAGGGGGAGGACGAATATGAGTAAGTCCTTAATTGTCAAACTGATAGAATAGAAGAAGCTTTTTATGGTTGGGGTAATAAAATCCCCGAAAAGAAAGCAGGCGATGACGATGATCGCTAATTTTAGTGGTAAACCAAGTTTGAATGATTTTTTATTTTCTTTCATAGATTTGTTAAAAAAGGCTACAGTTCTAAAAACCCCCAGGTAGTATTGGGAGAAGCTTGTAAGCTATTTTGACTCTATTCCACAACAACTACCGCAGGTGCATGTTTACGCAAGCGTGGTCGTTCGAGTTGTGGCGGTTTTATTCATTAAGAAAGGATGATAGGGAATGTAGGCAGATGTGTCAATACCCAATAAAAATAACGATTATGTAGAAAAAATACTCATTTTAGGCCTTTTAGTAACTAGTGTTAAAAGAATTATTATTTGGTAATATTTCGCTACGGAATAGCATTCAACTATGTACGAAATGGTATTTATTTGCTGATTATTGCGCCATTTATTAGGCATAAAAAGGCCTGTTTGTTTCACCTGAAACAAACTCTTTGAAAACGCGTGCTCCTTATTAAAGTTTAGGAGCTAAAACTTTAATAAGGAGGTGATTTTGGTTTTAGGGGACTGAGGGGGTCTGTTTGTGTATTATTTCTATCATAGAATTATGTTTGGAAATTGCTGTGTATTTGGGAAAAGGATACAAAAAGAAAGGGCAATTTCTTGCCCCTTCCATTTTGTGACCTATTCGCGAGTATAGGAACCTTTATATGTCTGATATTTCTCGCTAGTTGTTTGGGAGTTTGGGGTTTGCGGGTACGGTATTATAACCGACGGCAAATTTTAGAAGGTCTGCAAGGTCGTCCGCTCGTTGGCCTAGGTGGTCGAACATGAGCTTATCCAGCTCCTCGAGCTTATAGCGAGCGGCCCGCAGGGCGAGACGACCCCGAGGTGTGACTTTAAGATCTGATTGTTTAGCATCTGACGGCAACGGCATACTTGAGAAGAAGCCTTTATGGATGAGGGTTTGGCAGGCACGGGTGACGGAAGACTTGCTGATATTGAGGTAGTTTGCGATATCGAGGTGGGTGACATACAGCGGAGACGTGCCCGCTTGGTGGGAGAAGAGACGAAGCGACTCCTTGAGCGTGGGGGATTTTTTTCGAGTGAAAAGGCTTTGGAAACCCGGCTCTGCATCTCGCTTGAGGCTGGTGATCCGCGTGATAGAATCCAGCACGATGTATTCGAGACGATTGATGCCCTCATTATATAAGATATACGTGGCTGACTTTTGCCAACGGGTAGCGATCTTCAAGCAGAGCTCTCCCACGGTGAAACGAGGAGCTGTGAGCTTGAACGGCTTTCGAGGACGGTTTTTTTCGCGCTCCGCGATGCGAGCCCTGGTACGCTCGCGAGCAGCCTGGCCCCTTTGTTTAAGGTCCGTAGGGCGAGCGTAGGGAGACGGGTTATTATTGGTATCTGTGGTAACAGTAGGTTTCATAATACGAGGTTAGGTGATTTGGGGAGTTGTGGGAACTCGATTAAGGATAATACGAAATATCACGGAAGTGTCAACACCTTTTTTCTTGTGTGCCGGAACCACTCGGCGGAAAAGCCCCCCCCAGCACGCTTATCGAGAGATTCGAGGAAGAAGGCCCGGCGAGCGCGATAGATATGCTTGTGACGATTTTGATTAGCCCTATGCGGTTGAGGCGAGCGGTGTAAAGTGATCTCTATCATTATAATAGCATTGACTTCATGCGGGAATTCAGAGACCATCTAATCTTTCAAGAGGTTTAAAATTCAAGAATGACAGCAGAGAAGACGATAGAAGTTACAGGTAAAGTGATCGCGGTGTTGCCGGGAACGATGTTCCGGGTAGAGTTGGAGAATGGGCACCTTGTGTTAGCCCACATATCCGGGAAGCTGCGGAAGAACTTCATCAAAATCGGTGTTGGCGACCTTGTGAAAATGGAAATGAGCAGTTACGACCTCAATAAAGCGAGAATCGTATACCGCATGAAGAACCCGAATCAAGTGAAGCGTAACCCTGTGCGTAGCTTCGGCCCTGGTGGTAGAAGACCTGGTGGTCCGCGGAAGTAGGTGTTTTGTGGGGGATTAGAACTCTGAAGCTTGAGAAGGTTCTTGGGGCTTCTTTGGATTAAGTGTTTCGATATCAATCTTATATCGCTGAAAGTCCTCGGGATCGGCAGGTTCATATTTGAATCGCTCAAATATTTGGATACTGACGCATTGCTTTAAGTACTTTCTTTGATGATCTACATCCTTACTGCTTTCAGCAAGCCATTTTTGATTGTCAGGATTTTTTAGTACCTCTTCTCGGTATTCGTCATGCTTGGGATCTAGCAGGTCACGGATATTCATATAGAAAATATCATTCAGAAAATCCAATTCACTTTTCTCATTTAGCGGAGAAAGTTGCAATAATTTACCTACTTTCCTTTTATTTAAAATCAGGACAAAATCATCACCTCTTTTATCAGCTTTTATCAGAGGGATAGCGCGCCCTTTATGATGGTAAACATGTTCTGTTATGTCATCACTCGATTCATCTGAAGGGTTTATTGTACAATGATCGTAAGCGTTTATGAAGTAGTATAAGGTAGGGCCAGAACCGGCCAATATTATGATTATGTCATCTATGTTGAAGTTATCCAGAATATTTGGAAAATCACCCTTGTCGATTGGAGTACATTTATCGCATATCTGTTGGAAAATAGAACTATCTTCATCTCTTGCAATAGTCCGGCCATGGCTGACACCTAATTTATCGCTGCTACCAAAGGTAATATATCCTGGTTCCTCAAAGAAGATATCTCGGTTATATATGCTACTGATACCAAATCTAGGTGGATCATCACGCTTATCACTATCGATGGGAGTGCGTAGTTTACTCTTATCATAAGAATCAGCTCCGAAATACTTCTGGAAAATTTTAATAGATTGTTTCTTTTTATAGAAGCTCGCTTTCACATCATCCTTATATTCCTTAATGAGCTTATTGCTTATAGGGGTTGTTGTTAATTTCGTTGCTTTTCTAGCTTCCAGTTCATTATTGGACTGATCTTTGATGTTTTTCAAAAGAGGTTCTACTCTATTATCTAAAATTTCATTCACGCGGTTAGCCTCAAAGTCAAAAGTGTCAAAAAGATCCGTATTCTTTTTTAAATCTGGAATTTCCTTAATCAAATGTTCAGAAAAATATTTTATATTGCTGAGTTCGTTATTTTCATAACGTTCAACCGGTAATTTATAGTTTTTTACAAATTCGCATTCGCCACTTTTTTTTTCAATGCGGAGGGGTTTTAAATAATAAGCGAGACTAAACAAGAAATATTGTTGGCAGTATTTTTTACTCCCGTGTCGATCTTTCCAGAAAAAATCATTGAAGTCTAATACCTCAGGTCTCAAATAATGTTCTATTAGATCACTGACACTTTCTGGAATGATATTTGAACCGCAGTAAGTTGCACCAGCGTCCGGCGGTTGTTTGTATTGCCAGATTGTTTTTATGAAATCGTAGCGCTTTTCAAATAAGCAATATGCACCTATAATGAAAATTCTGTGAAGCAGGCTAACATGTTTGTATTTTGGTATAATGCCTGCTCTGATTTTGTTTTCTAGTTCATCAGCCTCTTTCTGCTTATCTTCTGGTATCTTACTTTTTAGTAATTGAAACTGCTTCCACCAATCATCCCATTTAGTTTTTGAGAAAATGCTATTAGTTGATTTGTATAGAGCATTAAACTCATGATGTAATATTTTTCCATGGATAAGCCCATAAAGATCCCAAACACTTGTCTTCGGATGAATGTCGAGCAAACTCAATCCATTTACAATTTTTTCTATAAACTTTTTGAATACTGAAAAAGCATTCTCTGCAATTATGTATTTAGAAGTTGTATACAAAAAAAGATTGAATTGAGAGAGGTATTCCGGATCGAATTTTTCTTCTCTAAATTGACTTTCCAAAACAACATCTGGATACCACTTGGAGAAAGCTACACAAACGGACTCATTTTGATGTTTCAGGGCAAATTGAATTAGTGAAACTGGTCTTTCCAGAATTGCTTCAATGTACCTTTCATTGTTTGGTCTTGAAGTTAAAGAGATAAGTATATCTTGCATATGGCGCAAAGTGTAAATTGCAAGTTCTTCATTTTGTGATTTAATTGCTGCTTCATAAATCTTAGCAAATTGATTGATGGGAGTTTCAAAAAACAACCTAGTTTCATTGCATTGAATGTCGTCTTCGGTTTTTAGTGAATTTGCTGCCACCAAAAGTTTCTTCCCAGAGTCTGATAATTTTTGAAGATTTTGCAGAACAAGGTTATTGTTTGAGCAATTAACCTCATAAACCAGAATTGCCCCAATTCCTTCGAAGGAATTCATAACATCATTTCGCGCCTTGTCTTCTAGTTCCCCAAGTTCAAACCAAAGCCTCTTAACTGAATATAATGTTTTTTTTAGGTTTTGAAACTTTGAGCAAGTAACCGCATAAACCAGAATTGCCCCAATTCTTTCGGAGGAATTCATAATGGCAGTTCTTGCTTCATGCGTTAGTTCTGTTTTCACCTCTAGGAACCGTATGTTTTCTTCACATTTTAGCTCTTGAATGATGTAATTTGGATCTTTAAGGAATTTGATTATCCTCTGAATGTTTTGATAAATTGCGTAACACAGGATGATGAAAAATAATAAAAGAATCAATGCAAGTATTTGCCATGCTTTTGTTGGAAGTTCATGCATAAAAGCGATGAGCAAAATGGTAGCAGCAATATTTGCCAGAAGAAATATTGGTAGCAGCCGAACCCAGTTCTTTTCAAATGTGTCCGTTATAATTGAAGAACCGTAACGTTTGGATAGTTTTGCAATAATAGAAATAGTTAATGGAATTAAAAAAGCAATAATTACACCTTCAAAGGCAGCAGCTGCTGCTAAAAAATTTGGATCCGGTGCTATTTTGTATAAAAACCAACCTAAAACGCCTCCAAGAATAATTACAGATAGAGCTATAGTTATACCAATAGCTATTACAGATTGCGGGAGTAATTTACGGATCATTGACTGGGGTCGGGTATCACTTAATGATACATCCTTTAACGAACAGAGGACAAGGAGATTATAAAAACCAGGTCAGCTGGAAATGATACTGCTCAATGTTCGCTATGGATCCATGCGATTGTTTTGAGGTAAGGTTTTATGATATTGTGCATTTTGCATAGTTTGGCAAAGTGGGAAATTTCATCCAGGGTGGCTTTGTTTTTACGGAGAGCATCGATGAGGGCTTCGAGGGCTATGCTGATGCCGATTTTGTTGCGGTATTTGAAGCAGTCTACTACGGTGCGGGCGGGAGTGGTGACTTTGATGGGGATGCCTTCGATGATGTGGGTTTCGATGCCGTTTTGGAGGGCGGGTTCGGAGAAGCGGAAGACGCGGAGGCTGAGGGTGTCTATTTTTGGAGGGCGGGTGCGTTGAGGGATGCCGATGTAAATGTGATTGGGGAGTTGTGTTGTGAGGTCGTGGAAGGAGAGGGCGGAGAGGAGACAGATGACGGCGTGGGGGGCGAGGGCTGTGACCTCGACCAGGGAGTGGTGGATCGTGAAGTCGTAGTCTGTGGCCATGTAGAGGCCGCGGGAGAGTTTCATGATTTCACCGGAGGCGCAGAGACGGCGGATTTGCTCGGGGTGAAGGCCCATGTCTGTGAGTTCTGTGAGGCGAAGGGCGCCTTTGGTGTGGAGGCGTTTGGTGAGTTTGTCATGGGATGACTTTTCGATCGTGGCTTCACGGTTTTGGTATTCGGTATCTTCTTTAGTAGTAAACAGGTTAATGGGGCTTTTACTGGCGGGATGCATCAGCACGGCATGCTCGGGGTGGGCGAGCATCTTTTTGGGCTTATCCTTGATTTGATTTACTAGATGAGGATGCGTTGTGTGCATTTGTGTTAAATTGTTTAATTATATTGTTTATTATATACAATATCTCACATTATGGGTGAAGAATCAAGTTTTTAGGGAAGTTTTTGTGAAATTTCGTTTATTTTCGATTTTATTTGTATACGTTTTTTACACAAAAGGGATTATTTTAGCTATTTTTATTTCAGTTGGTTATGTTCACTGAAGGAGAAGAAAGGTTTGTGGAGTGGTGCTGTGTTTGGGGAGCCCAGGATGATGTGATCCAGGACGGGGATGTTTAGGATTTGGCCGGCTTGGAGGAGTTGGCGGGTGACTGCGGTGTCGGCGTTGCTGGGGGAGGGATCCCCGCTGGGGTGGTTGTGGACTGCGATTATGGCGGAGGCGGAGAGACGTATGGCCTCCTTAAATACCTCTCTGGGGTGGACGAGACTGGCGGTGAGGGTGCCGGACGTGACCTCTATGTGGCGGATGACGTGGTTTTTGCGGTTGAGGCAAAGGACCCAGAATTTTTCAACGGTTAGGCCGGAAGCTATGGGAAGGAAGTAGTTGTAGACCTTGGCTGGGGAGTCCATGGGCTTGGGTTTGGATTCCTCTTGGGAGAGGATGCGGCGTGCGATTTCGATGACGGTGATGAGCTGTAGGGACTTTACTTTGCCGATGCCCTTGACGCGTTGAAAGTCTGCCGCAGACCAGGTGAGAAGACCTGATAGGGAGCCGGCCTCTGTGACGAGCTTTCTGGCGATGGCAAGGACATCGAATTCTTTGTTGCCGCTGCGTAGGAGCATGGCCATGAGCTCGGCATCAGAGAGGGCGGATGGGCCGAGGGCTTGTAGGCGTTCTTGGGGACGTTCGTTTAGGGTGATTTGGGAGAGTTTCATGGGGAGGGGAGAGGTTTTGTTTATTTTGGGGAAAGTGGAGGGGGGTTCAATGAAAAAATAGTGAAAATATGTTCAGATGTTTTAAAATAGTTGCAGCTCTGGCACTATTCTTTCTGTATAGAGGTTGTAGAACCCCGATATGTCTGACGCGGACGAGAGCTCAAAAACAGAAGAACCAACAGCGAAGAAGCGCAATGAGGCTATGGAGAAAGGCCAGTTTGCGAAGTCGCCGGATGTGGGTGTGGTGATGGTGATGGTGGCGGCCTTTTCGGTGTTTGTGTTTAATGGGTATGATGGGGCGTCTAGAGTCGGTTTGGCAGCACATGCTATATTTAGCCAGTTGGCGCACTTTGACGCGAACCCGGCAAATGTCGTGAACTTTTTTGTGTATCGATTTCGGGAAGCCTTTGAGATCGTTTTCCCTCTTTTAATAGCTTGTTTTTCAGCATCTATATTGGCAGGAGGCCTTCAGAGCGGGTTTAAGTTGACGCCGAAAGTGGTGGAGCTTAAGACCTCTAATTTGAATCCTGCCAACGGGTTGAAGAAAATATTTTCGATACAGAGTTTGTTTCAGTTTGTGATTGATTTGGCTAAATTTATAGCGGTTGGCTGGATTATCTACGGGGCGTTAAAAGAAATTCAAAATGAGCCTATTTTTCACACAACGGTAGACATCGCTTATGTAGGGAAGTTTTTGATGGATACCTTTTTGCTGCTGTTGGCGAGGTTGATTACGGCGCTTGGGGTGATTGCGGCGTTACATTATATTTTACAGCGTTATAAGACAACTAAAGATTTGCGGATGACGAAGCAGGAAGTGCGAGATGAGATGAAAGATCAGGAAGGTAACCCGCATGTTAAAGGGGCACAACGGGCGATGGCGAGGCGGTTGTTGATGAACCAGATGATGGACGATATACCAATGGCAGATGTCGTGGTTACAAACCCTACGCACTATGCGGTGGCTTTAAAATACGAAACTGGCAAAGATCTTGCTCCTGTAGTTATAGCGAAAGGGGAAAACTTGTTTGCCCAGCGCATTAAAAAGATAGCAAAAGAGAATGGCGTACCCATGGTAGAGAACAAACCTGTAGCGAGGATACTATTTAGAGTAGGGAAAGTGGGAAAACCAATCCCTGCGGAGATGTACCAGGCTGTTGCTGAAATTTTGTCTTATGTATACAAAGCTCACAAATATTATTTCCATAGATTAAAGACCAGGAGGATGTTGAAAAAGTAAATGGCTGAAGCCCCTAAAGTTGCCAATAAAAATGATTCGACTCTGTTTAAGAAGTTTACAGCGAACTCTGACATTGGGTTAACGTTTGGTTTTTTTGGTATCGTGATATTGCTTGTTATTCCGGTTGCCACCGGGATGCTCGATTTGCTCTTGGCGTTGAGTATTGGTATATCGCTGCTGGTGCTGTTAATGGTTATTTATATAAAAGAGCCGGCGGAGTTTACGGTTTTCCCGGTGGTGTTGTTGACGATAACTTTATTTAGACTTGGCCTGAATGTTGCTTCTACTCGTTTGATTTTACTTGATGGTTACGCCGGACGAGTGATAGAGTCCTTTGGCAACTTTGTTGTTCAAGGAAACTACCTCGTCGGCGCCGTTGTTTTCCTGATACTGGTGGTCATCAACTTTGTGGTGATCACGAAAGGTGCGGGCCGTATTGCGGAAGTTGCCGCGCGATTTACGTTGGATAGTTTGCCAGGTAAACAGATGTCGATTGACGCGGAGTTGAACGCTGGGATAATTGATGAACGTACCGCAACCCTAAGACGCCAAAAGATACAGAAAGAAGCAGATTTTTATGGTGCGATGGACGGTGCGAGCAAGTTCGTGCGAGGAGATGCCATTGCCGGTATATTAATTACCCTGATTAACGTTATTGGAGGTATTAGTATAGGTATTTTTCAAAAAGGTTTACCCCTGATGGATGCGTTACAGAAGTATACGCTGTTATCGATCGGGGACGGATTGGTTTCTCAAGTACCCGCGCTGATTGTATCGGTAGCAGCCGGTATATTGATTACTCGTACCTCTGAGGGCGTTAATTTGGGAGACCACTTAGGCAAGCAATTTAGAGTGTACCCAAGGGCTGTAGGTGTTGCCGCAGCGATGTTATTTACCTTTGCGATTTTGCCTGGGATGCCTGGAATTCCCTTTTTCATATTAGGACTGGTTTGCGCTTATATTGCTTACTTACTTAAGAAACATGCTGGAGATTGGGCTACGAGTGATACTGTTCAGAAGCCAAAGCCAGGCGAGAAAGGGTACATGGGCGAAGAAGATGGGGCAACCGGAGAGCTAGCATCCGCATTTGTGAAACCAGGCTCTATGGAAGATCTACAAAAGATGATTCAAATAGAAGCCTTTACGGTGGAACTCGGGTATGGTTTGTTACCTATGGCAGACAAGAAGCAGAGTGGTGATATGTTAGATAGAATTACCGGTGTGAGGCAAAAGGCTGCTCGTGAATTGGGGATACTCCTTCCACCTATTTCAGTTAAAGATAATCTAGAATTAGATGCCAATGAGTACCGCTTCCTATTACGCAATAAAGAAATAGCACGCGGAGGAATTATGCCTAACCGTTGGCTTGCGATGAATGTTGGCGGCAGCGAGGTACAGTTGAAAGGCGTTACCACAGTAGAGCCTGTATTTGGATTGGATGCCGTTTGGATAAATGATGAAGAGCGAAAGAATGCTGAGATTAACGGCTATACGGTAGTGGATTGTGCGTCTGTTATGATTACTCATTTAACGGAAGTGATACGCGAGCATGCGTATTTGCTACTAGAACGCGAAGATACGCAGAAGTTGATCGATGTTGTGAAAGAAAAGAACCCAACACTTATCAGCGAGTTATTGCCTGAGAAGGTTTCCGTAGGTTTGATACAACGAGTTTTGCAAAATTTACTTCAAGAGCGTATATCGATAAAAAATCTTTCCCTGATATTGGAAACGATTGGAGATTTTGCAGATGTTACGAAGAATCCCGATGATCTTTCGGAGCAAGTGCGCCGAAAAATGGGGCATTTCTTTATTTCTGAATATGAGACGGAAGCGAACCTGATTAATGCAATTACGCTGCACCCTCAGTTGGAACAGTTACTTGTTTCCAGAGTAAAGCGCACGCAGTTCGAAGTGTCTTTGATGATGGATCCCGCGCTTACGCGACAGATGTTAAATGAGATGGCACCTCGTTTAAATGAGATGGTGGAGCAAGGATTTGACCCTGTTATTATCACAACGATGGAGTTACGCTTACCCTTTAAGCGCTTTTTTGATCCAAGTTTTCCTCGACTTATTGTCCTTTCTTATCAAGAGTTACCCAATAAGACCCAAGTACAAAACTTTGGTGTTGTATCACTCCCTATAAGCAACGAACAACAGCCACAAGTCACTGGGCTGGAAGAACCCCAAGTAGCAACTGCTTAATTTCCCCCTTATGCCAAAAACAGATGAAATAGACCCCAAGACCCTGGAAGGCCGCAAGTTTAGATTTTTAGTAGGCTCTGCGGAAGAAGCCGCGCGCATTATTCGCGAACGCTTAGGGAAGACCGCGCGGGTATTATCTGTAAAACAAGTACAAGGAAAAGGGTTAAGCAGATTTTTATCCTCCCCGCAGTTAGAAGTGATTGTTGAAGTACCTAAAACTGAAGGTAATAACGCGACCCCCGAGAAGAGCAGCCAGCAAAAGCAGACTGCGCAGCAACCTAGAAAAGATGTTGCGAGAGAAGAGAATAGCGGTAAAGAAAAGACATCAGCACAGACAAATTTTCAAGAGCATATTGGGAATACAACGGAGGAGTTTTCTGGAAAACAAGAAACTGGTTATGACGATATGCCTAAAAGCGATCCGCTAGTGTATTCCAGGAGGCCTTATACGAAGTCATCCGGTAACACAATCGATTCAATTCTTGTAAAATCCGGGTTTAGCAAAGAAGTATTGTCGAAGTTAAAACTATCACCCAATTTTCCTGTACTGGAACAAGAATCACTCGTTGCGGGATTAGCAGAAGTATCGCATTGGCTACAAAGTTCATTTAAAAGCGTTCCCCAAAATCCCGTTACGGGAAAAATTGTATTTTTAGGCGCGTCCGGAACAGGGAAGACAACGGCCCTGTGCAAATATTTAGCGAACCAAGTATTTATACGGCAGAAGAGAGCGCAAGTACTTAAAATTGATAACGAGACACCTAATTCTGATGATGCGCTTAGGGTTTTCTGTGATTTTTTGAGCGTGCCCTTTTATAGAGATCCGATAGAGTCTGATAGGATCAGTGCGGAAGATTTGCTAATCGTGGATAGCCCAGGAGCCCCCTATAACGATGAAAAAGAGTGGTTGGCCGTTCGAGAGCGGCTAGATGACTTAGGGATCGATACACGCGTATTGGTTATCAACGCTTCCTATGATACCGATTTAATAAAAGATGGATACCAATTGGGAAAACAAATGGGTATTACGCATGTTGTTTTCACACATTTAGATGAATTGCGCAATTATTCGAAGTTGTGGGAATTTATCTTAAATGGTCATATTTCGCCCTTATTTTTGACATATGGACAAAATATTACCAGCGAATATACAGAAAGCGTACTGGATTTCTTGATTAATAAAACTTTTCCCTCTATAATCAACACATAGTCTAACCCCATGGCTCATACCCCCCAAAGCAAACAAGTTGAACTCAACAGCAAATATTTCCTGACTGTAGGAGCCTTTGTGGTGTTTGTTCTGGTATTTTTTATAGGTTTGTTAGCGGGGAACGAACTGACGATCGTTCTCAGAAATGCTGCTATTTCCGCGGTGATCGGGGCAATTCTGACCAAAATTTGCCTGCATATTATCGAATCTAATATTGAAAAAACACGCAATGAACGAGAAAGAATTTTTTTAAAAGACCACAAACCCGATGCCTCCGAAGAGATTCTAAAGCTAGCTAGGGAAACCTCGAATAGATCAACTGAACCGGAGAAGACCGCGTGATTCAATTTACCGATATTCCATTATAAATGACTCAAGCAATCACAAAAACAGAAGATAAGAAGCCCCAACCCCAGGGGACCCGCTTTCCGATCGACAAGGTTGCCAAGGAATACAAATCTGCTATTACACCCGTAGACGCGAGCCAGTGGGATATGGTACAAAATTACCTACCGCTGGTGAAATCGATTGTATCCAGGATGCGAGTGTATTTCCCCGAGCATATAGAAATGCGCGAGATGTATAGCATAGGCATTATAGGGCTAATCTCCGCCGTGCAAAATTACGATGCCAAGAAAGCAAACTCGTTTGGCGCGTATGCAAAAATACGCGTTCGTGGGTCTTTATTGGATGAGTTAAGACGTATGGATTGGTTGCCACGTGCTGACAGAGTGAATTTAAAAAAGTATCGCAAAGCTGTTGAAGAACTGGAGCAAAAAATACAGCGAGAAGCCTCGGAAGACGAAATTTGCGAAGCGCTAGGCATTACCAAAAAAGAACATGCGCACTTAAAAAACCTGCAAATGCCCCTCACCCACGTATCACTGGACAGTGCGCCGGCAGCCGCAAGCACGGATTCTACGAGTTTACATGAGGTGATCTGTGATCTAACGGAGCTTAATAGTAGAGATGTTGCTGAGAACCATGAGTTAATCGATCTCTTAAAAGATTCCCTTAAGGAGTTACCGGAAATGCAGCGTAAGGTGCTTGCTTTATACTATATAGAAGAACTGAGGCTAGCGGAGATTGCGGCAGTCTTTGACCTTACTGAGTCTCGTATATGCCAGATACACGCACAAGCATTGGGAGATTTAAGAACTTCTTTAAAACAAAAAATGATTCAATAGAAAAGTATGCTAATAATAATAGGATCGTTAGTTGTTGTCATATCCATGATCGGTGGGTTCATGCTTGCAGGCGGTAACCCCCTTGTATTGCTTCATATATCGGAATTCGTAGTGATTTTGGGTATAGCGAGCGGCGTGTTGATAACCGCGAGCCCGAAATCTGTATTGCTGCGCATCCTTGCGGATACTAAGGCGTGTTTGACAAGTAAAGGCGCAACGGAAGCTGATTTTCTTGATTTGATGAAACTGCTTTATGAGATATTTATGCTCGGTCGAAAAAGCGGATTGATTGCACTAGACGAGCATATGACGGATCCGCACGCGAGCAGCATCCTTACGAAGTACCCGGAGTTTCTTAAAGATGATGAGAAGGTGACGTTTTTGGTAAACTCCCTACGACCGATTATTGACGGCAAAATAAAGCCCGAACAGTTGGAAGGAATTTTGGTCGCTGAAGTACACAGTAAAGAAGAAGAAGCGGAGAAAAGTATTTCCATGCTTCATTTGGTGGGAGATTCGCTGCCAGGGATAGGGATTGTGGCGGCCGTTCTTGGTATTATTAATACGATGAGCGCGATTGCCGATGGCCCGGAACGCGTGGGACAAAGTGTTGCGGCTGCTTTAACAGGAACATTTCTTGGTATTTTTACGGCGTATGGATTTGTAAACCCGTTGGCACAGCGAATACAGTTTTTACATAAAACAGAATTTCTTTATTACAATACGATCAGCCGTGCGGTTTCCGCTTTTGCAAAGGGATTGGCACCCCTCATGGCGATTGAGATTGCGAGGCGTTCTTTAGAAAAGAGCGTTCAACCGAGAGCGGACGAATTAGAAGCTATCCTTAAAAATATATAAATTATGGCCGGTGGCGCATGGAAAGTAGCATACGCGGATTTTGTGACGGCCATGATGGCTCTTTTCATGGTATTATGGATTATCTCTCAAGACGAAAAGATTGTAGAAGTGACCTCACTCTATTTTAAAAACCCGATCGGGGAGACCTTCTCTAAAGATAGCGGCGTTGTGAGTATCAACAATAGTAAAGACGGTCAGCAAAAATCAAGTTCAGGACAGGACAATGCTGCAACGAGTGTTGTAGACCTTGCGTTTTTAAATAAGTTAGCAGCTGAATTTTATAAGCTATTAAATATTGATCAGTCTGCACAGGACTCACCGGTTGATGTAAAAGTTGCAAGCGATGGTTTGCACATCACGATATTTGATCGCTCTAAGCTGCCTCTTTTTGTTTCTGATAGTGCTATTTTTACGGAGTGGGGGAAGTATGTGATGCAAAATTTGGCGTGGGTGATGGATCGTTATCCTTTAAAATTGCGCATTGATTCTCATACGGCATCGGGGTACAAGCCAATAGACCCTGAATATGGGCCATGGGAGCTGAGTGTGGATCGAGCTAATGCTACACGCAAATTGCTGGAACATTTTGCTTTGGAGACAAATAAAGTATATGAAGTGAGCGGGTTCGCGGATAGTGACCCGTTGCCGGATTTACCTCCTGATGCAGAAGCGAACCAAAGAGTCGTGCTTAAACTAATGTTACATTAATAGAAAAGTTATCATGGAAAGTTTTTTAAAAGGAAGAGTACATATTAAAAAAAGTTCATACCAGGACGATGAGCTAGTCGACAACGGGAAGCCATCTGATAAAGACGCGCTGAAACCCCTTTTAACGGACAAACTGGAGACGACAGAAGAGGTTGTTATAGAATCGGCAGCGGATGAAGAGATCCCTAAAGTGCAGGTAATTTCGGAAGACGGCTCTGTTAAGAAAATCATCATTCAATGCACGTGCGGAAAGTGCCTCGAACTCGAATGCGAGTATGACGAGGAACTGATCAATAATCTACGAAGACTAAAGAACGCAAAAAAGTAATGTGAGCAGACTAGTCCTTCTTTTCTGCCATACGATCACTTTTCATCTGAGCGCGCAGGATCTTTTTCTCTTGGCGAGGACGGTCTTGGATATCTCTGGCACAAGATTCGATCTTTTGGACGATATCATAGCCCTGAGTGACCTTCCCGAAAATGGTGTGCTTCATATGGAGCCAAGGCGTTTCGGCTGTGGTGATGAAAAACTGGCTGCCATTTGTGCTTGGGCCACGGTTTGCCATAGCGAGCATGCCGGGTTCATTAAATTTAACGTCACCTTTGCATTCATCTTCAAATTCTTTGCCCCAGATGGACTCGCCACCCGTGCCGTTACCTGAAGGATCTCCTCCCTGGATCATGAACCCCGGGATAACGCGGTGAAAGATGATGCCATCATAGTAGCCATTTTTTACGTGGGTGATGAAATTTTCACAGGCTTTGGGAGCGACTTCCGGCATGAGAGTCAACTCGATTTCGCCAACGCTTGTTTCTAGAACGACTACATTATCTGACATAAGCTTTTATGGGTTTAATTCGATTGGTAGCATTGGGGAGTTTTGGCGGGAAGGCAAATATATTTGTAAAAAAATCAGGCCTCTTCCAAACCCATTTTTTGCCGCAGGTCTGCTAGTTTTTGGAGCGCTAATTGGGCGCTCGAGTTTTCGAGAGAATTGGAATCACTGGCGACCTCGTTTGTAGGTGCGTTTACAGACCTCAGGACTTTGCCGAGATCTGTGAAGTCATCCTTCCAGAGGCGCACGGCTTGGGGAAAGTGATTTAACTCCTTGCCGAGGTGTTCGTAAGCCACAGTAAGGATTGCAGCTTGATGTTTGAGTTTTATTTTATCGATTTTACCCGTACTGATTTGCTGTGAAAAGGTGGTTATTTTTTTGTCTAAATTTAAACAAGCGATTTCGAGGCGAGTGGGATCCTGGTTATAGAAGGCAGCTTGATCTTCGTTGGCGAGGGAAGTTGAGCAGAAGCCAATGAACATGACGGCTGAAAGAATGAAAGCAGAAGGAGATTTGCAACGCATTGAAGGAAGGGGTGGGGGTTAGTGGTATTAGTATACTTGTATATTTACACTAAGTGGGGGTATATGACAAACGAAAATTAAAGGCGCTTGTATAAACTAAGCGCCTTGGTGATAAAACTTTAGGTGTGATTGTATCGGTTAGATGTAGTAGCGAATATGAGCTTTTTCTCTGAGGCGCTGTATCCACTTTTTGTGGGCCTGTTGTGCGAGATTGTTTGCCAATTTACGCTCTATTTCGTCACGAACCTCTTCTAGCGGCATGATGCCATCTTCACGTTTATCCTCAACATAAAGAATGAAGACGTAGTTATCTAGGCTAACGGGCTCACTGTAGGTATTCTTTTCTAAAGCAAAGGCGACATCCGCTAATTCCGTGCGAATATCTGTACGATTGATCCAGCCCCAGTCTCCACCGGTTTCCTTCATGTGATCTTGGCTGTATTTTTTAGCAGCGGCTTGAAATGACATTCCAGCGCGGAGATCCTGCAAGATTTTGTCGGCTTGTTGGAGCAATACCTCTTGAGATTCGTTTGTGTAAGGAACAAGTGTGATTTGACGCAACTTGACACCCTCTTTTTGTACAAACTCCTGAGGATGCTCTTGATAATAAGTTAAGATTTTTTCCGGGCTGACTTCGGATTGGGATTTCATTTTTTGATCCCGCATGACGGAAACGATAACGTTCTTGCGCATTTCATCCTTGAATTCGCGAAGCGTTTTTCCGTGGGCTGAAAGGTACTCGAGAAGCTGAGTACGGTCACCATTAAAATTTTTGCTGAGAAAGTCCGCAAATTGGTTATCCAAGTAGGCTTGTGGAATCTTCATTTTCTTGCGATTGAAGTCCTCTACGATTAATTCGCGATCGATCAAGTTTTCTAAAATTTCACGGCCAATGGCATCAACCCGCTGGTTNAATTCGGCTTCAGTAAGAGATTCACGCTGGATTTGAGGGAGAATGCCTTCTAACTCCAAGCGTACGTCTTGGAGAGTAATAATCTGATCATCTACGATAGCAGCGATACCACTCGGGTANGTACCAGGCTCTGTGAGCTCCTTTTCNAGNTCTGATTCATTGACTGGTTCTGCTTGATCGGAAAGTTGCTCGGTGGCAAANGCAATTGTAATTGCGGATATGAAAAATAAAAAAAATCTGAAAGTTAGACGCATGACGATGTATGTTTTATGTAAAAAAAGTTAACTATCTAATAGTAAAAGTGTATATGAAATTTCTAATAGGTCAATCCGTAAAGGCCTAAAAGTTTAGAGAACTCATATGTAGGATAATTTATCCAAGATACCTAAGAGCGGGAGAAACATGGCGATGATGATGCCACCGATAAAAACAGTTAAACCGATAATGAGCATAGGCTCCAGCAGAGAAACGATTGAACCGATGTGTTTTTCGAGATCCTCCTCACCATCTGCGGCAATTTTCAAAAAAGCCTCCGGGAGATTGCCTGATGCCTCACCCACGGAAATGAGACTGATATCTGTTTCCGGTATGAGCGGGATTACTTGAAGGGCGTTTCCTATGGCAGCCCCCTCACGAACCCGTTGGATCACGAAAAGCATTCGTTTTTCGAAATAAGTTATATCGAACAGATTGTGTGTGATCTCCAATGCCTTTACGACCGGGACATTGTTTGCTAAAAGCGTNCCCATTGCGTTATAAAATCTGATCAAGGCAATTCCGATAAGAACCCCTCTTACCCTGGGAACGCGCAGGAGCCAGGACTTTAAGGCTTTAGGATTTAAGAGCCGTTTAGCAATAACGGTTAACACTATGCCGATAAAAAGAAGGGATAAAAAGTGGTTCTTTATGAAGATAGCTGTTTCGAATACAAATTGTGTCAACACTGGCATAGGGGCATTGCCTAACATGTTTTCAAATACGAATTGAAATTTGGGAATAACAAATATGACTAATAAAGCCACAACGATGATGGATACCCCCAATACGATGGCGGGGTAGGTTAGGGCATTTTTAATTTTTCGCTTCGTTTGTTGAGCTTTGTTTAACTGGTGGGAGAGTTTGGATAAACTGATGTCTAATTTTCCGCTAGCCTCCCCGGCTTGAACCATACTGATGAAAAAACTATCGAAGACAGACGGCATTGATTCTAAAGCATCTGAAAAAGATCTACCATCGTATAAAGCTGTTTTAATGTTTANCAGAANACGCTTCATTTTAGGGGANTATTCTTGGCGCTCAAGCAGTTCGATGCATTGGAGAAGCGGCATTTTTGCTTTTAGTAATGCTGCTAATTGCTTTGCAAAGTGAGCGATTTTATAACTTTTGAGAGAACGAATACGCTGAGCTTGTTTACGAGAATGCTCCGGAAGTACTGCGATATGAGTTACATTCAATTTCTTTTGCGCTAATAGCTGTTGGAGCTCAAGTTCAGAATTTGCCTGTAACGTACCGGTCCGTAATGAACGATTTTTGTCTAGGGCTGAATACTCGTATTTGGGCATATGATTACATGACAAGAAATGAATTAAATGACGCGAAGAGTTTCCTCGAGAGTTGTTTCGCCTTGTTGTGCCCAAAAAAGACCGGAGTCCTTAAGCGTTATCATACCCTGTTCGATTGCGTTATCAAAGAGAGCGAGATTTGAGTTTTCACGTGCGATCAGATTCTTAATATTATTCGTGAGCTTTAAGTATTCGAAAATGCCCCNGCGNCCGAAAAAACCCGTTTGATGGCAATGGGGGCACCCAAGNCCCCTACTAAAAGAGATTTCAGGCGTTACAGAAAATTGCTCACGGATTTCGTCATCCGGAGTGTACNGGGNACGACAGCGCGAACAATTTATTCTTACCAGCCGCTGTGCCAAGACCCCCTCTAACGCTGCTGTGATCAAAAATAACTCAAGCCCGAGATCCCGTAAACGCGTGATGGCAGACGTGGAATCGGGTGTGTGTAGGGTTGATAATACCAAGTGGCCGGTGAGAGCAGCTCTGGCCGAGATTTGGGCGGTTTCCCGATCTCGAATTTCTCCGACCAGGATAACATCCGGATCTTGACGTAAAAAGGAGCGGACGCATCTCCCAAACGTGACATTGATGCTCGCGTTAACAGGAACCTGAGTAATTCTGGGAATAGAGTACTCGACCGGATCCTCAACTGTGATGAGCTTCTTTTTAGGAGAATTTAGTTGATTAAGGATACTATAAAGCGTTGTTGTTTTACCACTCCCCGTGGGACCAGCCACTAAAAGCATTCCCTGGGTGAGTTGGTAGGCTTGCGTAACATCACGTGTGATTTGAGGCAGCATGCCCAGGGATTCCATTGAAGAAAAAAGCCTGTTTTTATTTAACAATCGTATAACGAGACTCTCTCCCTGAATCGTGGGTAAAGCAGAGACACGGCAATCAATTTCCTGGCCCTGATAAGTGTACAAGAAACGGCCATCCTGAGGGATGTTGTATTCAGAAATATCCAGACTTGCTAAGATTTTAACACGAGAAAGAACGGATTGGGCGGACTGGAAATCCACGGTATGCATATCATAGAGCAAACCATCGAGCCGAAAACGCACAATGACATTGTCTTCGGTTGTTTCGAAATGGATATCGGCGACATTTCGATAAACGGCATCGTTTAGCAAATTATCTAAAAAAGCCTTTGCCGCGGATTCGTTAGCAAGGTTT